>Ga0315548_1000464_pt1 | contig 37576 bp, 30 predicted proteins | sample SalMarSW160110MG_2_FD_202540 | JGI IMG/M metagenome (GOLD analysis project Ga0315548, IMG submission 202540) | Salt marsh sediment microbial communities from the Plum Island Ecosystem LTER, Massachusetts, United States - Salt Marsh Sediment SW1601-110 ... | reverse complement strand
TGGCATCTATTCCGCCAACGAGTTTCTCACCCGTGTCAATCTGATGAAGGCTTATAAATTCCCGGAGTATGATACGCCGGTGAGGGTCGGCCGGAGGGTGGCGGTGATAGGCGGCGGCAATGTGGCCATGGACTCGGCGCGCTGTGCCCTCAGGCTCGGCGCCGAGGAAGTGTACATCGTTTACCGTCGCTCCGAGGCGGAGATGCCCGCCCGGCGCGAGGAGGTGGAGAATGCCAAGGAGGAGGGCATCATCTTCAAGCTGCTGACCAACCCAAAGCAGTTCCTCGGCGATGAGCAGAGCAACGTCCGCCAGATGGAGTGCCATGAGATGGAGCTCGGTGAGCCTGACGAGAGCGGCCGGCGTCGGCCCATCGTGAAAGAGGGCAGCGAGTTCAAGCTCGACATTGATGTCGCTATCGTGGCGCTGGGCACGACGCCCAATCCATTGATTGCCCAGACGACGCCCGGCCTGGAGACGGGCAAGCGGGGTACGGTGGTGGCCGATGAGGAGACGGGGCAAACGAAGAAGAAGAAAGTCTGGGCGGGCGGCGATATCGTCACCGGCGCGGCCACCGTCATCAGCGCCATGGGGGCGGGGAAAAGGGCGGCGGCGGATATTGACGCATATTTGAGGGGATAGTCGATCGACTTATCAGGGTGTTTAAGAGGGGCGAAAGCCCCTCTTTTAATTTACCCCATGGCCTGCCCGCCGAAGACATTGATGCGGCTGCCGCTGACGAAAGAAGAGAGGTCGGAGGCAAAGTAGAGCACGGCATTGGCGACGTCCTGGGTCGTGGCCAGGAAGTCATCCTCCGAGCCGCCCCGGCGGAACGGTATCGTCTTGCCGAGGGCTTCAAGCTGTGCCGGGCCAAAGCCAGCCGCCGCCGTCAGCACCGGGCCGGGATTGACCACGTTGATATTTATCCCGTACTTGCCCAGCCACCTGGCTGCCAGCATGCTCATGCCCATGAGCCCGGCCTTGGAGGCCGAGTATGAGGGGGAGGTGAAGTAGCCGCCCATAAACCCGGCCAGCGAGCCGATGTTGATAATCCTCCCCGAGCGCTGCGCCATCATCGGTTTTATGGCCGCCCGCATGCAGTAAAACACACCGGAAAGGTCGGTGGCGATTTCCTCCGCCCAGCGCTCGTCGGTTAAATCCAGGAACGGGTTTGTCTTGGAAGGGTCAGCAACGCTGGTGGTCTGTGGTAAAATGCCGGCGTTGTTCACCAGTATATCTATTCTTCCCCAGGTATCGAGAACCTGCTGCGCGGAGCGGTTGACCCAGTCGCTGACCGATACGTCGGTTCGTATCGGCAGGACTTCTCCTCCCGCCGCTCTCATCTCCTGAGCTGCCTTTTCCAGCGGCTCGGGTGTCCGCGCCCATATTGACACCTTGGCCCCTTCTCTGACGAGGGTCATCGCGATAACCTTGCCGATGCCCCGGCTGCCGCCGGTAACAATAGCCACCTTATCTTTGACTAGCATACTGCCTCCTTTTGCCATTCGATGACGTTTTCCGTGGCTGGACTGATTGTATCAGATTGCAAAATTTTCGTATAGGGGGCTAACCAAATAAGTACATTCACGTTATACATAGCGGAAGAAAAAAGAGCAGGAGGCGGGAAATGACGAGGGACAGGTCGCTGAGCGTTTTGTTGATGGTCCTGTTTGGCATCTCCGGCATATTCATACTGGTATTTAGCTGGCTGCACCCCATGTCGGGAATGGAAAGAATCCTGAGCACAATTTTGGGTGTCATCGGGCTTGGCGTGGCCTTGAGCCGCATCCCGCTGCTCAGATTCCCAAAAGCGGGAGCGGAAAAGGTTCCGGTCGAAGCTGAGACCAGGGACTGAAGCCCGGTTTGCCGCCTGCTTTTTATTATATAGATAGAGGGAAGCGAGGCATCGCTTCCCTTTCTTTTGCCCCTTAATTCTAGTAGAATAGGCTTGTCATGGGCGAGCGTGCCACCCCAATCCGGCAGCAGTACCTCAGAATCAAGCGGCGATACCCCAGCGCCATCGTCCTCTTCCGCCTCGGCGACTTCTACGAGACCTTTGATGAAGACGCCAGAATCGCCTCGCGCGAGCTGGAAATCGTCCTGACCTCCCGGGAGATGGGCCGGGGAAACAAGGTGCCGCTGGCGGGCATTCCCTACCATGCGCTGGACAACTACCTGGCCCGGCTCATCAATAGAGGTTATAAGGTGGCCATCTGCGAGCAGGTCACCAAGCCGGGCGAGACGAAAGGTATCGTACAGCGGGAAGTTGTTCGTCTGGTAACGCCGGGCACGGTAATTGAACCAGGCCTCCTTGACAGCCGGAAGAACAACTACCTGGTCAGTCTGATGCTGGGGGAGGAGAAAGCAGGGCTGGCCTGCCTCGATATCACCACCAGCGAATTCGCCACCGCCGAGCTTTCGTTATCGAGGTTGTCCACGGAGCTGGAAAGGCTGCGGCCTGCGGAGATAATCGCGGCCGGGAACGCCGACCTGTCGGCTTTTGCTCTGGCCGTGCCGGTAACCCGCCTTGACGATTACTGGTATGAGGCCGAGACCGCCCGGCAGACGCTCCTCGAACATTTTGAAGTGACGACCCTCGAGGGATTTGGCTGCGCCGGTCTGCCCCTGGCCATAGGTGCCGCCGGTGCTGCCCTTCATTACATTCAGGAAACGCAGAAGAGCGGGGTCGGGCAGATAACCGGCCTGTCAACGTATTCCGCAGAGTCGTACATGGCGCTGGACATGCAGACGCAGCGAAACCTGGAGATATTCCAGGCCAGCCGTACCGGTGCCGTTCCGGGCTCGCTGCTGTCGGTCATTGACCTGACCCGGACCGCGGGAGGGGGCAGGCTGCTCAAACGGTGGCTGGGGCAGCCATTACTTGACATAAAAGAGATAATTCGGAGGCAGGATGCCATCGACTGGTTCGGCGACCACACTCTGGCGCGCACGCGGGCTATATCAATGCTTGGAGAGGTGGCTGACCTGGAAAGGTTGACCAACCGGATACGGGGCAATGTTGCCATCCCCCGCGAGCTGGTCACCCTGCGCCGCGGCCTTGAAGCAGTACCGGAAATAAAGGAGACGCTGGGGGAAGAGGTAAGTCAGATTGACTGGCTGAAAGACGGGCTTAAGACATGTCAGGATGCGGTTGATTTAATTGCCCGGGCGCTGGTGGACGAGCCATCATCAACGATGGGGGAAGGGGAGGTCATCAGGCAGGGCTTCTCCGAGGAACTGGACAAACTGCGCGAGGCTTCTCGAAACGCCAAGCAGTATCTGGCTAATCTGGAACGCAAGGAAAGGGAGCGCACGGGGATAAAATCGCTGAAGATCGGCTTCAACAACATATTCGGCTACTACATCGAGGTGTCCAAGCCCAACCTGGGCCAGGTGCCCGACGACTATATACGAAAGCAGACGCTGGTCGGCGGGGAGAGGTTCTTCACCACCGAACTGAAAGAGTATGAATCGTTGATATTAAATGCCAAAGGCCGCATCACCGACATTGAGACGTCGCTTTTCCAGCAGGTATGCCGGCAGGTGGCCGCCGACAGCGAGCGAATTATGGAGATAGCCGCTGCCCTTGCCCACCTTGACGTATTCTCCAGTCTGGCCGAGATTGCGGTACGCCATCATTACGTCCGCCCCACCCTGAATGATGGCAATGAGATAAGCATCAGGCAGGGGCGCCACCCGGTGGTGGAGCGGACACTGATGGATACCCACTTCGTGCCCAACGATACGTTTCTTTCCAACGATGACGCCCAGCTTATCGTGCTCACTGGCCCGAACATGTCGGGGAAGTCCACCTACCTGCGGCAGGTGGCGCTGATTGTGCTGCTCGCCCAGATGGGCAGCTTTGTCCCCGCCGAGCAGGCCAGCATCGGCATCGTCGACCGTATCTTCACCCGCATCGGCGCCGGGGAGGACATCGCCGCCGGCCAGTCCACCTTCATGGTGGAGATGGTCGAGACGGCGAATATTTTGCACAACGCCACCCCCCGTTCTTTGATTATCCTTGATGAAATCGGGAGGGGCACCAGCACCTACGACGGCCTCTCCATCGCCCGGGCGGTGGCCGAGTACATCCACAACAGCCCCCGGCTGGGAGCCAAGACGCTCTTCGCCACCCACTACCACGAGATGGTGGAACTGGCCAGTTATTTGCCGCGGGTGAAGAATTTCAACGTGGCGGTGCGGGAGGAGGGTGGGGAGGTCATCTTTCTATACCGGATTGTGCCCGGCGGCGTCGACCGCAGCTACGGCATCCACGTCGCCCAGCTTGCCGGCCTGCCCCGCTCCGTTGTCCACCGCGCCCGTGAGGTTCTGGATGATTTGGAAGGGGACAGCCGCACGGCAAGGCCATCGCCAAAGAGACGCCGCGGAGAGGCGGCGCAGCAATTATCTTTTTTGCCCCCCAAGTCCTCTCTCCTTGAGGAACTGGAAAAACTGGACCTGGACGCCATGACTCCCCTGGAAGCCCTGAACAAGCTGTATGAGCTTAAAAAGAGGGCGGGGGAGGGGTGAGAGACCAGAAAGAAGGATAGTCGATTTGGAAAGGATTGCCCGTTTTACCTTTCGTCGGTTCAGGCTGATTATCGTTTTCGTAGTCATTCTGAATCTCGTCTCCCTGGCTTCTTTTTTCCGCTTTGAACTGGATACCGATTTCCTGAGCCTTTTTACAAGTGGAAATCCCAAGGCGGAAGAATATGACCGGCTGAACGAAAAGTACGAGGTCGGTGAGGCGATTTCGATTCTGATTGAGCAGGAGGCTTCCCTCCTGGAGGAAGGGAACCTTCGGGCTGTTTACCGGCTTCAGGAGAGGATTGAGGAGCTGGATGGCGTCCTCAAAGCGCAGAGCTTCATTCCAACCGAGTTCTCCATTGGAGGCCATGCGGTTGCCGATGTGGCCGATTTCATCGCCAAGCACCCTGACCTGATGGAGGATTTCATCGAGGACGAGTATTTCCTTGCCGACCAGTTCCTCTCTGATGACCGGAGCAAAGGGAGCATTGTCGCCACACTGGAATCCGATGCCGTGGCGGGGGATGTCCTGGCGTCGCTGCAGGAGCTAGTTCAAAGTGAAGAGCATCTCAGTCTCTCGCTGGCGGGCAATGAGGTTATCAAGGATACCCTCTGGCATTACCTGCTCCGGATAATCTTTATCCTGCCGCCCTGTGCCATCGTTCTGGTACTGCTCATTTTCTTCCTGATGCTGCGGAGTCTTAGGTTCACCATTCTTTCGGTAATCCCTGCGGGCATTGCCGTCCTGTGGATCTTTGGCACCATTTTCTGGAGCGGGCTGCAGCTCAACCTGGTGACCGTCATCAGCCCGATATTTGTTCTGGTGGTCGGCTCGGCTTATGGGCTTCACTATGTCTGTCATTTTATAGATAACATCCCGCGATATTCAGACCGCCAGCAGTTGACCGTGGAAACCATGCGCATGGTTGGCATGCCAATATTTCTGGCGGCGATAACGACTATGGCCGGGTTTGCTTCCCTGACCTGGACGCAGGTACTGCCCATGAGGCAGATGGGGATATTTGTCTCGCTTGGCGTTGGCTATGCTGGGTTTCTCGCCCTTTTCTTTTTGCCGGCGGTGATGTCCAGAATCAATTTGCCGCCAAATTTACCGCAGGCCAGCGAGAGCCGCCTCACCGGCCTTGTGCTGGCAGCATCGCGCCATAAGATTCTGATTGTAGCCAGTTTCGTGGCTGTATTTGCAGTATCCGCTTTCTACATACCCAGGCTTGACGTCGTCTCCAATCAATTGATGTTCTTCAGGGAAAGCTCGTCAATCAGTCAGACCTTTGACAAGGTGGAAAGGTATTTCGGCGGCGCCTTATACCTTACCGGTGAGGTAGTCGCCGATGGAGGCGTGAGCACTTTACGGGATTACAATTTTGCCCAGGATATCCTGGATACCGAGAGGGAGATGGAGAGGCTGCCCGGGGTGAAGAGCGCCATGTCAATTTTTGATATCATCTCCGGCATAAATAAAATGGCCACCGGCAAGGATGAGTACCCGGAAAACCCCCGCATTATCCACCGGTTCTTGACGCAGATCGATGATGAGGACCTGGATACCTGGGTCTCGGAAGATGGCCTCAGGATGATGCTCAGAACGGAAGACCTTGAGTCTCTGGACATGGACCGGCTGGAGAGTTATGTCGCGGCGCATCCTGACATCCGCATGATAAGCGGAATGCCGGTGCTTTTTGAGGAGATGAACCGGCTGGTCGTTCGGAGTCAGATTCAGAGCCTGGGCTTGGCCCTCATTCTGGTCTTCATCATGCTTTTGCTCACGATACGAAGGTTCCGGGCGGCGGTCATCGCCCTGATACCCATCGTCATCACCATCGCGGCGATTATGGGAATGCTGGTGATGAGCGGGTTCTATCTCAATGTCCTGACGGCCAACCTGTCTGCTATCTCGGTTGGGGTGGGCGTGGACTATTCCATACATTTGATATCCGGCATCTACTATTTCCGGAAGCAGGGTCTGGGCAGAGAGGAATCGGTTGATGCCGCGCTGGCCAGCGTTTCCAGGCCGGTGCTGACCAACGCTTTTGGTCTGGCTATCGGGCTTTCCATCCTCTTCTTTTCCCCGCTGAGAATTCACATGCAGGTAGCTTCGGTGATGTGGGTGGCTATGGTGGTCTCCTCTCTGGCGGCGCTGCTGCTGATACCGATTCTCTACACCGGGATGCGTTCCGGGAAAAGAAAAGCAAAAAGCCCTGAACAGGCTGTGTGAGGTGAAGAAGAGGGTGGGGGAGAGGGGTAAGGTAAATTTCTAAATCCTAAAAACTAAATTCTAAAAAGATTTGATAATTATCTTACGTAACTATCCCCTCAAGGCAAGTAAACAATAAATTAGGTAGGCCCATCCTAGAATCACAAAAATAACACCGTACATTCTCATGAATTTAGCTCTTGTCTGTTTTTTCTGTTCTGGTGCCGCCAGATAATTACCTGTGTAGGTCATAACTGCTCCGATACCAATCACGACTAATGCCATACCTATGAATATCAACCGATAAACTACATCCATATTCATCTTGATTGCCTCCTTTATTAGAATTAGATTGCATCAAAGCCCAAATTACTTGTTGTCAAGGGATAATCGCCTAAATCATTATGTTTTTAAAGAAAGAATATATTGATGTCGTTTATCTATAAAACAAGTTCCCCCTCTCCTTTCAAGGAGAGGGGGACACAGGGGGTGAGGTCTCACCCGGTCTTGTAATTCAGTTTTTTTATTATTTGGCTTTGGCGAAGTGGCCCTGCGGGATGCCCACCGCCATGCCGATGTCCTCGTCCATCTGGCGGATGGTCTCGCCGCCAACGTTCTCCACGATGTAGGCGTCCAGCGTGGCCAGTACCGGGTTCTGTCCGGCCACGATGTGCCCGCCAAAGACAGCGCCTTTCTTGTCGGAAAACGTGCCGTGCAGGTGCAGCAGCGTCTGGCCGTCGTCTGACTGGAAGATGATGCCGTGCATGCTGACCACCTCAATCGGGCCGGGCAGGGTCTGGGGGTCGGTGTAGCCGGCACCGAGCTTGGTCTCCGGCTTGGGCGCCAGCACCTGGTAGCATAGCTGCCGTACGCTGCCGATGCCAAAGATAACCGCGCCGTACTTGATGCCGTTTTCCTCGCAGACGGCCTTCAGGCCGTTGGTAATATCGGTGTGTGTCCTGAGACGTACCGGAATCAACTTGCCGGCTTTGCCAATGGCATAATGCGCTCCAGTTTCTCCCATATTATTTTAACCTCCTTATATTTTATCTATCAAACCTACAAACGGGGTTTGCAGAGTATCTCCTTGACCTTGAGGTCGAAAAGGTTCTGCGAGTTGGCCGGCGTGAGCACCACCGCGGTGTCGGCGCCACGGCCGGTGCCGCCGATGGCGATGACCTCCTCGTCGGTGCGCACCAGGCCGGCGTCCGCCGCCATGACTGCTATCTCAACGACCACCTTCATCCCCTCGCCAAAGACTTTCAGCAGGCTGGCAAACAGGTCGCCGATGGCGTAGGTGTTGAACTTGTTGCGGATGGCCCGGCTGACGCCGGTAAAAAGATGGGTGCCGGTAAATATCACGCCGCCCTTGCTCTCCACTATCCGGCGGTTCTCATCGGTGAATGTGTTGGTGTTTGGCTCGCGGAAGCCCTGACTGTGGGTCACGATGACAACCCTGAGGCCCTTCAGCGCTTCCACTGCCTGTACGGCACTGTCACCCCGCGTCGAAGCCACCACCACCGTTTTGATACCGAGTTCTTCGGCCCGCCGCCGGACAACATTAAGCACTTCCCCGGTGTTCTCACGGCCGGGACGTTCAAAGTATACGGTCTTCGATTCCATATTTAATGTATCAGGCGATGGTGTTGCGCAGCGTGCCGATGCCTTCAATCTTTATCTCAAAGGTATCGCCCGACTTCATCGGGCCTATGCCGGCCGGTGTTCCGGTGGCGATTACGTCGCCCGGGAAGAGGGTGATAAATTTCGTGATATAGCTTATCAGCGCTGGGACACCGAAGACGAGGTCGTTTGTGTTCACCTTCTGCTTGAGTTCGCCGTTGTGGTACCCTGCTATCTCCGTATTGCCCGGGTCGAGCTCGGTCTCAATCCAGGGGCCGATGGGCGAGAACGTATCCGAACCTTTGGCGCGCGACCACTGCGAGTCTTTGGCCTGCCAGTCGCGGGCGGTGACGTCGTTAAAGCAGGTGTAGCCCAGGACGTACTTCAGAGCATCCTTTTCGCTTACCTTCTTTGCCTGAGCTTTCATGACCACACCAAACTCTGTCTCCCAGTCAAGCCGGTCGCAGCCGGGGTTGTGAATCTTGTCCTCAGGGCCAATGACCGAGCTGGAAGGTTTGTAGAACATCATCGGCTCCTTGGGGACGGGATTGTTGGTCTCCTTGCAATGGCTGTAGTAGTTGAGGCCGATGGCCACCACCTTGGTCGGCTCGCAGGGTGCCAGGAGCTTTACCTCACTGAGTTTGCGGAATTGATTGAGCTTCTTGATTTCAGGAAAAGGTGTGCCGTCGATAACCTGGATTTGCTCACCATCCAGGATACCGTACTCAGCTTTGCTGCCGATGCTGTATCTTACAATTTTCATAGTGGCTTAAGTTTATCATTACCACTCGGGGATGTCAAACTGGGGCGAGTGTGCGAGCGTTGCTTTGACCTATTCAGTATGATATAGTTTTGTCATATGAATGCCGGATTTGAGTTCGTTTCATCGGGTACGGTTACTTCCCCAAAAGGCTTTGCTGCTGGCGCAACGTATGCTGGCATCAAAAAAGAGGAAAACCTGGACCTGGCGATACTGGCTTCGGAAGTGCCCTGCGCCGCCGCCGGTCTGTTTACCCGGAACCGGATTAAAGCCGCGCCGGTGGTGCTGTGCCAGCGGCGCCTTTCCGGCGGGAAAGCGAGCGGGGTGGTGGTCAACAGCGGATGCGCCAATGCCTGCACCGGCGAGCAGGGGCTGGCGGATGCCGAGGAAATGGCGGCACTGACGGCTGCATTAATAGGAACTTCTCCCGGGCAGGTTCTGGTGGCGAGCACCGGTGTCATCGGGCAGATGATGCCGATGGAGCGGGTCCGTGCCGGTATAAAGCGGATTTCGCTCAGTCGTGAAGGGGGCCATGAAATGGCCAGGGCCATCATGACCACGGACACGGTGCCCAAGGAGTTGGCGGTGAAGGTCAAAGACGATGGGTATACCATCGGGGGCGCCGCCAAGGGGTCGGGGATGATTCATCCCGACCTGGCCACGTTTCTCTGTTTCCTGGCCACGGATGCCAGGGTTGATCCCGGGTTTCTCCAGTCTGCGCTTAAACAGGCGGCGGACGTTTCCTTCAACATGGTCTCAATTGACGGCGATACCAGCACCAACGATACGTTGCTGCTGCTGGCCAGCGGACTGGCCGGTAACGACGTTATTACATCGGGTACAGGGCCGGCCGGGGTGTTCCAGCAGGCACTTGAGGGGCTGTGCATCCGGTTGGCCAAGGCGATTGCCCGCGATGGCGAAGGCGCCACCAAGCTTTTTGAGGTAACGGTGCAGGGAGCACCGGACAAAGCGGCGGCGCGGCAGGTGGCCCGAACTATAGTCAGCTCGCCGCTGGTGAAAGCCGCCATATACGGAAACGACCCCAACTGGGGGAGAATTCTGGCGGCGGCGGGGAGGAGTGGCGCAGAGGTCGAAGAGTCGAAAATAGACCTTTACCTGGGCCATATCTGCCTGTTGAAAGCGGGCCGACCGCAGCCGTTTGACCATGCCGAAGCGGTGAAACACATAAACCAGACCGAGGTAACCTTTGTATTGAATCTCAACCTGGGAGACGGCGGCGCCGTTGCCTGGGGCTGCGATTTGACCGAGAACTATGCGGAAATCAACAGCCACTATACAACCTAGGATAGTAGCGATATAACATATGGAACGCAATCAGGTTATCGTCGTTAAAATTGGTGGGGTGGCGCTGGGGAGCAACGATACCACCGTTGAGGACATCGTCCACCTGCAGGGGCAGGGCAAACGACTGGTGGTGGTGCATGGCGGCGGCAAGCTCATCACCGAATGGCTGAAGATGCACGGCATTGCCACCCGGTTTGTGGATGGCCAGCGGGTAACAGGCCGTGACTCGCTGGCGGTGGCGGTGGCGGTGATGGCCGGCCTGGTCAACAAGGAAATCGTGGCGGCGATAAATAATTTTGGCGGGCGCGCCATAGGCATCAGCGGTGCCGATGGCTCGCTGGCGCAGTGCCGGCTGGAAGACGAAAAGCTCGGCTACGTCGGCAGGGTGGTCAAGGTAAACACGGCGCTGCTGGACACGCTGCTGTCGGCAGGCTATGTTCCGGTGATCGCTCCGGTGGGCATATACGCCTTTGACCGGCCCGATGACGCGCCGCAGACACTCAATATTAACGGTGATACATTTGCCAGCGAAATGGCGACGGCCATCGGTGCCGGGCAGCTAATCTTTTTAACCGATGTGCCGGGCATATGTGACCGCTCGGGCAATCTGCTGTCCCGATTGTCCGCCCGGGAGGCTGAAGAGCTGGTCGCGTCAGGTGTGGCTTCAGGAGGGATGATCCCCAAAATACAGGGCTGCCTCCGGGTGGTGAACATCGCTGCGGCAACATGCATCATTGATGGACGGCGGCCCCACGCCCTACGGCAGCAGGTTGAAGGGCGTGGCGGTGGCACCACGATTTATAAGGGGGTGAGGTAGATAAAAACCCTCTCAGCAAAGTAAAATGAAATCCAGGTCTTTGAGAGAGCTTTTAGGAGAATGAAAATGAGCAAGTGGCAGGAACTGGAAAGCAAATATTATATGCACGTCGTTAACCGGCTGCCGGTGACGCTGGTAAAAGGCAAGGGGGCGAGGGTATGGGATGATAACGGGCGCGAGTACCTGGACTTTGTCGCCGGCTGGGCGGTCAACAGCCTGGGACACTGTCATCCGGTGGTGGCCGAGGCGCTGGCGGAGCAGGCACGCACCCTCATTCAGGTTTCAAATCAGTTCTATAGCATTCCGCAGCTTCAACTGGTCGAGCTTCTGGTGCAACACAGCTGCCTGGATAAAGTATTTATCAGCAACAGCGGTGCCGAGGCCAATGAAGGGGCGGTCAAGCTGGCAAGACGCTATGGCACGCTTCATCGGAACGGGGCATATGAGGTTATCAGCGCCACGGGCTCCTTCCACGGTCGCACCCTGGGCATGGTGGCGGCGTCAGGACAGGCCAGGCACCAGGAGCCATATAAGCCCCTCCCCGCCGGCTTTGTCAACGTGGAGTACAACAACGTTGTGGCGATAAAGTCGGCCACTACCGATAAGACCTGCGCCGTCATTCTGGAGCCATTGCAGGGTGAAGGCGGGGTTAACGTGCCCGCTGATGATTACCTGAAAAAGGTGAGGGCATGGTGCGATGAGAAGGGCATTCTTTTAATCCTTGATGAGATTCAGACCGGCATCGGCCGGCTGGGCACCCTCTTCGCCTATGAACAGTACGGTGTTGAACCCGATGTCATGACCCTGGCCAAGGGGATGGCCAGCGGGGTGCCCATCGGGGCGATTATGGTCAAGGACAGCGCCAACGTGTTTGCCCCCGGTGAACATGGCTCAACCTTCGGGGGCAATCCCCTGGTCTGTGCCGCCGCCTACGCGACGTTGAAATACATCATTGAAAACAACATTGCCGATAACGCCAGAAAAGTGGGGCAGTATTTCACCGGCCGGCTGGAGGAGCTTAAGAGCAAATACAGCTTCATCACCGAGGTGAGAGGCCGTGGCTTGCTCCTGGCGCTTGAGTTCGACCGTGAGATTGCCGCCGATTTAGTGAAAGCCTGTCTGGGAAATGGCTTCCTGGTCAACCAGGTGAAGCCCAACGCCCTGCGTTTTATGCCTCCCCTCATCATTGGCCAGGGTGAAGTGGACGAGGCGGTCGATATCCTGGATAAGGTGCTGGCGGCGGTATAACGGGGTGTTTCCCAAAAGTAAAAATTATGAGATAATAGTACCAATGAAGTTAAACCGCCGCAAGCTTGCCATCTTCACGGCCCTGACCATGGTGCTGCTGCTTGGCATGCTTCTCGCCGCTTTTTTCTACATTGATATCGGCCTGGCTAATCTGGCTGGCGGGAAGGAAAGGCCGGTATCGGTAGCTGATTTCTCGGAAGTGCCGGAATCGGTTGCCGAAGACGCCACGGCCATGGCGATGGAATTATATGGCGATTACCATGACAAGTATGATGAATTCGTCAACCAGTTACTAACCGCCTATGTCGAGGCTAAAGACAGGGATTTCGTCGTTATCTTCAATCCGGGGGGCTGGGGGACCAAAATACTGGAGAGTTCGCCGGGGTGGAGTGAAATCTGCCAGGGTATAGAATCGGAGCTGGATGAGCTGGGATATTCCTCGCAGGTGCTTAGCTACCGGCGTACTGCCAGCAGTATACGTGGTGTAAATAAGGAGCTGGTGGAACTGTTCTCCGTTTATCCCTCCAAAGCCAAAAACCTGTCCAGCCGGGTGGAATTCCTCACCAGAAATGTCCCCGACCTCAAAATCATCGTTGCCGGGGAGAGTAATGGCACTGTCATCTCGGACACAGTCATGAGCATGCTGCAGGATAACCCACAGGTATACAGCATTCAGACCGGCACCCCTTTCTGGCACAGACAGATGACTCTGGAAAGAACGCTTGCGCTGGATACGAATGGCCAGGTTCCCGATGCCTTCAGTCAGGGCGATATACCGGCTATGCTCATCACCAGCCTGAAAGCGCTCTTTGGCATGTCCCTGACGGAGGATGAGGAGGCCGGTCGCATTTTCTATTTTATACGGGCGCCCGGGCATGACTATAACTGGCAATATCCCGATGTTAACTTGAAAATAGCCGATTTCTTGGAAGAAAATTTCAGCTTGGATAGGGAAATCTCAAGTAGATAGCGGGAGGTTTTGCGGTGTCGGGAAAAGTGGTGCTGGCCTACAGTGGTGGCCTTGATACCTCGGTGGCTATCAGGTGGCTCAAGGAAAACTATGACCTGGAAGTGGTCGCCCTCACCATTGACGTGGGCAACGAACGCGACTTTACCGCCATTAAAGAGAAAGCGCTCAAGGTCGGCGCGGCAAAAGCGGTGGTCATCGATGCCAAAGAGCTATTTGTCAACCATTTCATCTTTCCCGCGCTGAAGGCGGATGCCCTCTATGAAGGGCAGTACCCGCTGGCAACGGCTCTTTCCCGGCCGCTCATCGGCAAATTGCTGGTGGACGTGGCGCGTGATGAGGAGGCGGTGGCGGTGGCTCACGGCTGCACCGGTAAGGGCAACGACCAGGTGAGAATCGAGGTGAGCGTGAATGCGGTCGCTCCCGACCTGAAAGTCATCGCCCCGGCACGGGAATGGGGTATGACCAGGGAGGAGACCATTAAATACGCCGAACGGCATGGCATACCGGTGCCGGTCACCGTTTCCAGCCCCTATTCCACTGATGAAAACCTGTGGGGACGGAGCGTTGAGTGCGGTGTTCTGGAAGACCCGTGGGCGGAACCACCGGAGGACGCTTTTGCCTGGACGAAATCGCCGAAAGAGGCGCCGGACGCACCGGCTTATGTGGAGATTGGCTTCGAGCAGGGCACACCGGTTTCCATTGACGGGAAGAAGATGAACGGCATCACGCTCATTCAAACCCTGAATGAGATGGCCGGGAGTCATGGCGTGGGCCGGATTGACCATCTGGAAAACCGGCTGGTGGGCATCAAGTCGAGAGAGATATACGAGGCGCCAGCAGCCACGGTGCTGCTCCAGGCGCATCAATCGTTACAGGCAATGACGCTGTCCAAAGAGCAGGTGCGTTTCAAGCAGAAGGTGGCCATGGAATACGCTGACCTGGTCTACAACGGTCTGTGGTTTACCTCACTGCATGAAGATTTGGCGGCCTATGTTCGGTCCTCACAGCGCCACGTTACCGGCACGGTGAGGCTCAAGCTGTTCAAGGGCGGTTGCAGCGTGGTGGGGCGAAAATCACCCTATTCGCTGTACAGTTATGGCCTGGCCACCTACGATAAGGGAGACGTCTTCGACCAGAGTGCCGCGGCCGGGTTCATCCATATCTGGGGATTGCCGGTGAAAACCCAGGCTCAGGTACAGGGCACGGGCCAGTTGGAAAAGAGCTGATATGAGCCACATCAGGGGTCGCTTTCAGAAGGCGATGAATGATAAAGTCGCCAAATATACGTCATCTCTGCCCTTTGACTGGAGGTTATACCGCCACGATATCGCCGGCAGCATCGTCCATGTCAGGATGCTGGCCAGGCAAGGAATCATCTCCAAATCTGACTCCGTGATACTTGTTCAGGGGCTTGAGTCCGTCGGGCGGGAGATAGAGCAGGGCAAATTTGAACTCAAGGCCGAGCTGGAAGACATCCACATGGCCATTGAGGCCCGCCTTATGGAGAAAGTGGGCGAAGTTGGCGGCAAGCTCCACACCGCCCGCTCACGTAACGACCAGATAGCCCTGGATTTACGCCTCTACATCAGGGAGGCCGTGGCCCAGAGCGTTGGCGATGTTCGTGAGCTGCAGCGTGCCCTGGTGAATCTGGCCGAAGCCAACATGGATGTGGTGATGCCGGGGTACACCCATCTGCAGCCAGCACAGCCCGTGCTGCTGGCGCATCACCTTCTGGCCTATTTTGAAATGCTGCAGCGGGACGTGGACCGCTTCAACAGTTGCCGGGAACGGGCCGATGTTATGCCGCTGGGCAGCGGGGCACTGGCCGGAGTTGCCTACAACGTGGACCGCGAGTTCCTGGCCCATGAGCTTGGCTTCAGTCGGGCGAGCCAGAACAGCCTCGATGCTGTCTCGGATAGAGATTTCGTCCTCGAGTATGAAGCTGCCGCCAGTATCTGCATGATGCACCTGTCAAGGCTGGCGGAAGAGATTATTCTGTGGTCATCTGCCGAGTTTGGTTTCATTGAGCTTGATGAAACATATGCCACCGGCAGCAGCATCATGCCCCAGAAGAAGAACCCCGATGTCGCCGAGCTGGTCCGCGGAAAAACCGGGCGAGTGTATGGTAATCTCGTGGCTTTTCTGACCACGATGAAAGCGTTGCCTCTGGCCTATAACCGTGACCTCCAGGAAGACAAGGAGGGACTTTTTGATACTGTGGACACGCTGCTGGCGTCGCTCGATATATGCGCCGGCATGATAGCCACGTTGAAAGTAAATGCGGAAAGTGCCGCCAAGGCAGTGGGGCGCGGCTACATTCTGGCGACTGACCTGGCGGATTACCTGGTCAAGAAGGGGGAGGCCTTCCGCAGCGCCCATGAGATAATAGGCCGGTTGATAAGTTACGCGGTGAAAAAGGGGAAATCATTGGCCGAACTAAGCTATGCGGAATACACCAGTTTCTCTCCGTTATTCGGCGACGATGTTTATTCGATTACCGTGGAGTCGTCCCTCGCCGCGAAGGACACGATTGGCGGTACCGCACCGAAGCGCGTGGCGCAGGCAGTGTCCGCTGCCAAAAAAGCACTCGGGCAGGGGAATTGAACCCCCCTCTCTCTATTTAAGAGAAGACAGGTCAGGAGGTATATACGAGCTAGGCTGCTCCCACCACTTTATGCTGGGTACGCAGGCATCTGGTACACAGGTTGAGTCGCTTGGTCTTACCGTTTATCGTAACCGTGGTCGGGTGTATATTCGGTATCCAGCGGCGGTTGGTATGCCGTTTGGAATGACTCACATTATGGCCGAACTGGGATGACTTACCGCATATATCGCACTTCAATCTAGCTGCTCCTTTGACTGTTTGGCAAACTTGATGTAATATAAAACCTACTACATAGTAGCACAGTCAAGCTGAGCTTGACAAGGATGGTATGAAATGAAGCAGATCAGATCCATCGGTGGCCAGGAATTGCGGGAGATGTTCGCTGCGGCTACCGGGTGGCTGGAGAAAAGCTCTGCCGAAATCGATGCTCTGAATGTATTCCCGGTGCCTGATGGCGATACCGGGACCAATATGTTGCTTACCATGCGTTCCACCATTGAAGAGGCCTACCGGGCTCCTGACCACAGCGCTTCGGCGGTGGCCTATGCTATGGCACATGGGGCGCTGATGGGGGCGCGGGGCAACAGCGGCGTTATTCTCTCCCAGATTCTGCGCGGCTTGGCACAGGGCTTTGCTGAGAAAGAATCTTTCACCGCAGCCGACCTGGCCAGTGCCTTGCAGGAATCTTCGACAATGGCGTACGAGGGAATCAGCAACCCGGTGGAAGGGACGATGCTGACCGTGATAAAGGACGTTGCCGCGGCGGTGCAGACAGAAAGGGCCGGAAACGGCAGAGACCTGATTGCTGCCATGGAGACAGCGGTAAACGCTGCCGGCGAGTCGGTGGCCAACACACCAAAACTGCTCGATGTGCTGCGTGAAGCCGGCGTGGTTGATGCTGGCGGACAGGGGCTGCACACCATTCTCGATGGTGCTCTGCGCTACCTCAGGGGTGAGATGGAGCAGATGCGGTTCCGCAAGCCGCAGATCATTGTCACCGATATGCATGCCACCAAGCTGCCGCAGATGATTGCCGCTGACGAGGTACCCTATGGATACTGCACCGAGTTTCTCCTCAAGGGTGAAAAGCTGGACGCGGCGAAGATACGGAAGAAGCTGGAGAAGAAAGGCGAATCGCTCATCGTGGTCGGCGATGATTTCGCGGCCAGGATTCATATTCACACCCTTGAACCGGGTGACGTTATCGCCTATGCCACCGGCCTCGGCACTCTGCACCAGGTGTCGGTCCGGAACATGGACGAGCAGCACCAGGACTATCTGGAAATGCAGAAGGACCGGGGGCCGGCGGTGGACACGGCGATTGTGACAGTGGTCGCCGGGGATGGGCTGGCTGACGTTTTTACCAGCCTCGGTGTAACCACTATCGTTCCCGGCGGGCAGACGATGAACCCCAGCACCAAAGACCTGTTGCAGGCGGTGGAGGAGGTCGCTTCGGACAAGGCGATAATCCTGCCCAATAACAAGAACATCGTGGCCACGGCCAACCAGGTGCAGTCTTTCACGGAGAAGAGAATCGAGGTGGTGCCTTCGAAGACCGTCCCGCAGGGGGTGGCCGCACTGCTGGCCTTTGACTATGAGGCGGACCTGGAATCAAATATCCAGATAATGGCCAGAGCCATGGCGGCGGTAAAGACGATTGAGATATGCCGCGCCGTGCGCTCGGCCAAGCTGGGTGACCTGAAAATCAAAAAGAGACAGCCGATAGGCTTCCTGGACGGCGACCTGGTGGCGGTGGGGGAGAGCGGCCTTGAGGTGCTCAACAAGATGCTGTCCAAATTGAATTTGAATAAAATCGAAGTCATCACCATTTACTACGGAGCGGATACCAAGTCAGCCGAGGCGGAGCAGGTGGCGAGCGATATCCGCAGCCAGTATCCGCAGCTGCAGATTGAGGTGGTGCGGGGTGGACAGCCGCACTATAACTATATTATTTCCATAGAATAAGGAGCGGAGTCCGAGATATGGCAGTTGAAATTGTTACCGATAGCCTGTCCGATATCACTCCCGATTTTGCCAAAGAGCTGGGCATCACCACTGTCCCTGTCTACGTCCGGTTCGGCGAGGAGGTATTCAGGGACCGGATTGAAATGAACACCGAGCAATTCTACTACCGCCTCGTTCACGATGCTGCCTTTCCCACCACGACCCAGCCCTCACCGGGCGATTTCTTTGATGTTTTCAACAAACTGGCCAAAAAGACCGATGAGGTTTTGGTCATCACGCTCTCCAGCAAGTTAAGCGGTACGTATCAATCGGCACTTCAGGCCAAGAACATGATGGAGGACAGGTGCCGGATTGAGATTATTGACTCGCTGCAGGTCATTATGGGCCTTGGGCTTATCGTGATTGGTGCTGTGGAAAAAGCCCGACAGGGAGGCACCCTTGATGAGCTTGCCGACTGGGTACGCTGGGCAATGACGAGGATGCACTCGGCAATGTTCTTTGATACATTGAAGTACCTGGCCAAAGGCGGGCGCATCGGCAGGGCGCAGAGTTTTCTGGGCTCGATGCTGTCCGTGAAGCCGATACTGACGTTAAAGGATGGCGAGGTATCACCGCTGACCAGGGTGCGCTCCAGGGCCGCGGGCAAAGATTATCTTTACAACTTTGTCGCCGGATTTCCCAGGATTGAAAGGCTTGCTGTTGAACACGCCACGACGCCTGGTGAGGCCAGTGAGCTCATTGAGCGCCTGGGCGCCATCTATCCCAAGGATAAGATTTACCAGTCAACGGTGAGTCCCGTTATCGGGACCTATGTCGGTCCGCATGTCCTCTCAGTTTCCCTTCTGGAGGCAGAATAGGCAATAATGCCGGCGAAGGTTGTGACCGATAGTGTCGCTGACCTGCCGCCTCAGGTAATCAATGAACTGGGGATTACCGTCATTCCGCTCAACGTCCGCTTCGGTGAGAAGGTGTATCGTGACGGCATCGACCTCACCACCGAGCAGTTCTATCAGGAGCTTACGCGCAGCGAGGTCTTTCCGGTAACATCGGTGCCGTCGCCGGTAACTTTTGCCGCTGCCTATGATAAACTGGCCGAGGAGACGGATGAAATTCTGGCCGTCATGCTTTCGTCCAAGCTCAGCGCCACCCACGAGGTGGCTTTGCAGAGCATCGGTCTGATGAAGCGGCCATGCCGCATTGAGGTAATCGATTCCGGATGCGCCGTCATGGCACAGGGGTTTCTGGTTATCGCCGCCGCCAGAGCGGCGCTGGCCGGAGCCAGTCTGGACGAGCTCACAGAGCTGGTACACAGCAATATCCCTCGCGTTGATATGCAAGCTGCCTTTGACACGCTGGAATACCTCCGGAGGGGCGGGCGCATCGGGGCGGCCCAGGCGCTGCTGGGGGCAGCGCTCAGGATACACCCCCTCATCACCATAAAAAACGGTCTGGTGGAACCGGCGGGGAGGGCGCGTTCCCGGGCCAGGGCCATTGAGCACCTGTATCAGTTTGCCGCAGGCTATGAGAGGATTGAGGAGATGGCGGTGGAAGAGGCTGCCTGTCCCGAGGATGCCGATTTACTGGTCGAGAAGCTGGACGATTTGTTTCCCAAAGAGCGCATTTACCGGACCAAGACCACCCCCGTTATCGGCGCGCATACCGGTCCCGGTCTGCTTCTGGTGGCGTTGATGGGAGATAAGTAGCAACCGGAAGGCGAGAAAAAGATGGCGGCCGATTTTGAATCCCTGCGCAAGATTCTGGAGCTGGAGCAGAAGAAGGGTTACGACAATACCGCGGTCATTGGTGGCCTGGACCGCTTTCTCAGGAACTGGGCCGGCCAGGTCGCCGAAGCCATCCCGGACCGCCGCCTCATGCAGCGCTTTCAGCAGCTGGTGGCGAAGGTGGATTACGCCTCTTTGTCCAGACCGCAGCGCCAAGAATGGGTGGAGGGCGTCTTCAGTCTGTTTGCCGAAAGAGAGGAAAGCATCCCTGTTGAAGCTAAACCGAAGAAAGGAAAAGCCCCGGCTCCAGCCAGAGGCAGACGGGCAAAGGCGGTTAAAGCAGCGGCACCGGTAAGCGGCCACGGCCTGGATTCGCCGATAACCATGATTAAAGGCATCAGCACCACGCTGGCATCCAAGTTCGGCAAGCTGGGGCTGAAGACGGTACGTGACCTGCTCTACTTCTTTCCCCACCGCCATCTGGACTACAGCCGGATAAAATACATCTCGCAATTGACCGAGGGCGGTGAGCAGACCATAATGGCCAATGTGTGGCAGGCGCAGGTGGCCCGACTGGGCTATCGCCGGGGAACCGAGGCGATTGTCGGCGATGAGACGGGAAACGTGCGGGTGGTGTGGTTCAATCAGCCCTATCTGGCCAGAAGGCTGCCGACCAACGCCCGCATCGTGCTCAGCGGTCGGGTCAGCCTGTTCAAAGGACACCATGTCTTTGAGTCTCCGGAGTGGGAATTTGTTGAGGACAGGGACCTGATACATACCGGGCGGCTGGTTCCCGTCTATTCTCTGACCCGGGGGCTGTACCCCCGGCAGGTAAGAAAGCTGATGAAAGAGGTGGTCGACCTGTGGGCGTGGCAGGTGACGGATTTCCTGCCGCTGGAATTGAGAGAGCGCTGCGACCTTCTGGAGCTGCCGCAGGCCATCAGTCAGGCGCACTATCCCGAAGATGAGGTGGCCAAAGACAGGGCGAGGGTGCGCTTGGCATTCGATGAGCTTTTTGTCCTGCAGCTTGGCGTGATGAACCGCAAACACGACTGGCAGGAGGCCCAGCCGGACAGCGCTTTCACCTTCGATAAAGAGCTGACCAGTAACTTTGTACAGTCCCTGCCTTTTCCGCTCACGGCCGCGCAGCAGCGGGTGCTGAAAGAGATACTGGATGATATGCAGCGACCGCAGCCGATGTCCCGGCTGCTGCAGGGAGAGGTGGGCAGTGGTAAAACGGTGGTGGCCACCACGGCTCTATTATTGGCGGTGGCTAACGGCTATCAGGGGGCTTTCATGGCCCCGACCGAAATCCTCGCCGAGCAGCATTTTGCCACGCTCTGCCAGCTTCTCTCCCGGGCGGGAAGTCAGGAGGAGGAAGCGCCCTATCTCAAAAGATTTTCGGGAATAATATCACGACCTCTCGCCGTAGCGCTGCTCATCGGCGATATCACGCAGTCTCAGAAACAGGAATTGCAGAAGAGGATTATGGATGGAGATATTGGTATAGCTATAGGTACGCACGCTCTCATTCAGAGAGGCGTTGAGTTCAAGCAGATGGGGCTGGCGGTGGTTGATGAGCAGCACCGTTTTGGTGTAACCCAGCGTTCGGCACTGCGGCGGAAAGGGTTCCGACCCCACATGCTGGTCATGACGGCCACCCCCATCCCCCGCACCCTGGCGCTGACCCTGTACGGCGACCTTGACCTTTCCGTCATCGATGAGCTGCCGCCGGGAAGACAGGTCGTAAAGACGAAGTGGCTCAGACCCGCGCAGCGGGAAAGCGCCTATAACTTCATCCGCAGGCAGGTGGCCGGCGGCCATCAGGCGTTCATCGTCTGTCCCTTGATTGAGGAATCGGAGGCGGTTGCCGCCCAGGCCGCGGTGGTGGAGTACGAAAGGCTGTCGCGTGAGGTCTTTCCCGATTTAAAACTTGGCCTGCTGCACGGTCGTCTGTCCGGTGAGGAAAAGGACAAGGTCATGCAGCGCTTCCGTGCCCGTGAGCTGGACATCCTGGTCTCAACACCGGTGATTGAGGTCGGCATTGACATCCCCAACGCCACCGTGATGCTCATTGAGAGCGCCGACCGTTTTGGCCTTTCCCAGCTGCACCAGTTCCGGGGTCGCGTCGGGCGTGGGGAGGAGCAGAGCTACTGCATGCTGCTGGCCGAGAACCCGTCGGAAGTGGGCAGAGCACGCCTGGACATCATCGAAAACGTTCAGGACGGTTTTGTCCTGGCGGAAGAAGATTTAAAATTGCGCGGCCCGGGCGAGTTCTTCGGCACGCGCCAGAGCGGGCTGCCCGACCTGCGCATGGCCAGGCTCTCCGACGTCAAGATTCTGGAGCTGGCCCGCAATGAGGCTGTCCGTCTTTTCCAAATAGACCCCGGTCTGAAAAAACCGGAACATCAGCTTCTGGCCAGCGAGCTGGCCAGGGTATGGCCGCGGGCCAATGCCGGCGAGTGGAGCTAGCTCCCTGTTGAGAAAGTAGCCGTGGGAAAATGCCTTTACAGCAGTGGACTTTTCCTTTAAAATAACGGATTGGGCGGGTGTAACTCAGTGGCAGAGTATTTGCTTCCCAAGCAAAGAGTCGTGGGTTCGAATCCCATCACCCGCTTTTTTAGATTACCCCCTCTTCTTTGAGCTGCTTGATATCCGCATCAGAATAGCCCAGTCCTTTTAGCACCTCACTGTTGTGTTCACCCAGTTCAGGTGCGATTCCAGCTTTGGCTGGAGTCTTGCAGAATTTCCAGGGGAAGCCGACCTCTTTTATCTTTCCCACCCTGGGGTGCTCAACCTCAATTATATAATTATTGGCGATGACATCGGGGTCGGCCGCTGCTTCCGCCAGGGTGTTGATCGGGGCGCTTATTACATCGGCCCCACGAAGTAACTCCAGCCAGTGCTCCCGGGTATCAGTGGCAAAAAGTCTATCCATGGTATCCAGGAAAATCTTCCTGTTCTCCTCGGAAGCGGCAATATCCCCCAGCTTGCTGCAGCCGGCCTCATCCAGTGCCTTGGCCAGGCCAGCAGCTTCCAGGCCTTTCCGCCAGCGGTCCTCACCGACCACCTGAATTATGAATGGCTTGCCGTTCTTGTCAGTGAAGGTGCACGTCAGGTTCGGTGCCTGTCCGGTGAAGAAGCGCATTCGGCTGCGCGGGAATTGTTCACCGGTGAAGAGGACCCGCGTCATGGAAAAGCCCATCAGCCGAATCTGACTACCGAGCAGTGAGGTCTCAATCAACTGCCCCTCGCCGGTCTTCAGCTTGTGGTACAGGCCGACCATCACTGCCTGAAAAATGTGAAAGCCTGCGGTTTCGTCCGCCACTGCGATTTGCCCTGTGGTCACGGGGGTACCTTCCACACCATAACTGAAGCAGATGCCACCCATCGCCTGTGCTATGCCGTCAGTTCCCGGTAATTTGGCATTTGGCCCATCGGGACCGTAGGCTGATGCGCTGAGATAAACAATACCGGGGTTGACCTTAATTAAATCCTCGTAGCCGCAGCCAAGACGCTGGGCTACGCCGGGACGGAAGTTCTGGGCAAAGACGTCGGCATCCTTTACCAGCTTATAGAGTATCTCCTTGGCCTTCTCTTTCTTAAGGTCCAGCGTGATGCATTTGAACCCGCGGTTGTTCGTCTCAAAGTAGGGGCTGAGCGGGAAATTGGGGGCCACGCCAAGCCGTCTCCCCAGTTCACCGTCCGGGGTTTCTATCTTGATTACCTCAGCCCCCAGGTCGGCCATCATGGAAAACGCTACCGTTGCCTGCTGAAACATTATAATACCGACGCACTTTACTCCCTCGAGTGGACGAGTCATTTTGCTGTTACCTCCATATGCCATTTTCCCTCAGGAGACGCATAATTCAGCCTCTATTCTCCGACAAAAAGTTTCCTGTAGTACTCGATTCTGCCCTGAAGCTGAGGTGCCAGAACAGTTTTGTCAGGAATGACATTAATCACGGAAGTCTTCCCTGAATTAAAGGCCCTCTCAAGCGCGGGCCTGAGATGCTGTGGCTCGGCGACTAATTCAGCGTGGCATCCCATCTCAGCAAATATCTTGTCATACCTGATATCGGGCAGCATGCTCCAGTCGCAATCCTTCAAGTCCTCTGGCAGAACCGCCTGTTGGGCTGCGTCCCCCATCCAGCTGCTGTTGTTGAAAATCAAGTAACATGCCGGGATTTTGTAGCGGGCGGCAGTTTCAATATCCCAGCCGGCAATACCTACGCCGCCGTCACCCAGAAGGTCGACCACCTGCTTGCCCGGTCTGGCCAGTTGAGCGCCCATGGCGATGCCCACCCCGTGGCCAACACCGCTCCAGGTGGCGCCATCCAGTATCTGCCCGGCAAAAGAAGCCCTTATCTTGTCGGTGGCGAATCCGGCCATGCAAAAAGAGTCCAGAATAACAGTGGCATCTTTATCCAGGAAATCGAAAAGCTCAGCCGCCACGAAGTGAGGGTTAATAGCCTTGTTATCGCGCACCTTATCTACAAGCGCTTTTTCCTTGGCTCTGTCTTCCTCCTTCACCTTGTTGACTATACTCAGCCACTCGCTTCTATCTGGCTTGCCTTTCATCATGTCCTTGGCGCAGTCGAGCATCTGCCGCAAAACCAGCTTGGGGCTGCCCAGAATTGATACCTCAGTGGACAGCCTGGTGGTCAGTTCCTCCGGGTCTTCAGATACCTGAATATAACTGACATTCTCAACCGGGTAACGCGGTGGCATGCCAAAGCCCTCGAGCATATTCATTCTTAAGCCAAAGATGGCGATTACATCAGCCTGCATCTGGATAGGTCTTCGGAAGCCAGCGCCAAAGGCTAACGGGTGGTCCTCAGGCACGGCACCTCTGCCCATTCTCCGGGTCAGCACTGGAATGTCAAGCAGCTCAACAAATTCCCTGAGTTCCTCTGATGCATCAGACCAGTAAACACCATCACCACCAATAATCACCGGTTTTTTGGCCTCAAGTAACATACGCGTTGCTTTTTCTATCATCTGTGGGTCGCCCGCTGGTCGGGATGGGGCGGCACAGACACCATGCGGCAAATAGCCTCGCAGGGAACCTTCTTCCCCGGCTACCTGTCCCTGGATGTTGGTCGGAAATTCAAGAGCCACCGGCCCGCATGGATAACTTGTCGCATCCCGGATGGCTTTCTGCATGAAGTAAGCGGTCATAGAAGGGTCGGTAATCCGTTTGGTCCACTTGGTGAAATGGCCCGATAGCGGCTCGGCATACGCCTCCTGGAAAGGGCCCCAGCCATCTTCTTCTGTGGGATGCTGCCCGAGAAGACAGATGACCGGGCTCCGGGCCAGATAGGCCTGGTACATAGCCGATATCATATTACCGAAGCCGGGTCCAGCGGTACCCATCGCAACCCCTGGTTTCCCGCTGGCTCTGGCCCATCCGTCAGCCATATAGACGCCTGACTGCTCATGCCGCACGTGGTAGGTCTTAATACCGGCTCTATCTATGGCCACCATAAGCTGCCAGACGTGACCACCATGGACACCGGCGTACCACTCCACGCCCTCCTCTTTAAGAATCTTGGCTACTACGCCCATGACCTTAATCTCTGCCATTGTTTACCTCCCTTGATTATTCGCTGTCGTACAATTTTTTAAAGCCCCATTTCTAGCCTTAAATTTTGATTTTCAGCCTCCTTTTGCTCAGTTTTCGGCCGGCGTGTATATGGCATTATTGCAAGCATCATTGTAGCACTGGCGGGACATAAGTTAAAGGAACGCAAGGTACAACCAAAAGCCGGAAAGCTGCCGTAGATATGAAGCGCTTGTCTAACTTTTTTGCTGGCCGTTGACAAAGCTTCGGGGTATGCATTAGCATATTTAGTGCTACACAAAATATTTTTGTCAGACTGAATGTATATCCGCAAGGTTAGGCCCTGTTTTGAACAAAGATAAAGCGCCGCTCATTGAGGGAGTCCTCGCGCTTGAACAAGGGGTATATCGGTTACTGCGACCCATTGTGCCCAGGGAATGGCTCAGCGTCGACCTTACCATGCCCCAGTTCAAAGTTCTCCTCTTCCTCTTTATCGAGGGCCCGGCCCGTATGGGCGTGCTGGCTTCTGCCCTGGGCGTAAGCATGACCACGGTGACGGGTATCATAGGCCGCCTGGTTCGGCAAAGGCTGGTTGTCAGGCGAAGTGGCGATGAGGACAGGCGGATAGTAGTCTGTGAGCTGTCCGTAAAAGGGCGGCGGCTGATAATGCGCCTGTGGGAGCAGAGACAGGCTCGTGTGAGGAGCCTTCTCTCCAGAATAGCAACGGCTGACCTCCGCCTTGTTTCGGCCGGACTGGAGGCTATTCTTAACGCCGCGAAGTCGGAGAAGACACCGGCAACCAGTAATGCCGCAGCGAGTAAAGATGGATTCTCCTGAAAGGAACGTTACGCAGGGAGGGGGGAAACGGTTTTCCCTCGAGCCAGCAGGTTATCTTTTAAACCGTTTTGGCCTGCTGGCGGCGCTGGCCGGCCTCCTGCTGGCTGCCTGGTTTGGTCAGGTAGTAATTGTTGTTCTCCTTGGTCTGGTGCTTTCCGCCGCCGGCCTGGCCGGGCTGTGGAGTCGGCTCTGCCTCGCCGGGGTGAGCTGTCAGCGCCTGCTCAGCGAGCGACGTATTTTCCCCGGTGAAGAAATCGAGCTAAGGCTGCGCTTGATTAACCGCAAACTGCTGCCGCTTCCCTGGATTCAGATAGACGATGAGATACCTCTCAGGTTATCTCCTGACCTTGTTCTGGATTCAGGTGACAGGCCGGGCTCCGGTTTTTTGAGCAAATCCGTGGCTCTCCTCTGGTACACCGGCGTAAACTGGAAGCACCGCCTGCGCTGCCATCGGCGCGGCTATTATCAGCTGGGGCCAATCACGGTGAGTTCCGGCGACATCTTTGGCTTTTACCCTCGCTCTTTTACCCAGCCTTCAATAGACCATGTTATCGTGTACCCGAGAATCTTCGAGATAGCTCGACTGGGTATACCGTCGCTGCACCCGGTGGGTGAGATAACGGCGGAGCGGCGTATCTTTGAGGACCCGGTCCGCGTGGTCGGAATCCGCGACTACAGCCCCCATGACAGCCTTAGGCACATCCACTGGAAGGCAAGTGCCCGTCACCAAACCTTGCAGGTGAAGGTCTTTGAGCCGACCACCACGTTTAAGGTGGCCCTTTTTCTGGCCGTAGACAGCTTCAATGTCGAGCAGGGCGAAGTCGATACCGGAGAGGGCCTGGAGCTGGGCATCAGCACGGCTGCCTCTATCGCCAACTATCTTATCGAACAGCGCAGCTCGGTAGGATTATTTGCCAACTCGCGTGCGGCTGATTCCGGCGAACCGGCTACCATACTGCCGGGAAGCAGTGCCAGTCAGCTGGTTGAGATACTGGAAGCTCTGGCCAAGGTCACCCCGCTGTCCAGCGGCCCTTTTGAAGAGTTCCTGCAGGCAGAGCGGCCCAGACTGCCCTGGGGAACCACCCTCGTCTTCATACTATCCAGACCTTCACCATCATTAGCCGAGCAGCTCGCTGGTTTGAAAGAGAGGGGCCATAAGCTGATGGTGTTCCAGATTGGCGATGCCGAGTGGAGGGGAAATGATAATGGCATAGAGTGTCATCGCGTCAGGCAGGCCACAGACCTGGCCACAGTCAGCGGGGGAGAGACTAAATGAAGCTGGACTGGCGTCAGAGCATTTTATATATCGCGGTGCTGGGCATGGAAGGCTGCTGGCTGTATGTTTTGCTGTCGCTGCTCAATACCAAAGCGGCTGGCGGCCATCTTGCTGTCCCGGGAGTCCTGCTTCTCTATCCGGTGGCTTTCATTTTTAACTGGCTTCTGCGGCGCCTGAGATGGCCCAGAGCCTGCCTCTGGAGCGTGAGCTGGCTGGCGTGGGCCGTGAGCATGCTGCTAATGATAAAGGTACAGGTGTTTGGCCACCTGCCTCTGTCCGACCCGGCATGGCTTCTGTCCATACCCCAATCCATAACTCAGGTGATTTACACCTTCCGGCCGGAACTCCTGATTCTGCTGAGCACCGGTGTTCTCTGGTGGCTGGGTCAGCGTCTGGCCCGCCTCAGGCTTAATTTCTCCGCACTGGTCAGCGAATTTCAGTTCGGGCTGCCCATTCTGGTCTTTATTTTTCTTATCGCCCCTCCGCTGGAAGTCACTCTCGATAACACCGTGCTGATAACTCTGACCTTCTTCCTCTTCGCCCTGTTGGGAATATCGGTGGCGCACGCTTTGGAGGGAACAAGCTGGCTTTCCGGGTTGAACCAGGGACACTGGGGCGGGCTCCTGCTCTTCAGCATCAGCCTGATTCTTATCCTGGGTTTGCTCGTCAGCGTGGTGATAACTCCTGAGTTACTTCAATTCGTTGTGGAGGCTGCCAGATGGGTCTGTGGGCTCATTGCCAAAGCGATTGCCTTTATCATCAGCCTTTTCCCTGAGCCGGAACCGCCTTCAATAGGGCCGCTGCCCGGGGAGTCTGTGCCCCCACCGCCGGAGGAGCCGGATTGGGCGGAACTTCTGCGGATGCCTGAGGCAGTGCGAAGCGGTCTCCGGATAGGGTGGACGGTGATGGTGGTCGGCTTCCTCCTTTTCGCCCTGTGGCGGGTCTCATCCGAAATATTTCGCTGGCTGCGCCGCAGGCTGGCGGGCATGTCTGGAGCCGAGTTTGAGACACTGCCCGGCGCTTTTACAACCGATTTATTGAACTTGTTGAAGCGCATCCTCCAGAAGTTGCTGAAATTGAGACTGCCAGGGCTGGGAACCAGAGCCAAGCACGTTCTACCGGAAATAGACTCGGTTCGCCAGATTTATCGGCGGTTGCTGAGCTGGGCGGCCGCCGGCGGTTTCCCACGGCACAGTTCCCAGACCCCGCATGAATATTACTACGCTCTGGCAGGCGTGCTGCCGGAGGCCCAGGACGATTTGGGCTTGATTACTCAGCAGTACATCAGGACGCGCTATGGCATGTGGTTACCGACTGAAGATGAACTGGACCAGCTGAGACATAGCTGGCGTAGGTTAAGACAAAATCATTTGAAGAACAGGAGGCAAATTTAAATGCGCGAAGCGGCTAAAAAAGATGTGAGTCAACAAATAAAGGAGGCGGCCGGTAAACTGGTCGGTAATGTCAGCAAAGTTATCGTCGGTAAGAAAGAGGCTATAGAACTGGTCTTGGTGGCTTTATTGTGTGAGGGGCATGTGCTGATTGAGGATGTCCCCGGCATCGGAAAGACCATGCTCGCCAAGGCGGTGGCCAAATCGCTGGACTGCCGCTTCAGGAGGATTCAGTCAACCCCGGACCTGCTTCCCTCGGATGTTACCGGCATACACTACTTTAACCAGAAGACTTCCGGGTTTGAATTCCGGCCGGGCCCGATTATGGCCAACGTAGTGCTGGTGGACGAGATAAACCGGGCTACCCCGCGCACGCAGTCGTGCATGCTGGAGGCAATGCAGGAACAACAGGTTACCGTTGACCTGGAGACGATGCCCCTGCCACGCCCGTTTCTGGTTATCGCTACCCAGAACCCCATTGAGCTTGAAGGCACGTTCCCTTTGCCCGAGGCACAGCTTGACCGCTTTCTTCTCAGAGTCAGCCTGGGTTACCCCTCTGAAGATGAGGAGGGGACCATTCTATCCCGATTCCAGCAGGAAAATCCGCTGGATAGTCTGACCAGCGTTCTGGAGGCGGCAGAGCTGCTGGAGCTTCAGAAGCTGTGCCACCAGGTGTACGTGGAGGAATCAGTCCGCAAGTATGTCACGGCCATTACCAGGGCAACGCGAGGTCACGATGGCATCAGACTGGGGGCAAGTCCGCGCGCCTCATTAGGGCTTTATCTGGCATCGCAAGCTCTGGCAGCGATTCGGGGACGGAACTACGTGATGCCGGATGATGTGAAGTATCTGGCAGCTCCCGTTTTGGCGCATCGCCTGATTTCTAAAACGGAGGCGAGACTGAAGGGCCGCTCTCTGGAGGCCATCGTCGGCGAGGTAGTGTCCGGCGTACCAGTCCCGGTGGAGGAGCAGCCGTGACGGCGATGCCAGAGGCGCGCTGTGCCTGTTTTTTATTTAATGCCCCGAATGCTTAATCGGTAAATCTATCCTTGGAAACGCAATTGTCAATGCCGTGCTCTCTTTTCACAAAGCGATAGATAGCCACGTCATACTCTTCCGGGTACTGAAATTTCCGCTCTGCTATCAATACGATTTGTCGGCCTAACTCTCTTGACGCTTTCATTGCGTGCTTATCTTTGTTAACGTCTCCCTTTTTTCTTGCGTAACCATAGACGAAGTCAGTTGAAAGCATGTGGTGTACCGAAAAGAAAGTGTTGAACAGGTTCCACACGCCCACATTCCCTAAACTCGCTCCGACTGATATTAAACCCCCGACCTTGTTCGTCAATCTGTTACTGTTTGCATATAAGGCATAGGAGCGGTCAATAAGTATCTTGGCCTGGGCGGTCGCATTAAAAAAGTAGACCGGCGTGCCCCAAATAATGCCATCAGCCTCCAGAAGTTTGGGATAAATCTCCTGTACGTCATCTTTTATGTGGCATTTACCGGTCTTCTCGCATGATAAACATCCGTCGCAAGGTTTTATATCTTTATCCCAGATAGTTAATAGCTCGGTCTCTGCACCACAGGTCTGTGCGCCAGCTAGAGCTTCCCGCATCAAAACTTCGGTATTCCCCCCTTTTCGAGGGCTACATACTATACCTAAAACCTTCATTATAGAAACTCCTCCTTAATCAATATTTAAAAACAAACAAATTGAAAGGGCACCACCAACCCCGTTTCATTCAACAGTCCCGGCGCCCCATTTAATCACTGCGCCTCTGAGTCGCTTTATCTCTAGGGGCTGTCAGGCAAGCTGTATGCTTACGTTCATCCGGCGACAGTCTCCGCAATAGTCGGAATGAATCTCTCCCAGCCCATTGGTACCAGGTGGACTCCCTGGCACAGTGACTTCGCCTTTTTAATAAATTCAACGGTTATTTGCTGGCTGGCGGCAAGGAGTTCTTCCCTGGAAAGGCCTCCCAGTTTTCTGATTATCTCTTCGGGAACACTGATATCTGGCGCATTGCTGTTCAGAAAGCTGGCTGAGCTTGCCGACTTCAGCATGACATGTCCGGCAAAGTCCCGCCCATCGTTCAAATCGCGTGCTGCCCTGACCACCTCGAAGGTTCCGCCCATTGCCTGCCTGACCAGCTTAACCAGGCCCTGCTCGCTGCTGATAATCAGTATCTTTTCCGCTGCCATGTTCCTTTCTGCGTGATATCAGCATGATAGCGTTGCAGGGATTTGACCCCTGACTTAGCCTTTCGGTGCGCCGCGATGCCTTTGGCAGCCGCCATGGCGGCTGCCAGGGTTGTGATATAAGGAACCTTGTATTTTATCGCCGCCTTACGTATGTAGGAATCATCGTACTGACTTAATTTACCGCTTGGAGTATTAATTACCAGGTGAATTTCGCCATTCATAATCGCATCGACGATATTTGGCCGTCCTTCGTGCATCTTCAATATCAGTTCCGATTTTATGCCCTGGCCATCGAGGAATTCGTTGGTGCCTTGAGTCGCTTTTATATTGAAACCCAGCTCGGCGAACTGTCTGGCTGCGTCGCGAACGGCCGGCCTATCCTTGGGCGATACCGTTATTAAAACGGTTCCTTTTTCCGGAAGAATCTGCTGCGCGGCTAATTCTGCTTTAAAAAAGGCTAAACCAAAGGAATTGGCGATTCCAAGCACCTCGCCCGTCGACCTCATCTCCGGTCCCAGTATCGGGTCTACTTCTGGCAGCATATTAAACGGAAATACCGCTTCCTTAACCCCGAAATGCGGGATTGCCAGTGGCTTGATGTTGAGCTCGCTCAATTTATTGCCCAGCATTAACTGAGTGGCTATTCTGGCCATAGAGACATTGCATACTTTCGATACCAGCGGGACAGTTCGGGAAGCTCTGGGATTTGCTTCGAGCACGTACACCGTGTCCCTGGCTATAGCATACTGCATATTCATTAGCCCCACTACGTTTAGCTCCCGGGCAATCTTCTTCGTGTAGTCGTAAATCGTGTCTATATGTTTCTGTGACAGGCTTACGGGAGGGATTACACAGGCGGAGTCTCCGGAATGCACGCCGGCCAGTTCTATGTGCTCCATGACCGCCGGGACAAATGCATCCTGTCCATCGGCAAGCGCGTCAGCTTCAGCCTCAATGGCATTTTCCAGGAACTTATCAATCAGGATTGGTCGGTCAGGGGTTACGCCCACGGCGGCGGCGACGTATTCCTTCAACATGTCTTCATCGTAAACCACTTCCATTCCGCGCCCGCCGAGAACGTACGAGGGCCGCACCATCAGCGGGTAGCCGATTTGTTTGGCGACATCGAGCGCCTCTTTCAGGTTGCTGGCCATCCCTGACGGAGGCATCGGGATGCCCATCTCTCGCATTCTTTTCCGAAACCTGTCCCTGTCTTCGGCGAGGTCTATGGATTCCGGCGATGTACCCAGTATTTTCACCCCTGCCTCGGCCAGTTCATTGGCTGTATTCAGCGGTGTTTGACCACCAAACTGGACAATGACACCCTCCGGCTGTTCCTTTTCATAGATGCTCAGCACATCTTCCACGGTTAAAGGCTCGAAATACAGTTTATCCGAGGTGTCATAATCGGTGGAAACGGTCTCCGGATTGCAGTTCACCATTATCGTCTCGTAACCTTCATCATGCAGGGCAAAGGCGGCATGCACGCAGCAGTAATCAAATTCGATTCCCTGGCCGATGCGGTTCGGCCCTCCACCGAGAACCATTACCTTCTTGCGGTCGCTGCTCGTTGTCTTGTCCGGGCCATTGTAGGTTGAGTAGTAATAGGCGGCATTCTCGACGCCACTCACCGGCACGGCGTCCCATGCCTCTCTCACTCCGAGGGACACCCGTTTCTGCCGTATTTCTTTTTCCGGTACGCCGAGCAATTGAGAAAGGTATCGGTCGGCAAAGCCGTCTTTTTTCGCCTGTGCCAGCAGTTCATCCGGCAGGGGTTTTCCCCGATACCGCAGTATCTGCTCCTCCAGTTCAACCAGCTCTTTCATCTGGCTGATAAACCACGGTTTGAGGTAGGTCTTTTCGTGAAGAGCCTGTATATCGGCACCTTTCCGCAACGCTTCGTACATGATGAACTGGCGTTCGCTGGAAGACTCATTCAGTAACTCCATGAGTTCGCCCAGCGATTTTTCATGGAAATCATTGGCAAATCCAAGTCCATATCGTCCGGTTTCCAGGGAGCGTATCGATTTTTGCAGGGCCTCTTTGTAGGTTTTGCCGATGCTCATTACCTCCCCAACGGCCCGCATCTGTGTCCCCAACCTGTCCTCGGCGTCTTTGAATTTCTCAAAGGCCCAGCGGGCAAACTTGACCACGACGTAGTCTCCCCACGGCGTATATTTTTCCAGGGTACCTTCGCGCCAGTAGGGGATTTCATCCATGGTAAGACCGCCCGCCAGCTTTGACGATACGAACGCGATGGGGAAGCCCGTTGCCTTCGATGCCAGGGCTGATGAGCGTGAGGTCCTGGGATTGATTTCAATAACCACCACGCGGTCAGTCTCAGGGTCGTGCGCGAACTGAATGTTTGTCCCGCCGATTACTTTTATTGCCTCGACTATCCGGTATGAATACTCCTGAAGCCGTTTTTGGAGCTCCTCGTCGATGGTAAGCATCGGCGCCGTGCAGAAGGAGTCGCCGGTGTGCACCCCCATGGCGTCAACGTTTTCAATGAAGCATACCGTTATCATTTGATTCTTGGCGTCGCGAACCACCTCAAGCTCCAGTTCTTCCCAGCCCAACACTGATTCTTCTATGAGCACCTGGCCGATGAGACTGGCGGCAATGCCGCGACTGGCAACGGTACGTAGTTCTTCCACGTTGTACACAAGACCTCCGCCCGTCCCGCCCAGGCAATAGGCAGGGCGAACCACAACGGGATAGCCAAGCTCAGCCGCCACCTGTTCGGCATCCTCAACGCGATAAACAGCTTCGCTGCGCGGCATTTCTATGCCAAGTCGATTCATGGTCTCTTTAAAGGCGGTCCTGTCTTCACCTCGAATGATGGCATCTACCTCGACGCCGATTACCTTAACGCCATATTTATCAAGCACGCCAGCGCGTGCCAGTTCGGCACTGAGGTTAAGAGCCGTCTGTCCGCCAAGGTTTGGCAGGAGGGCATCCGGGCGCTCCTGCTTTATAATTTCAGTCACCGATTCAAGGTTAAGCGGTTCGATATACGTAACGTCTGCCATGCTGGGGTCTGTCATAATCGTCGCCGGGTTTGAATTTACCAACACGATTTCGTAACCCAGGCTGCGGAGCGCTTTACAGGCCTGGGTTCCAGAGTAGTCAAACTCGCATGCCTGACCGATAACAATAGGTCCGGAGCCAATTATCATTACCTTCTTGATATCATCTCTCCTCGGCATGCAAGTACCTCCCCGGCTGTTTTCATTTATAACAGAGCAATGCTATATATTTATACGCTTTCCACCCTACTTGGCAATGCGGTTTTTCAAAACGCCGATTCTGTCTATCTCCATTTCGATTTTATCTCCAATCCGGACATTGACCTGAGGTGCGTATTCTTCAGTTGCCATGGCGCCGGTGGCAACCAGGTCACCGGGGTAAAGAGTAATATCCTGAGAGATAAACTCGATTATTTCGGCCACATTGAGCCGCATATCCGAAGTACTTCCCTTCACTTTTAGTTCACCATTAACCCGGTACTCCGCATTCAGGTTCTGAGGGTCGGGAATTTCATCCTTTAAGGTAATGCAGGGGCCTATCGGTTCAAAGGTATCAAATGATTTTGCCAGACAGAGGTAGAAAAATCCGGGAAGCCCTTCTCTGCCTCCGCCAAGCCCTCGCTTTATCAGGTCTATGGCGGTTACGTCGTTCACGACCGTGTAGCCAAAGACGCAATCCAATGCGTTATTTTTTGAGACGCGTTTTATCTTTTTGCCAATTATCACGCCCAGTTCCATTTCGCAGGAGACCTGCTCACACGATACCGGCCATAGTATCTCTTCATCCGGGCCAATTACCGTTTGCGGCAGTTTCCAAAACGTTTCAACCGTCCCCTTGAATGGCTCAACGATTTTCATCATGGACAGATAGGCATTGTAGTTCGCGCCAACATTCAAAGCCCTGAATACTTCCAGAGGTTTGAGTATTTGGACTTCGTCTTTTTCATAGATTATCCTTTCCCCGCTGGAAGAGCGTGCCAGCGACAGCCTCTTTTCATCTGAACTATCAAGAAATTCGTACGCCTGTTTAATGCATCTGATACCATCATCCCCGCGACTGATTAAGTCAGTCATGGAGTCAGGAACTTGCTGGCTCGCATTATCTTTTGCCCTTTCGGCTGGAATATCCTTTCCCTCCGAAAGCGACTTTTCAAACGCAGCTCTCAGGTCAGCGATTTTACCCCCGTGTATAAGTCCAATCCTGTTGCCAGACCCCTCTTTCTTAAATGTAACGACCCTCATTTTATCCTTCTCTCCTTTCTTTTTGATTAAATCTTTAACGGTACAAAGCAGGTGTCTTTATGATTAACACCTCAGGCATCCGATTCCTGTCAGTTTATTCATAACCTTGTTATATCATAAATATATTCTGGCGAAAGGTAAAGTCGCATATTTTGTTAAGATGTTTCATCGCAAGATTGTGGGCATGCGGAATGTAGTTATGACAATTGAGAGGGAGCCGCTTTAGCCAAAATGAGGTAACAAAACAAGCTATTGTTCCATAACTTAGCTTTAATAGTGACTGGGATTCATTTAAGTATTGACAATCATGTAAATGAGGGTATAATTGAGTGTAATCGGTGTGTGTTTTTTAAACAGGTTCTAGAAGGATGCAGGTAAAATTAATTAGAGCGCTGTAGCCGAACTCAACTCCCGGCAAGCAGCGCTCTTTTTCTTTATACTTCTTTGTATTTTTGAATGAAAGGGGGTGATAGACTTCATAAATACATTGAAAAGGCGAGGTATCCTATACAAAGGAGGAGAATATGAAAGGTAAACTAATACTATCTCTGGTATTAGTCGTGGTTTTAATCAGCGGCATTACCGCTGCCTGTGCGAAACCAGCCCCTGCGCCTGCTCCCGCCCCGGCCCCAGCCCCTGCCCCGGCTCCGGCACCGGCACCGGCACCGGCACCTGCTCCTGCCCCAGCCCCGGCTCCTGCCCCAGCCCCGGCCCCGGCCCAACCAGCTGAAGTGATTAAGTGGGAATATCAGACTCTTCACCCCGTTGGGTCGGCAACGTATACCATGTTTCACCAGAAACTCTGCGACTTCATAGAGGAGGCGTCCGAAGGCAGGTTCATCATCAATCTTCATCCCTGCAATGAGATTGTCCCCACCTACGAACAGACCGAAGCGGTGAGAGACGGCATACTTGACATGGGCCATTCCGACCTTGGTGCCGAGATGGGTATCGTGGGAAAGTCAGCCTTGCTGCTGGGTGCTTCGGGCTATCCAGCCGGCACCACGTGTGACGAAGATAGTGCCTGGTATTACCTTGGCGATGGTATGGATTATGCCCGCAAGGTATTTGAGGACTATGGGCTGGTAATCGGCTTGCTGACAGAAGGACAGGAAGTGTTTGGTTATGCCCACAAGCCTCTGGAAACAGCCGCAGACCTGAAGGGCCTCAAGTTCCGCACCATTGGTCTCTGGGCTGAGGTGCTGGGAACCTTTGGGGCTTCCGTGGTAACCATACCTGGAGGAGAGGTCTACCAGGCTGCGGAGAAAGGCGTCATTGACGGCTTCGAATACGCTGGCCCTGCGGTAAACTGGCCGATGGGTTTCCACGAGATAATGGAATACATGATGCTCCCCGGCATCCATTCCCCGGCCGCCAGTCATACCATCAAGGTAAACCGTGAATCCTGGGCCAAACTGCCCGCTGACCTGCAACAGCTACTGATAGTGGCTATTGAGGCCCATAGTTACGAGTTCAGAAACGAACTGCTTCTCAGTGACAGCGCGGCCATACAGAAGTACCGCGATTACGGCACCACTATCGTCTACGTCAGCGACGAGCTCCAGGCGGAAATTGCCAAGCGGACTAAGGAGATTACGGAAGGGTATGCCGCCGACGACCCGCTGTTCAATGAGATATGGCAAAACAAGCAGGCGTTCGTGAAAACCTTCAAAGCGGGAAAGAACGCGACGACCCTGAAATACTCGATATATGACTAGGTAACTAGCCTGAGCAAGTCTTGCCTTTGGTAGCCCTCGCTCTGTTTGGGGGCTACCAAAGGTTCCGGTTGGTTAATGGGCATATATCTCTCTCCTAAACTTTTAATTGGGATATTCAGGTTCTAAAGAGGTTTATAATGAGGAGTTTTTATAATGGTATAACCTCAAACAGCGAGCGGATCGCCAAGATAGCGTCGTGGCTAGTCATTCTATTAACAGTTAGCATCTGTTACGACGTCTTCATGAGATATCTTTTTAACGCGCCTACAAACTGGTCATACGCCTTGAGCTATATGATGGGAGCCGCTTTATCGACTTTCGGGTTGGCCTATGTGCACTCGGTTGGCGGCAACGTAAGAGTTGACGTTATATATACTAAATTGCCACTTAAAGTTAGACTGCTCATAGATTTGGTTTTTACCATCATTTTCTTTTTCCCTCTATATGGCCTGCTTGCCTATTACTTTGGAGCATACACCTGGGAAGCCTTTGTCGTGAAAAAGTATGACATTAACAGTATCTGGTATCCAGTGGTCTGGCCATATATGACTGCAATCACGATTGGCT
>Ga0315548_1000463_pt1 | contig 37579 bp, 29 predicted proteins | sample SalMarSW160110MG_2_FD_202540 | JGI IMG/M metagenome (GOLD analysis project Ga0315548, IMG submission 202540) | Salt marsh sediment microbial communities from the Plum Island Ecosystem LTER, Massachusetts, United States - Salt Marsh Sediment SW1601-110 ... | reverse complement strand
TCGGAGTGAAACAAGACGGCCAACCACTAAATTACCAGCCTTATGGTAAATTTAGTACTTTAATAATCCTTACTTTTTTAGCTTTGCTACTCTTGTGCCCTGCCGAGCTTCAGGCAACACCTATGAACAGAGGACAGGCAGAAAAGGTGGTAAAAGGCTGGTTGAAAATCTACCCCAACCCGCTTCAGACGCAAATGGGCAATCAAATCGGACGAGTGGATGTTTTCTGCGATGATAACAAGGAACCGATTTACTACGTTGTTTATTTAAGGCCATCAGGATTTGTGATTGTCTCGGCTGACGATTTTGCAGAGCCGATTGTTGCATTTGCCGACGATGGGACATTCGACCCTTCACCTGATAATCCACTCGGTGCGATGGTCAGCAGAGACCTGCCCGGCCGAATCGCCGCCGCGCGGAGTCTTCAGGCAACGGCAAGCAGCCCTCAACAGAAGCAAAAAACAACAGGGAAGCAAACAGCTCTGGAGAAAGCCGGTCGTAAGGCCAAGAGTAAATGGGCTGAGTTTAATGATTATTCCGACAGGATTAAGTCAGCAGGTATGTCCAGCATTTCCGATGTGTGGGTCGAGCCGATATTGGAGAGCGAATGGGGCCAAACCTGTGCCTGCTATTCCAGCTGGTATTGCTATAACTATTATATAATCAATCACTGGCCCTGTGGGTGTGTTGCGACATCAATGGCACAGCTAATGCGGTTTCATCAGCATCCAGGAAGTTATCCCTGGAGCAATATGCCACTAAGGCCGGAAGAGATTTGCGGAAGCCTTACCGAAACACAGCGGCAGAATATAGGAGAGCTTTGCTATGATGCTGCAGAATCCGTCGGTACGACATACGACTCAGGTGGTTCGTTGGCTTACATTTATTTAGCGAGGAATGCTCTACCGAATGATTTCGGCTACAGTAATGCCATTAATGGGTGGCATAATAATGAAGACCTTAGCGGGCCGGGGCTCAACGGGATGGTCAATCCCGGTTTGGATGCCGGTTTTCCTTCTTTACTCGGAGTTGCTAAAGGAACCGTTGGACATGCCGTAGTGGCCGATGGCTATGGCTATAACGGCTCAACCCTATATCATCATATTAATATGGGCTGGGACGGAACAAGCGATGCCTGGTATAACCTGCCTTATATTGATGTATCTTATAATTTTAACGTTGTTCACGATACTATATATAACGTCTATGTTACCGGCTCTGGTGAGATTATCAGCGGTCGAGTTACAGATACGTCTGACGACCCGATTAGCGGCGCGACAGTAACAGGTGTAAGAACCGTGGGTGGAACATACATCGACACAACCAACGATAAAGGTATTTACGCCTTAGCCAAAATTCCATCTTCGTCCACATACACCGTAAGCGTGACCAAGTCCGGTTATTCCTTTACGAATCAGGTAATTTCGACCGGATACTCCCAACACGAGGTGGCCACATCGGGTAATGAATGGGGAATCGACTTTGTGGGCACGGTAACAGGGCCGTCACCGCCTACCGCTGAGCCAGATACCATATCTGCAGAACAAGGTGTAGCCACACCAATCGACCTGCAGGCCAGCGATGATGGTCTTCCGAATCCACCGGGAGTGCTGACCTATATTATCACGTCCTTACCGGCTCAAGGCAGCCTGAATGACCCCGGTGCTGGTGCAATTAGCAGCGTTCCGTATATCATCGCCAGTAACGGCAATCAGGTGGTTTATACCTCCTCTATTACATACTATGGTTCCGACAGTTTTAATTTCAAGGCCAATGACGGCGGCACACCACCTGACGGCGGAGATTCGAGTATAGCAACTATCACCATCGACGTGCAGCCCCCGGCCCCAACGGTCATATATGAAACCAACTTCGATGGAGGTCTTCCCACCGGCTGGACTATCATCGATGGTTTGTCGGATGGCTATACCTGGACCACATCAAACTACTGGCTTGAAGGCGATGAGCCAGAGTGGGAAGGCGCAACATATATGGTAGCAGGTTACGAGGACGACCCGGCGAATATGGATGAACAACTTATTACTCACAATATCGATTGTTCGGACCTTGTGAATGTTACGCTGAGTTTCAAACACGTATTTAACTGGTACGAATCATCACCTGATGAAGTAGCTGATGTAGATGTTCGAGTGGACGGTGGTTCATGGCAGAATGTCGCCCGCTACGAGTCTGATACTTCAGGTCTGGTCGAACTGGACATATCTTCCATCGCTGATGGTCAACCCAACGTCCAGATACAATGGCACTACTACAATGGTAATTGGGAGTGGTATTGGGGGATTGACGATGTAAATATAACTGCAAATGAAGTATTACCTCCCCAAATGCCTGGTGACTTCGAGCCTGATGGTGACGTGGATATAGATGACCTTACTGTGTTTGTGGACCAGTGGCTACTGCAGGAATTGACAGCGGACTTTGCTCCCGGTGATAGTGACTATTATGTAAACTTTTTAGACTGGGCGGTTTTTTCTGATGCTTGGCAAAGTACACCATTGTTACCGAATTGGAATTCAGCCTGTGATATTTTCCCTGAAGGCGGCGATGGCATAGTGGATACAGACGACCTGGGCGTTTTCGTTGAGCAGTGGTTGCAGTTCGGTGCCTATTGTGCCGACATCGCTCCTGTCCCGGACGGAGATGGTATAGTTAATATGTTTGACTTTGCTGTTTTGGCCCAGGATTGGCTCGTAGGTGTTGAATAGCTGCAATGGAGAAGGATTTTGGGGGTAAGATAAAGAAAGGAGGTCGAAGTGAAACACGACGGTCACCTACGAAATTATCAGCCCTATGGTAAATTACTTACCTTAATAATCCCTGCCTTTTTAGTTTTGCTGCTCTTGTGCCCTGCCAACCTACGAGTAAAGGCAGCAGTTCAGAGGGATGAAGATTTCAATTATGCAGTAATAGGATTCGATATAAGTCGGGCAGCACAGCACCGCATTGCCACCAATTCCCAGAGGGAGGTGGTTATAAAGCTGGCCGGTCTTAACCAAGGCGGCCGTCCAGGCGAACCTATGCTTCCATATTCTTTAACCCGGGTTTTAGTACCGCCGAACGCTAATCTGGCAACAGTGCTTGCACAACTGTCGTTTGCTGATTGGAAAGAACTACCAGGCGAATATGAGATAGCCGCTGTTCCGCCTGCTGCTACCTGGGACGGAGATAAACCTGTGTTTCACTGGGGCGGTAAAGACGTTTCGCTTATTGTTGATGGTAAGGATTCTTCTATTTATGGTAAAGACGCCTATTTCCCAGAAGAGCGCATCGAAATAGTCTCCGTCGGCGAATTTCACCAGTGGAAATTGGTGGAAGTTAAGGTCTGGCGAGCGGTCTACAATCCAATGCAAAAGAAGGTTTGTGTGCTTGACAGCGCTCAGGGCACGGTTTCGGTCGAGCGGACACAGAGCACTTCGAAAAGCGTTCCAGTTTCAGCACATATTTTGCAGAAAATGCTGTCCGAGGTGGTCAATCCGCAGGACTACGAAACTTTCTACGCACCACAGGTCGCTGCTCCATCTTCTGTCGCAGATTATGTAATTATTACAACAAGTACAATTCAAAGCAGCAGCACAAAGCTTGCAGACTTCATTACCTGCAAAATGACGTGCGGACATACGGTCAAGGTGGTTACAGAAGGGACAGTGGCCGACGACACGCATTATGTTTCCGGCAGCACAGCCGGTGAGCGAGCTAATAATATTCGAGCGTGGCTTAAATCCCATTACCAGCCCGACGGGATTGACTACGTGCTTCTTATCGGAGATCCTCACCCTACAAGTTTCACATCTTCAATTTCCATACCGATGAAGATGTGCTGGCCCATGGACCATATCGAAGACACACCCACCGATATGTTCTTTGCCGAGCTGAGCAATACGTGGGACTATGATGGAGACGGCTACTACGGCGAATACTTCGGTGATTACCGCAGCGGCGGAGCGGACAAATACTGTGAAGTAGAGGTGGGGCGTATTCCTTTTTACGGCTCCTATACAGACCTTGACTCGATTTTACAAAAGACGATAAACTACTGCACCGAAGGCGGCAGTCTCGACTGGCGTGACAAGGTTTTGATAGCCGCAGCAGTATCGAATTTTGGTCCCCAGGATAATAACGGCGATGGAGATGCCGATGACCCGGAGGACTACCTGGATTCGACCTGGAGGACCTTTGGGTCCGATTGGGGAGAGGATATCCGCTCGCTCGCGTCTTTCGAGGGGTTAAGCTCATATACGCTCTACGAGAAAAGCGGAGTTTATAGCAACGGCTCGGCTTATCCTCTGACAACATGCAATGCGCCTCTGACCAGAGCTAATATTAAAGCCGAGTGGCAGAACCAATATGGTTTCGTCAGTTGGTGGGGACATGGCAGCTCGAGCGGCGCGTACCGCAGGGTCTGGCAGGATGACGACTACATATCAGACTATATTACACAATTTCCAGCGGAAACCACGGACACTGCATTTTTTCTAAGCTCGGACTGCTCATCCCTGAACGACAGCTACCCGTCATTTGTCGTTGAAGTATCCTGCACGAACGCTTATCCGGAGAGCTCAAATAACTTAGCGTACAGATTGTTGAGGCAGGGTGCAGTGGGCACCTTCGCCGGAACGAGAGTAACGTGGTACATTTTAGGAGATTGGGATATAGGTTTTGGCTTAGGTTATGGAGATAATGCTTCGTACGGATATTACCTTTTCAGCCGTATGGCTGGATATGACGATACCGCTGCTGCTGCGTTGAATTGGTGCCGAAGTTCCTTTGGCATGGGCTTCGATGAGGCGTCATGGATGAATATGCTGGATTTTAGTCTGTATGGTGATCCCGCAAACTATCTGTCGATTGCTTGTAGCCTTTCAGCACCTACCGCCGAGTCCGATACCATATCTGCACAACAAGGGGTAGCTACACCAATCAACCTGCAGGCCAGCGATGATGGTCTTCCTGACCCGCCGGGAGATATGAACTATATTATCACTTCCTTACCGGCTCATGGCATACTGGATGACCCCGGCGCCGGTGCAATTTACAGTGTTCCCTATGTCCTTGCCGACAACGGTAATCAGGTAGTCTATACCCCCTGTATTATATACACTGGTTCTGACAGCCTTAATTTCAAGGCCGATGACGGAGGTGAACCGCCTACCGGCGGTGAATCCAACACAGCAACTATCACTATTAACGTGCAGCCCCCTGCCCCAACGGTCATATATGAAACCAACTTCGATGGAGGTCTTCCCTCCGGCTGGACCATTATTGATTATTTATCGGATGGCTATACCTGGACTACTCATAATGATTACCTTGAGTCATATAATCCAATGTGGAAAGATACGACATATATGGTAGCAGGTTACGAGTATAGCTCGGCAAATATGGATGAACAACTTATTACTCACAGTATTGATTGTTCGAACCTTTTAGATGTTACGCTGAGTTTCGAACACGTATTTAAATGGTACGAGGAATTGCCTGATGAAGTGGCTGATGTAGATGTCCGAGTTGACGGCGGCTCATGGCAGAATGTCGCCCGCTACGACTCCTACGGGGATAATACTACAATGAATGGCGAATTGGTCGAGCTGGACATATCTTCCATTGTTGATGGCCAACCCAACGTCCAGATACGCTGGCACTACTACAATGCTAATTGGGAATGGTATTGGGGCATTGACGATGTTGAAATAACCGCATCACTGGTATCTCAGCCAACACCGGGTGACTTCGAACCGGATTGTGATGTGGACTTTTATGATTTTGCCACTTTGGCGGCGGCCTGGCTGAGCAGCTCCGGCGGCGGCGAGTGGAACCCGGACTGCGATATCTCCGAGCCGAGCGATGATGTCATTGACGAGCTGGACCTCAACGTTTTCTCAGGAAACTGGCTGAGGGGTCTATAGGTTGTATTCTTTGATTTTGCGATAGAGTGTTCTTTCGCCGATGCCTAATATCTTTGCTGCTTTTTCGCGGTTGTTGCCGGTTCTGGCTAACGTGTCAATAATAGCCTGCTTCTCAAGCTCGTTGAGGGTGAGGTCCTGCTTCGCTCGGCCGGCTGTTAACTGACGCAGCTGATGTATCTCAGGGGGAATGTCGGCCACATCAAGCTCCTGCCGGTCGGACATTACAACCATCGTTCTGATACAGTTTCGAAGCTGACGAATGTTTCCCGGCCAGTTATAAGCTGTAAGAATATCGAGGGCCGGCTGTGTGATTCCTGTAACCTTCGAGCCGGTTTCGTCGACGGCCTCTTTGATAAAATAGTGGACAAGGTCAGGTATGTCTTCGGCCCTGTCAGACAGTTTCGGCAGAGAAACACCAACTCCCTTGATTCTGAAATATAAATCCTGCCTGAACCTCTTCTGCTCTATAAGCGCGGTCAAATCCTGATTTGTAGCACTGATTATCCTCACATCCACGATAATTGGCTTATGGGAGCCTACCGGGAAGACAACTCCATCTTCGATGACTCTCAGCAGTTTGGCCTGGCAGCTCATTGCCATATCGCCAATCTCGTCTAAAAAGAGCGTTCCCTTGTCTGCTATTTCAAACAGTCCTTTTCTGTCGGCTGCCGCGCCGGTAAAGGCCCCCTTAGTGTGGCCGAAAAGCTCGCTCTCAAGCAGTGTTTCCGTCAGGCCGGCGCAATTAACCGGTCTAAAAGGCTTGTCGGCACGCCTGGAATTATAATGAATTGCCCTCGCCAGTAGTTCCTTGCCCGTTCCGGAGCAGCCCTCAATCAAAACAGATATGTCGGTCGGGGCAACACGGCGAAGCACCTCAAATACCCCCTCCATTGCTGCATTTTTGCCTCGCACACCCTCAAATTCGAAGTCTCCACTGCCCGCTTTTGTAACTGCAGCTCGACGGCGAGTCGCAGCGGAGACCTTTCTGCCGGCTTGCTCCACGAGTGTGCGAAGCTGACCGATGTCGATGGGCTTGACGAGATAGTCGTATGCCCCTCGTCTTATCGCTTCTTTGCAGGTGTCAATAGTTGCGTAGGCTGTTATCAGAATAACTTCAGTGTCGGCATTATATTTCCTGGCCTGGCCAAGTATTTCCAGACCGTCAATTTCGCCACCGAGCTTCAGGTCGGTGATAACAACATTAACCGTTTCGCTGCGAAGAATCTCTATCGCATCTGCACTTGAGTAAACCGCAATCGCCTTTGCGCAATACTTCTGGAGCGCCTCGACAATGCCGTCGGCGTGGTCATGCTCATCATCGACAACCAGAACTATGATATCTTTGCTCATAGAATCGGCTTTTAATCGGCCTGAAGAGGCAATTTTATTGTAAATAACGTACCTTTGCCGGGTTCGCTGTCAACGGTTATTGTACCATTATGCGCCTCGACTATTCTCTTTGCAGCGGCCAATCCGAGACCGGTGCCGCTCGGCCTAAAGGAACAATAAGGTTTAAAAATATCAGAGAGTTTGTCCGCAGCGATACCCCTGCCTGTATCACTAATCTGAATCACAGCGCTGCCTTTTTGCTTACCTGTTCTTATCATCAACTCGCCACCGCTATTCATAGCCTGCTGGGCGTTGATAAACAAGTTTAACACAACCTGTTTTAACATACCTGTATCAACTTTGCAAACCAGCGGCTCGCTTGAGAAACCCTGCCGAATCGTTATTGAGTGGCTGTAAGCCTGGGGCGAATAAAAATCAATCATATCAACGAGCATCTCATTGATATTAACACTGGTGAGCTGAAGTTCAGGTTTACTGACGTATCGCAGAAAGCTATCGAGAATCTGCTCAAGTCTATCGGTTTCTTTTTGAATAACAGCTATTTTTCGAAGAGCCCTTTGGAACCTCTGGTTATCTCTTTCAGAATCTATTTTACCGGCTCCGGCCGAATTCGAATCCTCTAATTCCTCAGCGGTCAGTTTCAAGTTAATTTTGATGGTAGAAAGAGGATTTTTAATTTCGTGAGCAAGCTCGCCAGTCAATTTACTTAACTCTTCGAGCTGTTTGAAATGCTCATTTTTACTCTTTTGCACTTATTTTTCCCCCTCACACTTCAATCTTATGAATTAGATTATAAGTACCGCAAAACATTTTGACCTGCCCCCCCTGACCAATACTATTATTTTTTGCTGCCAGCTTCTGCTTTTTCTGTCTTGTTTGTCTTGTTAAGCTCGGCAAGGGCGGCTTTGCGGGAAAGTTTAAATCTGCCCTGGTCATCAATCAACAATAATTTCACAGGTATCAAATCGCCTGTTTTGCATACTTCTTCGACGTTTTTTACATAGCTATTGCTTAGTTCGCTGATATGGCAGAGCCCTTCCACTCCGGGTGTGATTTCAACAAATACACCAAAGTCTTTGACAGATACTACTTTTGAGTTCTCATATATCCGACCCACTACTGGCGGCTGAGTCATCGCTTCGATAATATCTTTGGCCTTGAGGTGGCCATCGCCACCGAGGCAACTTATGTAAATAGTTCCGTCTTCTTCAATCTCAATTTTCGAGTCGGTTTGTTCCTGAATGCTTTTAATCATCTTTCCGCCGGGTCCAATCACTTTGCCGATAAACTCGGGGTCAATTTCGATACTTAACAGCTTCGGTGCATACTCGCTTAGTTCAGGTCTGGGCTTGTTGATGACCTTGCACATTGATTCTAAAATCTTTAAGCGGGCTGATTTTGCCTTTTCGAGAGCTTTGACCATAATATTACGTGCCAGTCCTTCGGCCTTGATATCGAGTTGTATGGCTGTAATGCCGTCAGTGGTACCGGCAACTTTGAAATCCATATCGCCAAAATGGTCTTCCTCGCCAAGGATATCTGTCAGCAACTCATGCCGGCCGTTTGTATCACTAACCATTCCGATTGATATGCCGGCGACCGGTTTGCTGATTGGAACCCCGGCGTCCATTAAAGCAAGTGTTCCTCCACAAACTGAAGCCATTGAGCTGGAACCGTTCGACTCGGTAATATCAGATACAATCCTGACGGTGTATGCGAACTCTTCTTCCGGCGGCCTTACAGGTTTAAGCGCCCGCTCTGCGAGTGCACCATGGCCAATTTCTCTTCTGCCTGGCCCGCGAATCGGGCGAACCTCACCTACAGAAAATGGCGGGAAGTTGTAGTGGAGCGTAAAATTTTGCGTGTACTCATCCAATAAACCATCGATAATCTGAGCGTCGCGGATAGTGCCAAGGGTTATACTTACCACCGATTGTGTCTCGCCACGACTAAACAAGGCTGAGCCGTGCGTCCGAGGGAGAATGCCAACTTCACAAAATATCGGGCGAACATCATCGTAGCCCCTGCCGTCGGCCCGTTTGCCATCTAATAACAATTTGCGAATAACCTGACCTTCTATTTTTTCGAGAATTCGTTTGAGCATTGCTTTCTCGCATTTTGGCTCAGCGTCATCCACAGCTTCGCAGTATTCGGCACTAACCTGTTCAAACAATTTTTTAATAGCGGTTTTTCGCTCCTGTTTGGCTGGTATTTGCTTAAGTTCGCACAGTTTATCCGTTATCTGTGAACTAACTTGTGAATAGACATCCTCGTTCATTTCTGCAAGCGGAATTTCCTTTTCAATACTACCGGCCTTTTCGCGAAGCTCCTCAATCATTTCACAAACTTCGATAACTGTTCCTTGTGCCGTTGCAACCGCATCAGCAATAACATCCTCCGACAACTCCTTCGCATCGACCTCAATCATATTTAACGCATCTTTACGCCCCCCAAGAAGCAGGTTCAGGTCGCTGGCTTCCAGTTGCTCATGTGTGGGATTAACCACAAATTCTCCATCAACTCTACCTAACCTGCAGGTACCAGTAGGCCCTAAGAAGGGAATTTTACTTATTGTAAGCGCTGCGCTGGCGCCTATCATTGCCAGAATGTCAGGGTCATTCATGTTGTCTGCACTCAAAACACTTGCCACAATCTGCACTTCCTGCAAATAGCCCTTGGGAAACAACGGGCGAATTGGCCTGTCAATCATTCTTGCCGTCAAAATTTCTTTTGTGCTTGGTCTGCCCTCCCGCTTAATAAAACCACCAGGGAATTTGCCGGCCGCACTGTGTTTCTCCCGATACTCAACGCTCAATGGGAAAAAATCAATGTCCTCAGACCTAGGAGGAGCTGTTACCACAGCAACAAGAACAACGGTGTCACCGTATTGAACTATAACTGCCCCGTCCGCCTGTTTAGCAACTTTGCCGGTTTCAATGGATAGTATTCTGCCCCCGATTTGTTTTTCCACTCTACATATATCAAACATATACTAACCTTATTTATGAATGCAAAAGTCACAATTTACTTCTGCAATCGTTCTCTTATGCTTTTTCATTTTCGCAGGCCGAGTCGGGATATAATCTCTCGATAACGCTTGACGTCTTTTTTGCTCACGTACTTGAGCAGTGCCGACCTCGTCCCGACCATTTTCAGCAAACCACGCCTTGATGCGTGGTCTTTACGATGAATCTTCAGATGTTCAGTGAGGTCATTAATCCTTTTCGTCAATAGCGCAATCTGAATCCCTGGTGAGCCGCTATCTTCGTCGTGTATCCTAAAATCGCCGATAATTTTCTCTTTTTCCGACCCTGTTGGCATCTTCTGGACAAATCCTTTCCCGAATAATTGATTGATAATTCAACAGTTATTTACAGCAACCCTGTGCCATTCAAATAACCTCACAAAATATTATAAAAGCTAACGAAACATTATAACTGGCTATTATTATATTTGCAAGCCTTTTCTGCGGCAAAGTTTAATTAAGAAAAGATTCGCCATAGCCAATAAAAAAGACGGTTCGGTTACGATTTCTTCAAAAGATAATGCTTTTTTTAAAAAAGTCAAGAGGGCAAATACTAAGAATATAGAGAAGGAGATTTTTTCCAGCAGGAAAGTGTGTATCTGACAAGTAAAGTCAGTGACTGATTACGCTTGATATTCTAAAAACAGGTAACAGTAGAGCTATTGCAATAGTTCCGATAATACTGCCTAAAATTATTATCATTAATGGCTCTATAACAGCCATAACGGTCCTTATAGAAGTTTCGAGTTTTTTTTCGTAAAAGACCGATATCTTGTCGCAAACCTCACCGAGCTTGCCGCTTTTTTCGCCTGCGCGGAGCATTTGGATAACCCCGGGTGCGATTAGTTGTTTTTCACATCCTTCGCTGTCCATCGAAATCAGTATCGACTCTGATAATTGATAGCCATCCCGAATTTTCTTGTTTGTCCCCGCCCAGAGTTGCTGGAAGTAGTAATTCTCGCAGGAACCCTGTATCACTTCTATAGTATCCAGCAGACTCACGCCCGTGTTGACCATTGTCGCCATAATACGCATACTGCGGGTTACGAGCGTGTCAATAAACATCGTTCCCAATACGGGTATGTGGATTTTCAGAAAATCTATAACCCGTCTGCCTGTTAGTGTCCCAGCCCAGTAATATAATCCCATCGATAAAAATATAATCGTAGTTAAAATAATCGTCATAGCTTGGAAATTTCCCAAAATCATGCTGAAATTCATAAGTATTTGAGTGATTTTTGGAAGAGCAGCGCCTCTGGATTCATAGATTTTCATAAATCTTGGCAAGACAAAGAACATCAGTGTCCCCGTTGCCGCCACAGCCATCACCGTCATTATAAGTGGATACGTAAGGGCTCCTTTAATACGTTTGCGGGTTTCAGATTCAAAGTTTAAATAACTGCTAATCACCTTGAGCATTTCCACCATTTTACCGGATGCTTCCGAGGTTTTGACCATACTTATAAACATCGAATTGAAAGTTTTCGGATATATGCTCAGCGTCTTCGAGAAGTTTTCCCCGCCCTTGACAGCCTCAGACACATCCTGAATTATCCATTTGAGCGTGCCTTCTTCAGATTGTTCGGCAATAGCATCAAGGGCGTCGCTGAGAACCACACCACTGTCAAGCATTACAGCTAATTGCGTAGTGAATATTACGAGCTCTGTTTGTTTTACCCTTACCATACTGTATGGCAGGATCGTTTCCTCTGAATGGGAGTCAATATGCTCCTTCAGGGTCTGGGAATCGATAAACTTTTGTTTCCTGCTATCCTTTACAGTATCAGGTTTTTCTGTTATATTGGTCGTCGATAAACCCATTTGCTTTTTTCCGACTACATTTGTTACTTGTTATTCTCGCTGTCCATTGCCTGGGTTGTTCTCAACACTTCCTCGATTGATATTATTCCAGCCTTTACCTTTTCGATACCATCTAATGGAAGAGGAATCATTCCATTTTGCAGTGCTTTTGTTCGTAGTTTCTTAAGACTCGTCCGGTCATTAATCATTTCCTTGATTTCCTCATTAAGCACAAACATCTCATGTATGGCAATTCGGCCGGCATAACCTGTGTTTCTACACTGCCGGCAGCCCACACCACGATAAAATTTCTCAACCCCACCATATAAACTCTTCACTGCCTTTTTAATACTGCTGGCAGGCTCGTACTCCGTCTTACAAGCCGGGCATATCTTACGTTCCAGCCGTTGTGCCAGAACGGCAATCAGCGAAGCGCTGACAAGATAAGGGGCAACGTCAAGGTCCAGTAAACGCGTTACAGCACCGGGAGCATCGTTTGTATGTAAAGTTGACAAAACCAAGTGGCCTGTTAATGCTGCCTGCACAGCAATATTTGCTGTGGGCTTATCTCGAATCTCGCCTATCATTATGATATTGGGGTCTTGTCTCAACAAGCTCCGCAATGCCGTCGAAAATTGAAAGCCCGCGGTTTCATTGACTTGAAACTGATTTATGCCTGTAATATTACATTCTACGGGGTCTTCAACCGTGCAGATATTGACCTCCTCACTGTTTAATTCAGCCAGAGCAGCATAAAGGGTAGTATTTTTTCCTGAACCGGTTGGTCCTGTTACCAGGACTATACCGTTTGGAGATTGTATTACTTGCCTGAATAGCTGCAGGTTCTCGTATGTAAATCCGAGAGATTCAAGATTGAAGAGGACCTTCTGCGGGTCAATAATTCTGATAACCACCTTTTCACCGAAGTTACCCGGCATAACAGAAACGCGTAAATCGATTGGCCTGCCTTCCATTAAGACATGGATACCGCCGTCTTGAGGCAGTCGTCGCTGAGCTATATCCAGGTCAGCCATTATTTTGATTCGCGAAACGATTGCAGCATGCATCTGATGGGGCGGACGCATCTTTTCATAAAGCTTACCGTCGACCCTGTATCGGACACGCAGTTTCTTGTCATCCGGTTCTATGTGAATGTCGCTTGCATTTTCCACTACAGCGTTGTAAAGCAGGTAATTAGCCAGTTTAACAACCGGCGATTGGCCCGCTATTTCTTCGAGGTCGCTTATATCCGCTTTATACTTATCTATTAGTGAAAAGTCTTCCAGCCCTTCCTCGTCGATAATGTCGTCAATGACAAAGACATTCGCCGCCGGCAAATATGTATCCAGTGTGGCCTTGATGTCCTTAGCCGTTGCGCATACTATATGCACTTTACAGCCGCTTATACGCCCAATTTCATCTGTTAAAAATACGTTTGTCGGCTCACTCACCGCCACAGTAAGCTCGTCTCTGACCTTAAACAGCGGCAGGATAATATGTTCTTCGAGAAATTTTCTCGGCAGTATATCGAGCACTTTTGCATCGCATATCTTTGGACTGACCTGGGCATAAGGCACATCATAGACCTCAGCAAGCGCCGATGCTATCTGATTCTCCGTGCAGTAATTCATTTCGACCAAAAGCTCGCCGAGCAGCTTGCGATGACCTTTCTCTTTCTGCTCAGCAAGAGCCTGTTCAATCTGCTCTTGTGTAACAACACCACGCTTTAACAGCAATTGACCGAGTTGCACTTTGTTGTCCGTTGCTATTTGCCCCATAATTTTTCCTTAGCGTCTCGTGCTTCGATTATCAAAAATCAGTCGATATCTGTCTTTTACGCAAAACTCTTTACTGCCTCGGCAAGTTCTGCATGACACTCGAATTCATTTTCGAGCCGGGTAACTTCCAGAATTTTCATAAGAGTCTCATCAAGTCCGGCTAATCTAAGCTGGCAATTGTTATCATTGCAGTCATCACGAATGTATAACAATTGTTCCAATCCGGCACTGTCAATAAATCCTACATTGCTCATATCAAGTACAATACCAGCCTTATGTGTGGCAATTATATTTGAAATCGTATTTTTGAACGGTTCTATAGAGTCGATGTTCAATTCACCCTGCATTTCCACAACCGCAACCTCGTTATAGTCTTGTGTTTTAATTTTCATCTGACTAATGTCCCCACAGCGGTAGTTCCATATTCTGACAAATTACCGCTGCCATAAATTTCAGCAAGTCCCTCCTGCATAATATCCCAGAGTTGATGAATATCGCTGCTGATAAATACCCTCCCTACTTTCTCATCAAACTGTGTGCCCAATCCCTTCTCTATTTCCGCTCGTGCTTCTTCTACAGTCATTGCTTCTCTGTAAGTGCGCTTCGATGTCATTGCATCAAAACTGTCCGCCAATCCAACAATTTTACCCATCAGTGGTATCTGCTCGCCCACTAAACCGTTGGGGTAGCCCTTGCCGTCAGGTCTCTCGTGGTGACATAATACAGCCGGCACAATATCACGCATCTGTTTTATTTCACTCAAAATACCTGCCCCTATTGATGGATGTTTTCTCACGTCGTTTAGCTCCTGGGTAGTCAGCTTGCCTTTCTTACGCAGCACTGATTCATCTACTCCCATTTTCCCTATATCGTGTAGTAATCCAGCCAAATAAATCTTGTGTATCTCTTCTGCTTTTAACGGTTCTTCTGGCCCTATTCTCTCAGCAATCCATCGGGAGATAAATGCAACCCTTTCAGAATGGCCACGAGTATATTGGTCCTTAGCATCAATACTGCTTGTTAATGCTTTTAACGAACCTATAAATAATTCTTCGAGGTCCTTGAATAGTCTGCCGTTATCGATAAAAATAGCACATCCGTTGGCCACCGAATTAAATAGTTTCGCATCTGTGCTGTCGAAGTCCGGTTTATCAATTCTGTTTATCGCAACCATCAGGCCTATTATGAAGTTGCCGTTTTGTGCGTCCTCTGCAAAATGTGCTCCTGTTTTCTCTTTGCCCCAAAGAGGCACCGCAATAATACTTTTTATGTTCTCCGGCCAATCATATTTAAAACGCGAATCCACTTCGCTGTCCAGCAATGCCTCCCGTCCGCTGTTTATTTCTTTAACTAATCGGTTTTTTAGAATACCGGATATTCGTTCGTTAACATCTATCAACCCTAACCCCGCAGACAGAACCAGCTGCTTCTCGCTCTCTATGGTCTTTTCCAGCAGTATCGCCATACCCTCTACACTAACAATATTGGCCAGACTGTCACAGGCCATTTGAAGAAAAGTGGCATCTGGTTCGGTAATTTTCATATTTATACTGAGTTTGTGAAGCAACACCAGTTCCTCATAGGTTTGCGCTAACTCGTTGCTGACCATTTCAATTTGTTTCTCGGTTTCAGCCGCTGCTTGGAAATTTTCTGCCAAAAGCCCAAGCATCTCGTTAAAAATTTCGTTTAGCGTATATTTTTCTGTCCGCTTTGTGCTGTTACTGTCTGCTGCCTGCACCTGTGGTGTCTGCACAGGTTTCGCAGGTACAAGTGTCTTTTCGCCCGAGTCAATCAAAGCCGCTCCGACAGCTTCGCTGTCCGATTTCAGAACAGCAGCTAAAACTTGATTGCCTTCGTCAAATTGGCAAACTTGAATCTCTGTTTTGGTACCACTTTCTTTGTTGTTTTGATTTAAAATTCGCTGACTCGACTTTATTAACTGCTCCCTATCACTTTTAAATTTACCGCCGTCACACAGCAGGATTAATTCGCTGTTAGCGTCACAAACTGCGAAGTTGACGCCGAATTTGTTCATCTTACTGCCGAATTTTTTCAATTCATGCAATTGTAACAGGCTTAAATTTCTTTCATTTGTATCCAACATAGCTTCATCCAAAGAACAGATCAATTATTTCGCATTACCGCCTTCTGATATAGAATATCCTCGATGCTTCGTAACAGCTCCTTGGGACTGAATGGTTTACTGAGAAGCTCTGATATTTCCAGCTCTTCCTTTTCCTTATCTTCAACAGCGAAGCCTCTTGCCGTCAACATAATCACCGGTATATCTTTTGTTGTTTCGTTCTGCCGAAGTTTCCGCACAAGTTCCAGCCCTGTCATACCAGGCATCTGAAAATCCGTAACGATAATATCCGGCTTCTCTTCGCAGGCCAGCGCAAAGGCCTGGTTGCTGTTTTCTGCCGATATTACCTCGTAGCCGTTGTTACGAAGCTTTATCGTTACCACATGAATGATATGTATCTCATCGTCCGCAACTAAAACTTTTCTTTCAGCCATTACCCTGTCTCCAAAAAAGCTCTTCGTGTCTCAAACAAGATATGCCTTACACTTTTACTGCCTCTGCAGTCGCCAAAGGCAATTCAAAGCCAAAGGTACTGCCTTCACCGGGTTCGCTTTCAACGAATACCCGGCCATTGTGAAATTTTTCGATTATTTGTTTAACAAGGTTAAGTCCCAACCCGGTCCCTTTAGCTTGTCTCTTATTTGCACCGACCCTGTAAAATTTATCAAAGATATGTTCGATTTCATCTTTAGGGATCCCGACTCCCGTATCGGTTACACTGACCCGTGCCAGACCTGCAATTTCGTCAACTTCCATCTCAATTTTTATCGAGCCTCCGGAGGGAGTATACTTAACTGCGTTACTGAGAAGATTAATAACAACCTGTGAAATCATATCCTTGTCTGCATACACTTGGTCGAAAACAATCGGCTTTTGTCCAATAATCTTAATGCTCTTCTCTTTGGCGTAACTTCTTATCATTTGCAGTTGTTCTTCTATTAGTATTGTCAGGCTGATAGGTCTCTTTTCTACCTTTATCAGACCCGATTCTATCCGTGAAGTATTCAGTATATCTTCAATCAGTCGATTCAGTCTTTTCGCTTGACTTTGAATCACTGAATAAAATTCTTTTTTTGTTTGTTCATCATCTGCTTCGCCGTCAACCAGCATTTCAGAATAGGCACTGATGGAAGCAAGTGGAGTTTTTAATTCGTGTGATACGTGATTTACAAAATCGTTTTTCATCTGCGATATTTCTTTCTCGCGTGTAATATTGTGCAGCACTGCAACAACTCCGCAGAGACGCTCTTGCTCGCCGTAAACACACGAAACAATGCAGTCGAAAGTTTTTGACGCGTTCTCGTCTGAAAAATCAATTTCTCGTCTCGTATGTCGCATCTTACTTTGTCTGCTTTGACATAAAAAATCTACAAATTCATTTTCACCTGCCTTTGTTTTTTCACTGCTGATAAGCTCACTGATAGGTTTGTGCTGCGAGTTTCTATAATCGAAATTAAAAATTTTGCCGGCTGCCTCATTTGCCATTAACAGCTTGTCAAACTCATCAATAACGATAACGGCGTCACGGATACTGTATATAATCGCTTCGGTATTTCTCTTTTGTCCTTGTGAAAGTCGAATCTGGATTTGCAAATCCTTGATTTGCTGTTCGAGTTCCGTTATGTAACCAATGTTGTCATCGAAACGGTTGTTAATCGCTTCGCTCAATTCGTTCACTATTTTGCCACCGTCTGATTTGATACGTGATATCTTATCCGACTTGAGCTCTTTGATTATGGACTTAATTCTAATAGTCAGCCTTAGCCAATACCAGCCAATCAGAAGCACATCTACAGCCGCAACGAAGTAAAACAGCGGCCAAACAAAAACGTAACCGGCAAGGCGCAGACATGCCCCGCCGCAGTAATACCATCTGGCGAGGCACTCTGCCAATACACTACCTAAAACGATACATGTACCTATCAAATATAAGTTTCTTGCCGATTTCAAAATTATAGCTCCGATTTTTTCTTAATTTTTTATCAGATAACTTGCGATTTAATCCCTATCCGTCAATTCCCAATCCTTGATATCTTTTCCTTTAGCCAGAAAATCGCCCAATTCGCTGTTAGGTTTTATTTCCAATGCTTTTCTGTATGCTTGTCCAGCATCATTTTTCCGGCCAAGTTGTTCGTAACATCTTGCTCTCATAAGCCATGAAATACACTCGTTTTTCTCATCTGAGGTTATCTTTTCGAAGCTTTTAATTGCTTCGGCGTAGTCCTCCATCAAATATTTGGCGCAGCCTACAAGGACAATTGCATCTGCATTGCCCGGCTGTAGAGCTAACGCCGTCTCACCGCATATCAAAGCTTTCTCTGCCGCATCTGCACCCAATGCCGCCTGCCCCATTTTCACCCAAAACTCAGCGTTATCTCTTTCCTCAATGCTTAATTTGTTGTAGCAATTAACGGCTCTGTTATATTGAGCACAGTTCACGCTACATAATGCTGCTGTTTGCAGATATAACTTCTTTTTCTGTTCATCCTGGCATTGTTCAATCAGTTTATTAAAAATCTTTGCTCCTTCACTCCACTGGCCATTAAATACATAATAGTACCCAAGCGTCTCAGCTATGCTGCTGTCATCACCGTTCATAAGCATCGCTTGTTTGCAAAGCTCAATAGCCCGCTCATTTTTGCCCAGTCGCCACATTAAATTTGCCGCTGCAATTTTTAGCGGAACCTGACTCGGCATAGCTGTCATCTTCTCTTCGAGTAACCTTGTTGCTTCTTCAATCTTTTTTTGTTCAGTGTATGTTTCAGCAACGGCAAGGATGTAGTCAATGTTTGCGGGATTGAGCTTCAGAGCCTTTTTGTAGTAAAACAGAATCTGTTGATTTTCCCACCAGCTTTGCTGAGTTTGCTCCAGCCCCCGAGTAGCCAAGCCCAGCCAGTACCATCCTTCCCCAAGCTCTTCATCCAGTTCAACTGCCAGCCGCAGTTCCCTGACTGCATCTGCCTGGTTGTCCTCCATCAAAAGCAGTTTGCCATAAAGCAGATGAGCCTGAGCATTATTAGGGTCGACGATTACACATTTAGAGACGATTTTCCTGGCGTCATCAAAACGGTTTTCGTCATATTCCTGCTGGGCAAGAATCAGTTTTGCTCCGACTGAAGCTTTTTCCCATCGTTTCTGTGCCAATTTTTTGGTATCTGAGAACGATTCACAGCCAACACTGCCTAAGCAGACAATTATGGCCATGGCCATCATTGTTTTACGTAACATCTTTAATCTTCCTTATCTATTTTGTTTTTATCTTCTCAACCACTTGTTTGATTCTTCCCGTTCGATAACATCCAGCATTATTCTTTCCATTGTTGCTGTGTCGTCAGGAGCGGTTTCGCGAATAATCCTTTCTTTCAGACGTAAAGCCTCCAAATTTGTCGGCCGAATCATAAGTGCCCAGTTCAATTTATTCAGCGCGGCTTCCGTATTGCCTGCGAGGTAGTATTCCACAGCTTTTGCATAATTGTCTTCCGCTATTCTTGAACTGTTAAACCAATCCAATGACTCTCGCGATCCTCCTCTTTTCCGTCTAACATCAGCAGCTCTGGCCTCACCTTCGACCTCTGCCGGCTCTTTTATAATATGAGGAGTAAGAAGGACCATTACTTCTTGTCTTTCATCCTTATTAGCTGTGCCTCTGAAAGCTCCTCCTATAATCGGCAGGTCGCCAAGAAGTGGAACCTGAATTTTATTAGTTGTTACGGTGTCTCTGAATAGACCTCCTATTATTATCGTTTGGCCGTCTTTAACCATTATATTAGTAACCAGCTCAGCTGAAATTTCCTGTGGAATACCACCCGGAACGGTGCCGGAGCTGTCCTTGGGATGGATATCCATCCTTATGTAGCCGTCTTCACAGATAAAGGGTCTGAACGAAAGCTTTGTACCGGTGTCGAGGAATTTCACAGCACCCTGTTGTATCCCGCCGCCACTGGTCTCTATATCGCCCTCACGATAGCCAAGTTTTGTACCAATATAGACTTGGCCGAGTTGCTTATTAACAGTTAGTATTTTCGGGTTCGCCAGGACAGTTACATCAGTAATCTCTTCAACAGCTCTGATAAATACCGCCACATCGTCATGTGTAACACCAAAAGTCAGGCCGCCGGTTAAAGCGCTTTCTATATTGGCGCCGGTGCCGGCAGATTTTAAGTATTCCGGGGCACCATATGCAATGCCTGTTAAGGCGGTTATAGCGGTACCCTCGAGCGTTTGCCAGTCGATGCCGAATTGCATATCTTCGGTGAGTGTAGCGCTCAGAATAGTCGCCTCGACCAGGACCTGTCTTGGTCTGACATCGACCGACTTTATAATATCTTTAGCCATCGCTATATTTTCAGGGAAATCGCAAATCACTATGGTGTCATTCATAGCTGTAGTGTCACCACCTCCAGTTTGTGCACTGATAGTTTCATCGGTAGGTACACCGGTCTCAGACGCATTGGTGACCTCAATTTTGCCGTTGCCACTTAAGACAGGACTAATTAATTTTCTCGCTTCAGCGGCTGAGATATAATACAAAGTGAAGACCTTGTATATCATTCTGTCCTTGTCTTCTTTAATCTTTCTGTATTCTTCTTTAGTGTAGACCCTGATTAGCTGACCTTCTTGCTCGTATTTGAAGTGCGCACCTAAAATCGCATTCATGGCCTCTTCGAAGGTTACGTTGTACAGCCGAGTAAATCCCATTGTCCCATCAATCTTAGATGACGGAACGATATTTTTCTTATACATTGCAGACAAAACACGAAGTCCGTCTTTGATTTTACTGTCTTTATCAAAGGTGATTGTTTGTATCATTCCGCCTGCTGGTATAGCCTCACTGCTGCTTACATTAACACTCGTGGTGTTAACGTTTGCTTCGGCGCCGGCTGCTTTAACATCGCTAAATGCTGTTGCCGCTGTTACAACCAATACAAAGCCCAGTATGAACAGTTTGCCTTTATTCTTGATTCTGCTATTTGAATTTTTATCGTAATACATAGTTTAGCCCTCTTTCTTTAATATTTTTTCAATAATCAGTTACTTTTTGACGTTTGTGTAAGTCTTAATGTTACTTCTGTTTCTCCACATCTTATAAGCACCATGTTTTCTTCAATTTCAGTTACTTCGCATTCATACGTATTGATTCCTTCTCTGATAAACAATTTATCTCCCACCGACAGCAGCTTATCATTAATAAAAGCCCGGGGATTTTTGCCCAGCGCTATTGCTTCCAGCCTTAGTTTTTCTGCAGCAGACCTTATTGTTTCTTCACTGCTGTCAGTTGAAACGATACTAACTTCTCCCGTGCCGCCTGAGTTTTCTCCGCCTTCAATAAAGTTCTGCCAGCTGTCCACGGCAAAAAAGTCTCTGCTAAGTTCGTCATTGCGGCCCTTAACCTTCGGCAATTCTGTAAAAATTGTCTGTGTGTCCGGATTCGTCTGACCCTTTTGTGTCATTACTGCCGCATTGGCGCTCTGTGGTCCCTTTCTCCAAAGCACTCTGACCCACATGAAGACCATTACTGTGATTAAACACACCGCTATGACTGTCTTTTTCTTCTCTGCTGCAAATCGACTAACAAGCCTGTTACCTCTGCTGCCGCTGTTTTTTAGGTTCTGTTTCATATCATTTTATCTCTCTTTTTGAGTTTGGTTTCTTCTCTATACCGTCTGTAGCTATTTTTTTTCCTATCCTTCTTCAACATCTGCTCTGTAATAAATAACCGCCTCTGTCTGCATAGTCACTTCACCGCTGAAGTTATTGTCATTCACAAGCTTTACGTGCTCAATGCGGACAAACCTGTCCAATCCCTGTACATTTCTATAAAATTTGAATATCTGCGACAGTTTACCTTTGCATTGCATATTTACTGGTACGCAGTTCAACTGCCCTGCTTTCATTTCCTTACCAGGCTGAATCAGCTGTTCCTGAAGATTGTGCTTATTCATCAAATTAGCGATTCTTTGCAGAAACTCACCGATCTCTCTTTGCGTAGGTATTTGTCGCTCATAGTTTCCAACCTTTCTCTGTAATTGCAGCAGTTGCTCTTCGATTGTCGGTATCTGCCGGCTTTCGGCCGAGGCCCTTGAAATAGCAAGCATCTGTGCTGCGTGAGCTTGCCTGAGGGACTTCATTTTTCTTTGCATAGGCAGATATCTAAACAGCACAAATCCGCCAACCATCACTGCGGCTGCAACACATATCGCTGCTTGTCGTCTTTCTCTGAATAGCATTATAAACCTGCTGCCTTTCCCTCTTGCCGATAGTTCGCCAGGTCGCAGCTTATCTCAAACTCACTCATCTGGAATTTCTCTCTCCCGGCATTAGCTGCTGTTCTCATCTCCTTGTTCCGCGTAAACAATGGTATGACCTGACAGAAATACGGCGAGTCTTCCAGCCTACATATCAATGCTGCTACATCGCTTGCATCTAACGCAATACCATTTATCAATACCTTAAATCTGACGTCACTAAGCGGCGGTGCCTTTTTACCGCTAAAATTATTAGTGAATGCTCTAATAGCAGGATTGCTGTTTAGCTTGCCTTCAAACTTTTCGGCGATGAATTCAACTTTGCTCAATACTATCTTTTTATCAACTAAAAAGCTAATCTCAGCTAAGACATTTGCAACTTCAATTTTGGAATCAATTTGTTCTATGATTCTTACTTTTTCCTGCAGATGTGTCGCTTCGCTCTTAATTCTGGCGAACTCTTGTGCCGCACTATTTATGCTTGCTGAATTCAATTTTGCCTCGGCAAGTGCTGCTTTGGTTTTTGAAATTGAATGTGCGGCAATAAGATTCCACACTACCATCACAACGAATATACCACCCATGCTGATGAATTGTGTGCGGTAACTAATCTGCCGTTGTCTGCCGCTTCTGTACCAGGTTGGAAGAAAATCAATTTCTTTCATAATTTTCACAGGTCTTCCCAGCCCTTAAGACTAAGCCCAACTGCTACTGCCCACTCACAAAGTAAACCTCGCCTGTCATTATCAAAATTTACATTAGTAATATCCAAGCCTCTCAACGGCTGAGCAACTTCAATCTCGACAGCCAGGTGTTGTCTTAAAACATTTAGCAGAATTCTTTCGTATGCCTCTCCTCCGGAGAAAACTGCTCGCTCAACACGTTTGCCCCTGAATGTCACCGTATAATATCTTAAACACAGTGATATTTCTTTTGCCAGCTCTTCGGCAGCTGCCACGATTGCATCAATCATTGCTTCCTGTGTCGATGCATTGAGACTGTTCTCATTTTGCTCTATTTGCAGATTCGAAATAACTGTGCCCTGCCTCTGAGAACCTGATTTCGGCACACCAAAGTCTATTCCGGCCGTTATCGCACTTTCCAATTGCAGCTTTTCTCGCAGCATCTTGGCTTCGTCAATGCTAATCCCCAGCTTCGATGCGACTTCACGATTAAATTTTTCCCCACCGATAGGTATTTGCTTAGTGAAACTAATTTCTCCTCCACGTCCAAATACCACCGTAGTAATCTGACTGCCAACATCCACGAAAACAACCGTTTGCTCTTTATCCTCCTCTCGCCGTCGTGATCTCTCAAAACTTCTGAACAATGCATGTGGAACAGTATCTATGGCCACAGGTCTAAGCTGCGCCTCCTCAAGCATCGCAATATGGTTTCTTATTGTTTCATCGGATGCAGCAAACAATATCAATTCATTCTTACTTTTCTCGCCGGATTGAACGTTCCCTGCAATTAAATAGTTAATTGTGTCCCTGTCAGGGTTCAATCCGAAACGCTGGCTGGCTTCTTTAGTCAATGCCTGCTCGATTTCATCTGTTTCCGTCTCAGCCAATCGCAGACTTGTTATTTTCAATTTATCATTCGGTAAACACGAGACAACATTTCGTCCGCGAAACTTACCTTCTGCCAGTATTTGCTTTATTGCAGAAATAACAAAGCTCCTTCTTGCTTCTCCATCGCCGTTTATACCCGCCTCAACACGAACCTTATCCGCTGCAAGAATGCTTATATGTCCCCCATCCATTGCCAATTGAATCATCTTGATAGAGTTGTGACCTATGTCCAATCCTATCGGCTGAATACCTCGTGTTCTTAATTTCCAACCTATCATTTATGATTTCCTTCTCACCCGTGCGGCGTCCCTTAGGGACTTTGCAAAGTGACATCAATCCGTAATTGAGATAAACCCTGTAACAGGTTCTACACTTACGGTCATAGTAAAGTCCCCGGTCCTGATGCTGATAGTCCCGCTGTTTAATGGGTTCGAAGTACCACTTCCACTGTAAGGACTGCCAAGATAGTCGAATGTAATTGTATTGCTGGAGCTGGGGTCGAAATCAGCATCATCGATAACAACCTTATTCAGCCTCGAATCACTGCTGAAGTCCACCTTGTAATCAAATCCCTTCTTGACAGGGTGCTTAATTATTATTCCATTCGAGTCGTGGACTTCGTAATAGTCATTGGCCGGATTAAAGACCACCGAATAATTTTTCTGTCTGCCGATTGCCATACTTTTGGCGTATTCCAAGTCCGCTGCAATTATATTTGCCGCAGACCGAATCTGAATGCTGCCCGCAGAGCCCATCATCGGTAAAGCAATCATTGCTGCTATTGCGATTATTACCACCACAAGCAAAATCTCTGCGAAGGTAAAACCACTGCTTCCGGATCGCAAATCGTATCTATATTCCTGGCTCCAACAGCAACTGAATCTGCGAAGCCTGTTTTGCAAATTCATCCTTATCGCCTTCTTATTTTCTTTGTCTTGGTGCATTATGAACCCTTACCTCTATCCTTTTTTCGTCCTCTTTGGGACACACCTTTACTCGCCGTCGAACCGGCAGAAACAGCCATTAAGCCGTTTATGTTCTTGGCTTTAACCAGATTATCTCACAGTGTTTAATTTTATCATCAACCTTACCTTATCCGCACGCGTCAGAAGCGGTATATCAGCGTTGAATCTCTACCCTTCCGTGGTTAAGTTCAGCAAAGTTGATACAATCGTTAGAAAATATAGTATCGACCATTCGAACTTTTTCGATTTCCTGTGGGAGCCTGATAGGGTAAATTGGTGTAATAAGCCTACTTCGAAATTTTCTTTTTATTATGGACAAAGGCCGATAAGCGTCCCCTCATTCAGCCTTCTTTGTAAGGTCCTATAAGCTGCTCTTATTTTCTCTTGATACTTCTAAAAAATGCTCCACATGCCTGTCCCCATCTTTGGGCGATACCTACTTCGGACCAGGTTATAATTGCTGTTTTTGAAGGCGCGGCAGTTATGGTAATATTACCGCTACCTGTAACCCCATTTTCAACAAACAATCCACCGATTATGTTGTTAGTGCCACTGATTTGTACTTCTCCGTAAACAACAGCAAGTCCATTAACACCTATCTGACTGCCATTTTCTATTATCAAATTGCCGGTTACCAATATCGCCGGTAAATTTTCCCCTGCTGTGATGACATTTCCGGTTCCTGTTATTGTTAAGTTAGCATCAACGATAAGCATTCCCTCGACTTGGACATTGCCTGCCAGCTCCAAATCATCGTCGCAATAACATACCTCTGCAGAACCGCCTATGCTCGTGTTATCGATACTATTGACTTCTATCGTTTGGACGGGAGAATAATGCGAGACGAAGTCTGCAACTGTAATTCGTGGCTGGGTCAGAGATAGATCTCCAGTTGTTTTCTGTCGCCCTGTTATGTTTCCACTTCCGTCTAAATCACTTACAAATACATCGCCGTTGATTGTGCCGTTGTTCGTTAATATGCCGTTACAATAGAAATCGCCGTTAATTATAACATTGTTTGAAATTGTTGTATTCGTCTGCGTCCAGAATGCTATACACGGGTCGAGCCGCAGCACTGCCTCTAAACTGCTGCGACCAATTCTTTCGCCGTCCTTTTCTCTATAAGCATCGCAAGTTATCTTGTAGTTACACTCGCCGGTATGAACAACATTGACATCGTAGTAATCATTGCTGCTGTATAACTGTTGCCTGATGGTTGTCCAATTTTCTAAAAAGTCATTGTCGTTGAGTATCAGTCCTCTGGCGTGTTCCAGCCCTGATTCAGCTAAGTAATCCATTTTGGCTCGAAGTATCATATTTTCCCCACAGGCCAGTTCCACGTCGCTTCGTGACAAAAAGCCCAGCGACAAAATTGTTATTGCCATAACGATAAACAGCACAACAAGCAGCGCCGATCCTTTTCTTTTCGCTTTTGCCTTCTTACTTTTCACTTTCTATGTGCCTTTGCGCCTTAGTGGCTAATCTTCGCTTTTCTAATCGTCATCACTCACAATAGCGTCACCTGCTTCGTTCAGCAGATGACCAGCCCAGCCGCGAAGCGCAGCGCTTACTTGGTAGTTATGAGCGACGTCGTTTTCAACAAGATCAAATGAAATACTCACAAATCTTAAATGTGGTGGTAATACGTCAAACTGAAACTCCACATTGTTGCATTCCGGCACCAGAATCGTCCGTCTTTCGTCGCAGAGAATTATCAAAGACGGTTTGGTTGTCCCACCCAGAATATTGCTTAGCGGGATAGGCCAGCTCGCAGCGGAGGGAAATTCCAGTAATCGAAGGTAATTTCGATTCACTCCTGATTCCAAGTAAACTAACTCTGTCGGATTAATCTCGCCATTGCCGTTATCATCTGCCCGCCAGATAGCTAAATCATTGTCAGCTGTTCCGCATATAAGTTTGCAGTGGCGAATCAATTCCGAGATTCTAATGCTCGTATAACGAACCTGTGCCTGTTCCTCAGCCCTGTCGTTTGTAGTGTCGTTTGCTGCCCCCAGAGCGTAAGCCAGAGTAGCTACAGCAGCTAAAATTATGCTTGTAACCATCAATGCCACCAGCAGCTCAACCAGTGTAAATCCCTTTACTACCCTGTGAAGCAGCGGCGTTTCGCTGCGTAACACGAGATAATTACGTTTTGGTCTTATTGGTATCATTACTTGCTAATCAGTCGGTTTAAACTTACAATTTCATTTTCATTGTATTTTACCCAGACCTTAACGATTATAAAGAAAGGCTGGCTGGCGTCGTATTCATAGCTTGCGCCTCTGCTGAAATTTGCGTACATAGTGTCGGTAAATTCTTCTGCCGTATCAAAATTCTTCATTATATGCCCCTGTGGCTCACTGTATGTGCCATACTTGCTTATTATCTGGTCGAAATTCGTTCTAATAATCTCCTCCATCAAATCACTTGCCAATTTTGCTCCCAATGTACGATGCTCACCTTCAGTCCGTATCGACGCACCGTTCATAAACGGAAGCAGCACACCGGCCGCGGCAATACCCAGCACAACAGTTGCCATCATCGCCTCAGCCAGCGAAAATCCCTTTCGATGTTTGTTGCTACCTCTCATTTGATGTCCCGATAATCAATTAAAAAGCCGACCCGCCACAGGCAATTGCCTCAGCACGGTCAGCCCGTTTATCAATCCTGCTACCCTCACGAACTTAAGTCGCATTTGATTTTTACGCAGCCGTAAATGAACTTTTCACAGAGCCGCACAAGCAGCATCATTGTCGGCCTGAAACAAACCGGTCTTCGTATCAAGCCGCCAGCCAGCTTCGCTGGCCCCTGCCAGTTCTCCATCAAATCGAACCGTTTTAAGCCCGTTAAATGGATTCATCGGAATCTTCTTAACATACGGACCGTGCTGTCCAATCTTTGTTGTCATAGCTGTTTCAAAGCTGGCAAATGAATCAGTGGGAGGAAAAGTATCTTTGTGCTGAACTCGGTATAAATCTAACTGGGTACGTATCACTTCAAGCCCATCGAGCAATTCGGAAACCTTCGCTTCTTCGTTACTTGCTTCAGTAAGCTGCGGAGCAATTATCCTCCCGGCTATGCCCAACACAATTGCCACGACTATGACCTCGACATACGAAAAGTGAGTATTCTTACTCATACCCCCCCAATATTTTTCAAAAAGGCTGACCAGCTTTGACTATTTCGTCTGAATCTGGTCAGCCTGATTTTTCGTTAAATTCTGTGTTCTTATTACACCAGCACAGTTTTCCATGAATTGTTAATAGTCTATGTGCGGCGTATTACCATCAAATGGATTAACTTCACCGTCATTAGCTTGGAACAGTCCCGCATCGGCTCCGGATGTCACAAACCACCAGCCGGAACTATCATCTCCAGGTGCGGTTGCTGCAACGCCATCGGTGACAGTGTTCTCATTACCAATTGCACCGCTGAAAGGATTATCAGGAATCTTCTGCATATAAGGTCCAAACCTGCCACCCGGGTCACCATATTGGTCCGTCTTGGTAGTCATTGCAGTTTCAAAGTCAGGGCTGCCCGACTGCGTCCCAGGCAGTGCATCATTGTGGTGAATCTTGTACAGCTCAATCTGCGAGCGTATTGACTGAAGGTTGCTGACCAGAGCCGACTCTTTGGCTTCTACGCTTGCACTGGTAAACTGAGGTATCACAATAGCTGCGAGGATACCAAGTATGACCACCACAATCAGGATTTCCACTAATGTAAAACCACTTTTCGCTCTCATCTTTTTGCCCCTTTCTTACATATAAAATAGAAATTTCATTTCGTTTTTCTCGATTTAAGCTATCGTCTTAATCGAAGCAGTACTTAACTGCACTTGCACTTTTATTGATGTCGTAAATCCTCCTGATAAAGAAACGTTTAAAAAAATATCTCTGAACTACTTCAAAAATCTCGTTCGGATTCTTAACGGACGGTAAAAATTCCAATTTTACGTCCGAAAACATTTTAGATTGCCATATACAAAACTTAATGTTGTATACAAAAAAAATATAAAAAATAAATGCTTCATTGCCAAACTTTAAGGTGTGAAATATGGGATGTGACGGAATTTGCTCGATGTTGCCGCAGGTTTCGAATAATCAACAACCGATATAATCTGGCAAATTTTCGATGTGTATGCTTCTTTGCGCCTGTCCTGTGTGAAAAAGCTCGGCCCGAATGTAATCCATATCTTTTAGGGCCGATTCGATTTTATCAGCCCATTCAATTAGAACCACCGACTGTGGATTGCAGTAATCGTCGAAACCTAACATCTCGAACTCGAAATTAGATTCCAGCCGATAAGCATCTATATGGTAGATATCCAGCCGACCTTTATCCAGCCCTTCCGAAGGGCGGGATTTATATTCATTGATTATTAAAAACGTTGGGCTGGTAACTTTTTTACTTTCCACCGCCCCAGCACCGGCTGCAATCCCTTTTATAAGATGCGTTTTGCCGCTGCCGAGCGTCCCACAAACAGCTATGACTTCTCCACCTTTTAATTGTGAGCCGACCTTTTGACCAATCTCTATCGTCTCCTCCGGCGAATTAGAAGTAATTTCCAAATCCATAATTACGAAAGTTACCGATTACCAAGATGGTCATATCCCCGGACTTGCAAATCGTTAATCTGCCCATCCTGCATTTTTATCTGCATTTTTTTAGTGTCGGTTATTTTCCCGATTTGCGTAATCGCTGTCGGCCCGCCCCACTGCTTCAGCAGCTTCCAGCATTCATTTTCGGAAAGCGTAAAAAGCAGCTCAAAATCTTCCCCATCATTCAGCGCGGAATTCAACGGCTTCTTACTCTTCTTCGCCTCATCCGATATCGGAATCTGCTCCGCATTTATAATCGCTCCCACGTTGCTCTGCTGACAGATTCGGTTCAAGTCGCTGCTCAGCCCATCGCTTATATCAATCATCGAATTTACTACCACCTTTTCTGTTATCTCTATTGCCTCTTTAACCCTCGGCTCGAATTTCAGATGTTTTCCACGTCCTGCTCCACCCAATGAGCCTGTAACACAGATAACATCGCTGACTTTTGCACCTGACCGTCTTATAGGTTTGCTGCTCCCTTCCCTGCTGAGCATAGCTACACTTATCGCCAGTGGCTCATCGCCCTTCCAGCTTGTGATGTCCCCGCCAACAAGCTCACAGCCGAATTTTCCGCCTGCCAGCGTAATTCCGCTGTGGAGCTGCTTTAATTCTTCCTCGCCAAAACCCTTCGGCAGTGCAACCGAAACAACCGCCGCAACAGGAATTGTCGCCATCGCAGCACAATCACTCAGACTGACTGCCATTGCTTTATATCCGACCTGTTTCAGAGTTGTTTTTTGCAGCTCGAAGTGGACTCCGTCCAGCAGCATATCTATGGTAATAAGGGCAGACCCTTCGCCCCATCGGATTTGGGCCATATCATCCCCAATCCCTATCGGAAAATACGCCGCCGCCAATTCGCTCTGGCTGGCAAACCACGCGGTTATTTCATCTTCCCTTCCGCTCATCGCTCTGCTAACCGTTTATTCCAATACACAATTTGCTCTTGAGCCTGCTTCGGCCCGGCTGCACCATCCGTAACGTATTTACTCACAACTTTGCCAGCTCCTAAATGCTCATACACGTCTGCCTCGACTTTGATGCAGTGCCGCTTGAATTCATCCAATGCAATCTCGGCTAATTTCTTGTTCTGTTGCTCACAGTGGGTAACTAATTGCCCGACGATACCGTGCGCTTCACGGAAAGCAACGTCATTTCCAACTAAATACTCAACCAGAGCGGTAGCATCCAGAAATCCCTCTTCCAGTTCAGACGAGATTTTCTTGGTATTGAATTTCGTATGTGAAACAACGGCAGAGGCCATATCAAGCAAGGCCTTGACCGTATCACTCGCAGAAAAAAAGTGAACTTTGTCTTCCTGCAAATCGCGATTGTAGCCGGAAGGCTGGCCTTTCAAAATCGTCAGCATAGCCATCAGCGAGCCATAAACGCCGCCTGTTTTTGCGCGAATTAATTCCAGAACATCCGGATTGCGTTTTTGCGGCATCATACTCGACGATGTGCAATAGGCTTCATCTATTTGGACAAAACCAAATTCGCTGGATGAGTAAATTATCCAGTCCTCAGCCAAGCGGGATAGATGCGTCGCAATAAGCGCACAATCGAAAATAAATTCTGCACAAAAATCCCTGTCGCTGACCGCGTCGATGCTGTTATAACTGATGTCCATAAAACCTAACTGCTTCGCCGTGCTCTTTCTGTCTATCGCCAGCGTTGATCCCGCCAGCGCACCGCTGCCTAACGGCGAAATGCCTAAAAGTACTCTGCAGTTTTGTAATCGAACAAAGTCTCGCTCAAACTGTTCCACAAAACTTAATAGATACGATGCGATAACAATCGGCTGAGCACGCTGAAGGTGCGTATAACCCGGCATTATATCTTCTGCATATTTGCCTGCTGATTTAACGAACGCCTTTTGCAGCAGTGTTATTTTCGCCTGCAGTATCTCAATTTCATCCCGCATCCACAGCCGAATATCGGTGGCCACCTGGTCATTTCGACTTCTGCCGGTATGAAGTTTCTTGCCAGCTTCGCCGATTTTCTTTACCATTGCCGCCTCAATCGCCATATGAATATCTTCGTGTGTTTTATCGAATTTGAACCGCCCTTCTGCAATTTCCTGTGATATCTCGACAAGCCCGTCCTTAATCTGCTTAAATTCCTCTTTGGTAATCAGCTTCTGCTCTGCCAGCATCTGCGAATGAGCGATCGAACCGACGATGTCATATTTGTAAAGCCGCTTATCCACCGACAGCGATTCCACAAAGTTAACGGTGAGCTCATCCGGCTCACCCTCAAGCCGCTTTTCCCAGCTTTTCTTTTTTTCGTTATCCATAATTTTCGCCCCGAGTAAAATAATATTCGCGTAGTCTTCTTTCAGAAACCGGATTAACTATACGCCCCGCCCACGATTGTGTCAACACCCCTGTTTTTTTGCTCACCGCCGAAGGAGAATTATTTTAAATTTAACTTTTTGATTTTTAGGAGTATTATAGTAGTTCGTTAAGGACCTATGGATATTATACTTTTAATAATTGCTGCCTCGTTGTTTGTAATATCTGTTGCTGCGTACATTTATGTGAAAGTGCGCCTCAGCCCGAAAGAGAGCTCGGACCTTGATGACTATTACTACGAATTCGAAGACCAGCACCTCGGTTTTGCAAAATACACGAAATGGTCGAGAATCACTTTTGCTGCTGTAGTAATCAGCATGCTTCTTTTACTCATAGCCGCCATAAGTTAACTCAGAATGCAACCGGCCTCGCCTACCCAAAAAGCATTTTAATTTCTCACGTGCCGCACAAAAACTTCCGATAGTTATCATTGCTGATAAACTCTGGTATTGAAATAGAACTTCGCAGGTACAATTATCTATGATAGCTCCTATAGCAAGCAGATACGAGCTTACGGACAAAAATGAGGTCATTATTGACGTCTCAGTGCATAGCGTAGAAAATCTATATAGCAACTTTGACCGCACGGCCCCGTATAGCAAAAAGGACCTTGACGAGGAGCTTGTTGATTATCTTGTAGATTCCGTCAGGGAAATCCGTAACCATAAATTTATTATCCGCATCTCGCTCTCACATGCCCCCGATAAGACGTTAATCGACCGCGTTAAAAAGAGTATCAATACCTATTATGCCTATCTGAAAGAGCTTGAGGTTCGCCACATCAAAGAGATGTTCAAGCGCTCCTCTATCCTGTTTCTTGTCGGCCTAGTGCTTTTGGCAATGGCCATAGAGGTAACAAGACGGCTCTCAATGCACAGGGGTGTCCTTACCGAGGTCTTTGCACAGGGCTTGACCGTTGCTGCCTGGGTCTCTTTATGGGAAGCGATTGCCAACTTGTTCCTGGAGTGGGGGCCGCACAAAAAAAACATCTCGCTTTTCAACAGACTTATAAACGCCCCCGTTGTATTCCGCCACCTTGAATATACCACCCCATCATAATGTGCCGTTTACTCCGACGGTGCATCCCAATAAGAGTGAAAAAGTCCAGCCATCATATTAGTAAAATCATCACTATTTGTTAAAAACTGATTACGATAGACCTTTTCCCACAGTATAAGTGAAATTTGTCGCAGATGTTTTTTTGGGGGATTTTAAGGAGGATTGACAATATATACAAAAAGTTGTTATATTGGAAGCAGTTAAGGTTTAATGCGCTCGTAGCTCAGCTGGACAGAGCAACGGATTTCTAATCCGTAGGTCGCAGGTTCGAATCCTGCCGGGCGTGTTAGGTTAAATGTCACTGTCAAGTGGTGACAAGAAGTTCTTGTTAGAGCCTAACATGTCCATTTGTAAAGAATTATCAAAAGGGCCAATGTCGACATCCTGATGATCTTTCTGCTTATTTGTTATGCCAGTCGAAGAAGCCGAAAGACTGTCAAAGTCAGATGACGACATTTACGTCTATAAAGTGTCCTCTGCACTGCCGAATAACTAGGCATCGGATTGATAGTCCGACGCTATAAAATCATAACCTGCGAAACTCTAATAAATATTATAGTGTCGGCCACTTATCGCTTACAAACAAGAACTCATTGGGGGCTGCTATGAGGACAGAAAAGTATTCACATGATTTACCGATGGTAGCTGCTCCTGCAAGGCTTCTGCATCTCACATCCTTAAGAGGTTTCAAAAACGCGTCTTAAAAGCCACAGAAAGCCTTTATATAACGAGCTTTAGCCATATGTCTCGTCTTTCAGAAAATAGATATGTAGATATATGGTGTTTTATCGCCCCCCCAAAAACCCCAAATCCGTGCATAAATTCCTTGACTTTAAGCACTTAGTGTGATAGAATTCACTTTGTATAATTATTATAGCGTATAACAGGAGGACTGTGGTGAACAAACTTCCGGCGTTTGACTTTGAGCTTTTTCATTCCATTGTCGGGGAAAAAGAGTATCTGGTTTTAAATATAAAAGACCTCGGAACACTGGAGTCCCGATTCGAGCGTTCTTCATTAGCTGAATAAAGCAGGCAAAAACCAAAGTCGGGTTCGGATTTGGTTTTTTACGTTACATTCACGGATGAAAAGGTAGGACAGATTGCAGCATAGTCTAGCCTATCTGTACCCCAGGCAAGGAGGTATAGGCCGTATATGCGCATCAGTCGCGACCGGTAAGAAAAAAATTTGTGTCCAAATTTTATAGGGAGTAAGAGTGATGAAACGGTTCTTAGCAACGGTAAAAGTAGAAACAATAATCAGCCTGCTGGCTTTTTGCGCTTTGGCGGTATTTGTCCTGCCTGCTAATACATACGCAGCCACGATGCCGCCTGATTTACTCGAAGAGATCGCGGCAAATTATCCCAACGGGCTACCACGATACATGACACCGGAAGAGCAACAGTGGCTTGACCAGCAGGCAGCAATCGAGGCCCTTGAAGCCCCGGCAGAAGCCCTTGCAGAGGAGGAGGAAATCAGGCTACTGGCTGCACCGTCGGGAACGATCTGGACGCCCGCTGAGTATGAGCAGATTGATGGTGTACTCATTGCGTGGGAGGGTTACACATCCCTGCTGACAGAGTTTGCTGTCGAGGTGTCTCAATCTGATACGAATGCAAAGGTATATGTAGTTGTCGATACTACTACTGAGCGAACAAGCGTTACTTCCACGCTTACTTCAGCTGGTGCTAATATGAGCAATATTGAGTTTCTTGTCCGCACCACCGACAGCGTCTGGATTTGCGACTATGGTCCGCGACATTTTTATGAGGATGGTGACCGGGCCATTATGGACCACGAGTACAACCGTCCCCGTGCCAATGATAATGCCTTCCCTGGATGGCTTGCTACTCAATGGCCAGACGCGCTCTATGAGCTCGATGACCTCAATCTTGAGCATGGCGGAGGCAACTTCCATGTTGTTTCCGACGGCAATGCCTTTATGAGCACCCTCGTTCTCGAGGAAAATTCCGGATATGACGAAGATGATATTAAACAGATCTTTAAGGACCATCACGACGTTAACGTAACAATTTATACCCGCCTACCCTCCAGTATTGACGCCACAGGCCATATCGATATGTGGCTGCTGCCGGTTTCAGATACCACCTTTATCGTATCGGAGTTTGCCAGCGGAACAGGCAAAACCATAACAGATGCCGGTGCAGCGGACCTGGTAGCGAAGGGTTACACCGTCTACCGTACGCCAGCGTGGGTAAGCGGCGGCACACATTATACTTATACCAACGCTGCAATCGTAAACAATAAGGTTTTCATCCCGGAATACAGCGGTTATAGCTCTCAGAATACAACAGTATATAATACCTTTGTATCGGCTATGCCCGGATATGAAATCATTCAGGTCGATTGTTCGAGTATTATCTCTGCGGCCGGCGCAATTCACTGTGTAATGAAGCACGTTTATGTACCTTCCATTGCCGTTGACCTGGTAATTTCAGGTCATGTTTTGGAGTCTGACCTGACGCCAGTTGAAGGTGTATCGGTTGACGCTAATAATGGCGGGGGCTCGGATACAACCGACGCCAACGGCTACTATGAAGTAACCGTGCCCGACGGCTGGTCTGGGACGGTCACGCCGACAAAAACAGATTACACTTTCAGCCCAAGCAGCAGGTCATACACTAACGTTACCGCCGACCAGACGAATCAGGACTACACTGCGACCTACACCCCGGACCTGACCCCGCCGACGCCGGACCCGATGACCTGGGCCTCTGTGCCGGCGGCAACAGGGCCAACTTCAATTATAATGATGGCAACGACTGCTAGTGATACCAGCGGCGTGGAATACTACTTCGATTGTCTTACAACCGGCGGTCATGACAGCGGCTGGCAGTCAAGCACAACATACGAGGATACTGGCCTTAGCCCGAGTACTCAATACACTTATAGAGTTCAGGCACGCGATAAGAGTCCCGCCCAAAATACAACCGGCTGGTCAAGCGCCGAATCCGCAACTACAAATGCAGGGCCTTTCCCCGCCAAGGATGTTCCCATTGTGATGTATCACAAAGTCGATGTTAATACTCCTACGGGATATTGGGTCTCACCAAAAACTCTTCGTTACCATATGTTTTTACTGTATGACCTCGGGTATGAGACTGTCAACTTTGATGATTTATACAATCATATTAACAATATTGCTGAGTTACCTGCAAAACCCGTTATTGTAACCTTCGATGACGGTTATGATGGAATCTATAAGTATGCTTTACCGGTAATGCAGGAATATACCGAACCGAATTTTTTCGGAGTCGCGCATATAATAACAGATGTTGTTGGAGACAGTGAGGCAACTCGACAGGAAAACACATGGGACCAGCCCGCCGAACCTGCCGCAATGCATCTGATTTGGCCGGAGGTAACGGCGCTTTACAATGCCGGCTGGGCCATAGAAGCTCACAGCCGAACCCACAAACATACCAGTGACCCTGATTATGATCCGATTTACGAGGCCGGCTCGGCAGCTGTGATAGCATCGAACGCAGGCATCCCCGAGCCCAATTTCTACCCCTATCCATTTGGAGAATACACTTCCGCACTAATAACAGCCCTCACCAATGCCGGTTATATGGGTGGTGTGGATGCATCTGGAGGTATGGAAAACACCAGTACAACTGACATATGGCACATAAAGCGCATCGAAATTGGACGAGATGACGATGTTGATGACTTTGCCAGCAAGATTGGTGAAACTGTCCCGTCTCTACCTATACTCACGGTCAACGAAGGTAGCCATGGCTCAGTTGAGATAAGTCCTGACCAGCCCTATTACGAATACGATGAGGTGGTTACCTTAACCGCTGTTGCTGAGCCCTGTTACATCTTTACAGGTTGGACCGGTGACCTCTCAGGCAGTACCAATCCGGAGACAATCACGATGACCGGTAATATGACCGTCACAGCTAACTTCGGGCCTGAGTCCGCACTTTTAATGGACGATTTTGAGACTGGTTTTGGCAATTGGACTACCGATGGAGGCACCTGCACCTGGATACGCGACCAGGGTGGTACGCCCTCCAACAGCACCGGGCCCGACCACGATAACACAATAGGAGATGCTACCGGCTGGTATATATTCGTCGAGACATCACAGAGCGTCTGTCAAGGAAGCGACCTTCAGGCAATTATCGAAAGCCCCGACCTTGATGCGGATGCATACAGTATAGACTTAAGCTTCTTTTATCATATGTATGGTACAAATATAGGAACTTTACATGTAGATATTTATGACGGAAGTTCCTGGGATAACGATGTATGGAGCATATCCGGCCAGCAGCATATCTCATCGGGTGCTGCCTATACCGAGGGCAATGTCGACCTCGATTCATACACTGGGACAATCAGAATCAGGTTCAGATATGACGGAGTTACCGGCTACGCAGCTGACGCAGCCCTTGACGACATTATTATCACTGGCGATCCGAGAGCCGTCCAGCGTACACTAACTATCTCCTCGACAGCAGGAGGAGACGTAAATACCCCAGGCGAGGGTGCATTCCAATATGACCATGGAACTGTAGTTGACCTTAATGCTGTGCCGGATGTCGGCTATCATTTCGTTAACTGGACTGGAGACACCGATACCATTGCTAACGTAAATGCCGCGGTTACTACAATCACGATGAATGGCGACTATACTATCCAGGCATACTTCGCTGCGAATACCTATACAATCTCAGGTAATACCGATACTAACGGAGTTACGCTGAACGGCCTGCCGAGCGCTCCTGTCAGCGACGCCAGCGGCAACTACTCTGATACGGTCGGTTACGGCTGGTCCGGCACGGTAACGCC
>Ga0315548_1000462_pt1 | contig 37587 bp, 30 predicted proteins | sample SalMarSW160110MG_2_FD_202540 | JGI IMG/M metagenome (GOLD analysis project Ga0315548, IMG submission 202540) | Salt marsh sediment microbial communities from the Plum Island Ecosystem LTER, Massachusetts, United States - Salt Marsh Sediment SW1601-110 ... | reverse complement strand
TTTTTCACCCTTGAAAATTTTCACCACAACAGGCGGTAAATTAGCCAGAAGAAGAACGACAAATAATAACAGCGTTAATCTGGTCCCAAGCACGGGAACAAGTGCAAGGCTTGTCACTACCCCCCCCGCCGATGCTCCTATATGGTCGGCGGTTTCGAGCTTGCTGCCGGCCTGGCCCGGCTCAAATCCGGAATGGGCAAGCTGCCCGGCGGCAATCGGAAAATAACATCCGCTGAATAGACCACTGAGAAAAAAAGCCGCGGCGAAAAGCAAATGTGCCGGCTCCAAAAAGAAACCTTGAGTTTCTGCTGTTTGACTCGATTGCTCAGCCTGCCGGAGCGCAATTGCGGCAAGGATTAAAGTGTGAAGAAGTATTACTACAACTAATATCGAAGTATAATACCGAAAGTGTGAAACAAGATTCGAGGACCGCCTTAAAAGATACGAAATTATAACCGCACCTGTTGTCAATCCCACCATAAACAAAGACGAGACAATACCAATATGCAAATACAGCGAGCCGAAACGTGTTTGATATATATACATCAGAACAATTGCTACCCCGATACCAAGCCATCCGGCCGAGAAAACAAGAAACGAACTGTCAAAACTTGTTTCTCGATACTCGTTTTTCTGCCCTTGTCTTGTAAGCGGGAGGATATAAACAACACGAAGAACAATAAAAATCAGAATAGGAACAAGAAAAACCAAAGGACCGGCCAGCGCGAGCAGTTTGATAAATCTGGCTATGGGCGCCCCGGACTGTTTCGCCGTAAGCAACAGACTATATAAATTTGTTAACGGTCTGGCGTCACGGTTAATCAGCAAGCTATCGGGCAAATCTGCAAGCGAGTAGGACTTCAGAGCTGAATCGGCGCGATCCGGTAAGTATATGGAAAGCAAAGCCTGCGGTGATAATATTTTATTTGCACCTTCTATCGTCGCAAAACGGTCGCGCAAAACTGCCGGATTGCCGGTAAGCTCATCGGAATCAGAAGCGATAAACCATGTATCGTCACCCGGTACCAGGACAAGCTGTGAATAAACTTGCTCAAGTGTTCGTTTCGTTGAGGCGCCGAGATTGATTAACTCGGTGCCCATGATGTTCTCCCCCCCTGCAACCCTGACAGCCAAAACACCATCCGGCCGTAACGCCTTCTTAACCAGTTGATAGAATTCAAGCGTATAATACCGGTTGAGAACGGAATTGGTGGCATCCGGCAGGTTGAGAATAACAATATCGAACGCCTGTTGTTCCCCGGCCAAAAAGTCACGAACATCGGAAGTAAGAAAGTCTAATCTCGGATCGGTCACTTTTAAATCGGCCGGTATAAATCCGTTAATCTTGCTCACATATTCATTATCACAATGTGTCCAGGTTACCCCCTCAATCCGGGGCAATTCTAAAAGTTTTTTGCAAAGCCCTAATCCGGAACCAATAACCAGAGCTTTCTTGGTATTAGGTTTCTGAGACAGGCTAATGGCGGCTATTCGACCGGCGGAACTTTCATCGGGCAAAGCCTCGACTACACTACCTTCCCGTATTGCAATCCACTGGCCCTGGTAAATACCATAGATATACTCTGCCTGGGCCGTTTGGAACGAGCCTACAAGTGCATTCTCAGGCAATAACTTCGTCCATTTAATCGCCCGCACATAATTCGACAACAATCCATCTACCCTAAGTAAGAAACAAAGACAGATTGCAACAGGAACTAAAAAGGACAAGGCACATTTTATTCTTAGTGATAAAGCGTTTTTGTTCCGGGATATTTGCAGCGTGCGAATTGTTGCAAACTCCACGGCAAATACGGACAAGGACAGAATAAAAACAAGGATAAAAAAGACCTCAACCATGCTTGCGCCAAGTCCCAAAAGGACTGTAACTCCGAGTCCGCCGATAAAACTTCCTATCGCTTCAAGAATATACACATGTGAGACGGCGAAACTGCCGCTTTGATGATTATCGTTCGAGGCAATCCATCGGCAGGCGGTAGGAAACAACATGCCGGTGATTAAACTGACCGGTGCATTGACCACTATTGACGAGAGGAGCATTGCCCAAATTGACCAGAGTTCATAAGATTCGATACCTGCAATTTCCCTTGCCTGAATAATTAGTATCGCCTGAAGAATAAAAGCAGGTACATAAGCTAAGAATAAAAATTCTATGTTCTTTAATAAAATCCGGGAATAAATTTTGGTTTTGTAAACAAAAAGCGCCCCCAAGCCGACCCACAGAAACCATGAACCGAAAAATATGCCGACGCTTATATCGTTGCCCTCAAACGTGGTGATAAATTCACGGAAGAGCAGCGTCTGGGCGGCGATGGAAAACAGGCCGTAACTAAATATCAGCAAGCCCCGGGCGAATCTCATCTGTCTTCCTCGCCAAAAACAACCGCCTGAAAGACCTGAAAGCTCGCACCTTCCTTCCATGCATCGGCGGGTAATCGCGCCTTTAGGGACAGTTGTGTAAGCATCTGGCCGATATTCCATCCCTGTTCGGGAGCAACCTGAGGCAGAAAAACAGCCGAATGTCCGTCTTTGCGCAATATAACACCATCAACACCGATTCGTATTTCATCCGGAGAGGCTATTGATTGGGGGCTCGTCAGGGCGGAAATTTCTATCGTAATACTTTCGCATTCATCTTCTGTCACCGGCGGAAAACGCGTGTCGTTAAAGCAGGCGTTAATCGCATTTAGTATGACAGATTTGTACAAAGGCTGCTGCGGAAAGATATCACCGATACAACCTCTGAGCTGTGGATTTTTCTTGAGTGTAACAAACGCCGCACGGGGATATTTCATTGCATCACTAACGGAAACGCCAAGCTCGGATGCTTCCGGGATTCTGCGGATTTTCGTTACATACTCAATTGTCTTGCGGGCCAGAATTAAAAGTTGCTTTTTATCCTCATCGGTTAGTTCCATATTGTTCGCCTCCGGTTTAATTTCAGGAGAGTTTTCCAACGCCCCCGAAAAGGCAATGGACAGGTAACTGACGGAGTTGGAAAAGTCACCGGTCATCCGGCCAGAAGTTTCATATTGTACCAAATGTGCCTTTGATGATTCATTTAGCATTGAAAGAAGGATCGCTATCGGTACCGCACCACATATTGTCGCTCCCGTCTTATCCTTGTATTCCAGGAAACCTTTGGCATCCAGATTGGCAATATACTGATAAGCACCCATATCAATCTTCTTTATTTGTTCCGGGATATCTTCTGTAAATGGAACATAATCAAAACTACGGCCATAATGAACAAAATCCGAGCTTGCAATGACAAGAGTTTCCTCGTCCACCAGGCTTCTTAAAATGGCGCCCGCCTTTTCAATCGTTTCCAGCGAACATTGACCGGCTACAATCGGCACTAATTTGAAATCCTTCTGCTTGTATTGCAGCAAAGGTAATTCTATCTGGACACTATGCTCATATTGATGTGTCTGCGGAACGTTCTGAAACATTGGATATTTCAGAAGCTTATTTATAAACTCCACATCCAGCGGTATCTGTCCTAACGGAGTTTCGTAATGCGTTGCTCTCGGCACACTGAGAATTTCCTCCATAGGGACACGGTGACTTGGACCAATAACGATGATCCGTTTATATTCTTTAGTAACGGTATTGAGACCCATTACAGCGGTTCGGCCGGACCATTGATATCCAGCATGTGGAAGAATCAATGCAATCACACCTTCTATCGGTTCGACCTGAGCTTTTGCGTAGAAGCTTTCGATTTGCTTGCTAAGAGCATTAGCATCGGCAGTGTACCACCCTACCTCGGCAAGTGATGAACGCAGTACAACCTTTGCAGGTTCGTTGGCTTCTTTCACCGGGACCTCCTTTGGCGTCTCGGTTGGTGCAGGAGTTTCCTTTTTACATGAACTAATAAAAAGTGGGATTGAAACACAAAAGAATATAAGCACCAATCGGCGGAGGATTTTTAACGTGTGTAATTTGCCTATTTGCTTTTTCATATTATCCGCTCCATTTACTTTGTTTGGAAATATCACCAATCTCCTTTATTGTGCCGGGATATCTTTTCAATCGAACAGCCCGTAAAAATTTGCGCGGCGAGGTTTTATTTATCAGCCACGAAGCGCCGACGATAATCGCCGAACCGGTCCCTATCAGTTTTTGAATAAATTTTCTGCGTGTCATTTCCACACTCCGTATATTTCTTTGTCGCAATCCGGACAGCGTCCGTTTGTAAGCCGATTCTGTATGATAGTATAACCGCTGCGGTCGATAAGCAGCTTCTTGCAGCCGGGACAATATGTATTCTCACCTTCTCTACTGCGAAGATTTCCTATATACACATAGTCCAGTCCCTCGGATAATGCAATCTCCCGCGCTGTTTCCAGGGTCTTTAGCGAAGTCGGCGGCAGATTGCGCATTTTATAACGAGGATAAAATCCAGAAAAGTGCAACGGCGTTTCACCGCCTAAGTTCACCTTGACCCATCGGGCAAGCCGGCGTATATCTTCCGGCCCATCGTTCAGCGTCGGGATAATCAGGTTCGTAACTTCCACATGCACTCCGGCGGCCCTGGCAAGAATAAGGGCCTGCTGGACGGGCTTTAATGTGGCTTTGCAGACCTGACGATAAAAATCGTCGGTCATACCCTTCAAATCTATATTTGCAGCATCGACGTATTCCAGTAGTTTCTTCCACGGCTGCTCGTTAATATATCCGGCCGTCACAAGAACACTGCGGATACCGGCTTCTGAGGCCAGCTTTGCAGTGTCATAAGTATATTCGTAATAAACAACCGGGTCGGTATAAGTATATGCCAGTGAAGGGCATTTGTTGGCCTTAGCCAGTGATACGAGTTTTTCCGGCGGACAATAATATGCCGAGATGTTTCCATCTTCAGGATTGGCTTGTGATATCTCCCAGTTCTGGCAGTTTTCACAATGGAGATTGCAGCCGACGGTTGCAATCGAGAGTATCGGACTGCCCGGCAGGAAGTGAAAGAGAGGTTTTTTTTCTACCGGGTCTATGTTAATCGAACACGGATAACCATAAACGACGGTTCGCAGCACGCCGTCGATATTGATTCTGACTCGACATTCGCCGCTTTGGCCCGGCTCAATCAGGCAGTTTTTAGGACACAATTCGCACTGAACTTTCATAAGAATCTCAATCCTTACAGCACACAGGTCCAGGAACTATATTTAGCCATTTCCCGATGATTATAACAAACTTTTATAGTCTATATAATTTAAAAAGGATTCTATCTGATAAAAGCCGCAGCTAACAGGAACAAATACGGTTTGCAAAAAGATTGGCTTTTAATGAAATGATTTTTTATGTGCTATTAATAATCAGGATTGAATTCCTGATTTAAAATTGCAATCTATTTTAACATGAGCCGCGAGCCTTTAATAAAGAAGCGGGTCTTTAGTTACCGGGAATCGGAATACTGACATTGTTCAGGTCGAGCAGAATCTTCCATGAGCCGTCTTGCTGGCGCGTCCACACATGGACTCCCTTACCCGGTATAGTTACATCTTCCCCTGTAGATACATCCTTGAACGTCCATGTGAAAAGATTTGCCGCATAGAGCATATTGTTGTTACCTTCAACGTGAACAACATCCACGGTTATATCCTTAAACTGTACTTGATCCATGCTTTTTCGGATAACTGCCAGTATTTCTTTTTTACCTTTGACAACTTTTTGCCCCCGGGGTATTAGGATTGCATCATTAGCATAAAATTGAATGGCTCCGTCGATATCATGCTCGATAAACTTTTTATGGAACTCGTTTTCATATTGTCTGATTTGCTCATATACGGCTTTCATATCATCAGATGGTTCCGGATTGGATACGACCTTGACCATTACGAAATCATCGGCTTCGGGGATATTACCTCCTTCAGGGATGACAGCCGGACCAGTGGCCTCAAGCTTAACCTTTAATGAACCATCGGGCTGTCTGTTCCAGATTGTGATGTAATTGAACCAGTCACTGAGCAGAAATCTCGTATCCGGTTTTGAAAATGATATGATAACCTGACCTGTCTCGAATATATGGTCGCCGCATATATATACATTTTTTTCGAGCTCTTTGAGAGATTGAATCTTTACATTGTCTTTCGTTTCCTGCATTTGCAACTCGCGCAGTGCATCTTTACCGATAGCAGCTTTAACCTGGTCCGGCATCCTTATCCCATCATCTGTGTAATACGAAAGCAATTTATCGATGTCACCGGTATTAAATGCCTGAACCATTGTATTCGTGATGGTTTTCATTTCCTTAACAATTGGGTCTGTTGCGGAATCATTAATCTGTTCCATGTTCATCCCGGTTCCTACATCAGATTTATTATCATCTCCACCTGTCAATGATCTGAGCAATTTAGTTTGTGGCTGGGAATCTATACGCCGCCATCGCTTTGCAAATCCGCCGGTTTCTGTATCAGGGTATTGTATCAGTGTCCCATTCTCCAGAATGTTTATTTTGAACCTGGCATTATCGTATTCGGCCAATTTAATAAAACCATTTTCATAACTGCTCAGGTCTTTGTGACCGTTGGAGTATAAAACAACGATTCTGCCGTCCGGGAAGATTGCCATCTGTTCCTCATCGCCCATTGGATTATCGAAAAACCACGTCCCAGTCATTTCTGTCGGGATTCCGTTATCAGACGGCCCTGCCTTGGCTTGTACATCGGCTTTGACCAACAGAATTATTTGTTTTGCCGGTTGATCGGGTTGGGAGCTGTTTGCCGCCGGGTACATACCTGCAACCGAGACCAAAAAGTATTTTCCTACCGGTACGGCGACCTGAGTCGCAATTTGCGAATTATTTCGCATAGGAAGCTGTATCACATTACCGGATTCGTGTGTTTTCTCTTCCACTTTAACCAGATCGGTTTTATCGAATTTCATAGTTAAGTGGATGATACTGTTGTCCTTTGTTAATGCAGGAGTAAATTCAAGCTCAATGCCGGTTGTAAATTTCTGCTGTACCGGCTTGTATTGCAACGGTGAATCGGAAGTTTTTTCATAATCTACTGTGTATTCTTTTTGATTTGACACAACGCTCATACTGGCTGTTTCCCTGTCAAATACAAGCACCGACGGGCTGGATATCATTGTCGTTTCGGGAACAGTTGCCATCCATTTTTTAAACTGAGCCGCCTGAACATCGGTCATCTCGCTCGTTGTATTATTCACGCCAAGCTCATCTCGTAAGTAATCGGTAATTAGTGAAATCGGTGCATTAATAGAAAAAACGTTCGCCCGGAGGATGATTTTAGCCTTGTCTTGTTCTTCCATTTTTGCCGCATAAGAATGCTGCACCGATTGCATATTTTCATGGGCAATAAATTGATCTTTAAAACTCGTATTCTTGAGTGTAATCCACCCGATTGTACCTGTGGGAAGGCCGGGACATTCGCTGATGGTTTTAATTTTGATGATAGGAATCCTGTACTGACTCTCTATGACACTGGGATTAAGTAATTGAACCTTAACACCCTTGCGAACTCTGCCAAGATAGAGGCTTGGGGTATATCGAATATCATTGCCATAAACTGCATCTCCATGTTCTGCGGTAACCTGACCAATATTGCCATCGGCTTCTTTTATTACTCCAATGATTTTTTCATTTTTGTCCGACTGAAACGTTGGACTTTCAGAATAATCTGCGGTCTCAATTTGCATATTGGTTTTGACCTCCGGTATGATGCCGATCTTCACCAGTGTCTTTGGACTTTCGTATGCAACATGACTATCCGCGTACAGGACAATGGTACCTTCTCCTTTCTCAAGTACTGTTTTATCATAAGCGACTGCAATGCCAGGAGGATCAAATGTTGTCTTTCCTTTGCCACGATATTCGACATTCTCAACCAACCATTTCAACTCCACACTACCGACAAAACCTTGCGTATCTTGTAGCGTACCTGGGAATTTGTCATCATAGTCGTTGGCATACATGAACATGGCCCTGCCCAACGACTTGAGCTTCTCGACCGACTCCGGATGTTCCGTCAACTTCTGTTCCCAGCTCTTATACTCGGTTAGATAAGCCAATTCTTGGGAAGACTTGAGTGTCGCATCAGCAAAGGGAACAACAGCCAGCCATTTTTGGCTTGAACTTAATTGGCCCCCAAATCGTTCACTCATATCACCTATCTCTACATACCCCGACTCTTTTACATTTGCAGGCGTCAAGCCGAATTGACTGGCCGCAACAACGCTCTCCCGTGATGAGCCCGGAACAACGGAGAAGCCGGAAATATGACGAGCAGCCTTTAGTTTATCGCCGCTTGTTGTAAACCGCAGTGTAGTACCAAGGCAACCTACCCAGACAACCTCTTTGTCTGAATCAATTGAGACGCAAAATGGAATTAGCTCTCCTAAATCTATTCTTTGCTCTATTTGCATATCTTGATTGATAATCCAGAGTTCTGGCTTGCTATCAGGTACCTGTGGATGAGCGCGTACAACTACCCAGGCATTGCCAGTTTTTGGGTCGGTTGAAACGGATACGGCTGTCCATGGTATTTGCCCGGTAATTTGGCCAAGGATTTTTCCTTCTCTATTTACTTTATAAATATTTTTGCCAATAATCCAAAAACTTTTATCGTAGCTATTATATGCGATGTCAAATCCGGGAATTTCGTATTCAGCTTTTATCCTACCTGATGCTGATACTACTTTAATACTTCCTTCTCCTATTTGTCCTCCGGACGTCATGACCCAAACATCGCTGTTGCAGGGATCAATCGCAAGAGCACTTGCCTTGAGATCAGGTATTCTCTGTAAAAGCTTTCCGGTTGTGAGGTCAAAATGCCATAATCTGCCGCCTACATTTTCCACTACCCAGAGCGTTTTCCTCTTTTCATCCACCGCCATCATGTGGGCACCGCCAAACGTCTCGCAGATATTCAACCCTGAAACGGCACCTTTGATGTTTCCTTTTCTATCCAAAATATATAGGCGGTCATCGTACAGTTCTTTGCCTTCGTATTCAGAATCCGAGTTGTCAAGCAGCAGAATGCTATACATATCACTGCCCGACCCAATAGCAGCAGCATGTAACCTACCCATCTGGCCTTTAGCCATTGGCAATAAAACTATAGCAGTGACTATTATTGCCGATAAACCGACAATTCCTAATTTTGCGCTTTTCGGGAATGGGCGGCTCAGGATATGTTTGATTCGGCGGCTTAATGCCTTTTTCGACTCGACAACGCCCACCAGTCGCAGACTCAAAACCGGCCTGGTAAACGCCATCTCGGCTATATCAATCAGGGTGTTGCTATAGCTTTGGGCCTGCGTTCCAAGAGCAACCAGCACCATCTCATCAACCGCCTGCTCGCGAATCCTGCGAACCATCGTATTTGCAAGCCAGATAAAAGGATTGTAGAAATAAACGATTTGTAACAAAGTCTGCATGGAATTAACAAATAAATCTCCCCTTTTGATATGGGCCAGTTCGTGAATTAAAACCGCTTTTAGCTTATCCTGCGATAATATTTCAAGAAGATTTTTCGGGATTAATATTACAGGCCGAAAAAGCCCACAAACGGCCGGACTGGTGACATTGTGTGACAACCTTAATTCGATATTTCGACGAACACTAACCTGCTCGCGGCATTGATTGAGTATATCAGCCAACCGATTCCCGGCAGGCTCGCTTTGTGCAATCAGGCCCCTGACAAAGAATACACGCTGAATAAGCAGGACCGTAATTACCAATACGCCCACGAACCAAAGCATAAAAACAATCCCCTGCCACGTCAGGGCGTTTAGACCCGTACCGGCAAATACAGCCGGAATATCAGGCGTAGCCGAAGTAACCGGCTCCGAAAAAGCCGGAGTTGTTTGAACCATAGGTATTTCAACCGGCTCTGCAGGTTCCTGAGTTGAGGAAACTATCACAGGATCATTCTGCGTAATATTAAATTGCTGTTCTAAAACAGGAGAACCGGTAGTGAAATAGTCCCCCACCAAATTGCCAACGCCTGTCGGCAAAGACAATGTCGGTGGTAAAATAAGTTTAATAAACACCAGCATCCATATCCAGTATCGAAACGTCGCCCTGATGCGCTTTCTTATCAGAAAATCAATAATCAAAAGCAATAAAATCAACACGCTTGACTGGACAAACATGCTGCCGGCAATGTTGCAGAATCCCCCTCCCACTTCATTTATCGCCGATATAAAACCATTTATTACCTGGTTCATTTTATAACTCTCCCTTTTTTTATGATTTCTTTTTGCTGCGTTGCGCCTTGCCGACAAGATTTCTAAGCTCGGACGCTTCCTTTTTTGATAGGCCTTCATGCTCAATCAGAAACTGCATCATCGGTGTCAGTGCTCCGTCAAAGGCTCGCTTTAACATTTTTCGGAATTCCCCTCGTTTAGCGTCTATTTCACTTATGCAGGATTTGAAAAGCTGAAGGTTCCGGATTTTCCTGATTTCCAGAAACCCCTTCTCAACCATCCTGTCCATTGTGGTTTTTATGGTGCTGTATGCTTTGTCCCTGCTTTGAGCCAACTCTTCCTGGACCGTGCCCGCTGCACAGGGCTCTTTCTCCCAGATAACCTTCATAATTTCCCATTCGGCCTCTGTCAGTTCTACCGCCGTCTTATTTTTGTTTTTTCTGTTTACGTCTTTTGACTTTGACATATCTTTTTACCTCCATATTCTATATGCGTAGAATATATTCGACAGTTGTAGAACAAGTCAACACAATTTTCGTTGTTTTCTTAAAAATTTACCAAAATCCCCTTTTTCGCACTATAAAACGAAGAAAAAAATAATAAAAAATCGACTTGACAATTAGTACTATATAGTACTATTCTATATAAAACTAAATATTTATGGGAAAGGATATAAAAGATGATGATAAAGAAACGATTAAATACAGGAATGATTTGTGTCGCGTTTGTTCTAAGTATTTTCTGTGTCTTCGCACATGCCGAGACCATATATGTGGACAGCGATAGCGGCAACGACACACACAATGGTACGCAAGATAAGCCTGTGCAGACAATAGCATGTGCGGCCCAGATTGTTAACGACAGCAACGAACCCGGGCTGACCACTGTCAAGATTGCACCCGGAGCTTATTGTATCAGCGAGATGGTGGTTTTTGAGAACTCCCGGCAATACACAAAGGACAAACGGTTTATCATAGAAGCGATGATTTTACCGGATGATCCTAATTGGGCGCCGGCATTGATGCCGGTCGTAATTTCCACTGTAAAAGGAGATGGCCCAGATACAGAAAAACATGCGATTGCAATAAAAATCGAGGTCAATCACGCAACAGTTCGCGGCATCAAGTTTCTTGGCAATCCCCGGCCGAGGACGTGGGGATATTCGATTTTCAGATCCGGCAAGGGACTTAATGACTTGGTTGTGACACAGTGTATGTTCGTCGGAGATGAACAGGCCCTGCCATACAACATCCCGATATGTGCAAACGGCCAGGGAGTTGTCGTAGATCACTGCATTTTTTATAAATGTGACATACCGGCCATATTCTGGGACGCCGAAGGCGGGATCAGTAAAGGCAATGCGATGCGGTACTGTATTGTCGATGGAGCGGACATTGCCGCTGTATGGACATGCCAGACGGATGTTGATTTCGATTTTCACCACAACATCATCACTCGCAGCCAGTATTACTGGATGAGAGCGCCGAATAATAAAAAGAAATATATTGTTCGCGATTGTATGGTTACAGATAATAAGTACAATTCCGGCTACGGCACAGCAGCAAAAATAGACGGCCAAACCGGCTCTGAAATTTTTTTTAAAGAAAAAAATGTAATCAAAGAAGGCAATGTCACTCTCGAAAAATCTATTGTAACCGCCGATGCCCTTAGTGTGGTTCGGTCGCGAGGATATCTGCATGTAGTTCCCGGTACACTGGGTAGCGACCTTGGGGCAGGATTATTTACTACGGAACCAGCGAGAACTACCAAAACAGAGGAGTATGGCTATCGTAAAGAAACCTATACTTATAAAGAAGTGGATGGCCATGAGATTCTTGCTGATGTGTTTTTGCCGGCTAATGATGAAGTTCGTGCCGTGGTTTTATATATTCATGGAGGGGGATTCATGTTCGGCAGCCGAATAGGACGGCCCAGTAAATCCTTGTTGGACAAGCTCATAGAAGCTAACTATGTTGTGGTTTCGATAGATTACCGTATGGCGCCGGAGACAAAGCTGGATGAAATTGTCAAAGATGCCAGAGATGCCTGTATTTGGATCAGAAGCCAAGGCCCTTCATTGTTCAACACAGATCCAAATAGGTTAGGCGTAGTTGGAGGCTCTGCCGGAGCGTTTTTAGCTACGGCCTGCGGCTATACAGTCAAACCTCGACTACAGTCTGTGGTTGCAATATCCGGCTATGCGGACTTTGAATTTGCTAAGCCAGGCACAGACAGGTCTATTCTGAAGCAAAACAACCTTTACGATTCTGTGGGCAAGAAGATACTAACTCAAGGTGGGCAGGACAGATACAAACTTTGCTTCTTCCTCCTGGAAAATGGACTATGGCCGTGGGAAATTCTGGGTTTTGAGCCCATATCAAATCAGGAAAGAGTTAACGCCCTGCTGCCCATTAATCACATTAATTCGGATTATCCTGCAACATTGCTCATCCATTCGAAAAATGACCAAAACGTTCCATTTTCACAAGCTGAAAAGCTAAGCCGGACACTGACTGCGCATAAGATAGAATCTGAATTATTCATAGTTCCTCAAGGCCACAGTTCGGAAATCATACGGAATGATCCGGATGCGGTAGCAAAGATAATTACGTTTTTGGATAAGCAGCTTAAGGGTAACAAAAAACGTTAAAAACATTAATAAGGAGATACAAAGATGGAAGAAAAAGAGATTAAACAGAAATGTTTGAAATTAATGGAAACAGCTAATGCGATATACCTGAGCACAAACGGCAGTGATGGTTATCCTCATACGAGAATGATGAGCAATCTCAGGAACAAGGAGGAAAATCCCGGCAGTGCGAAGGTTCTTGAGGCGGACAAAGAGGACTTTGTGGTTTACTTTGCAACCGGTACTTCATCCGTCAAGATGCAGCAAATCCGGGCCAATTCGAAAGTCTCAGCATATTTAAGCAATCCGGGTGAATTTCATACGCTGATGCTCGGTGGCAAGGTAGAAGAAATTGCAGATAAGGAATTCAAGAAACAACTCTGGCAGGATGGCTGGGAAATACACTGGCCGAAAGGGGCGGAGGACCCAGAGTTAACAGTCTTAAAACTATCTCCCACGTTTGCAAGAGGATACTGTAAAGAAGGACCGTTCGAATTCAAACTGTAGGAGAAGAAATAAAACTCCAGGCCAGGAATCTTTTCAGAAAGGCAAAATCATGAATAATAAATTGAAAATAATTCTTGTTTTTAGTTTCATATCAGTTGTATGGGCGGTTCAGGACAATCCAAGTCCCATTTCGGCTAAACAGCAAAAGGCCATTGAAAAAGAGATTCTGAAAGTACACGTTGAAATGGTCAAAGCGGCGGAGAATTCGGATGCAGAGGGACTCTTTAGTCATGTACTTGACGAGTGCAAAGGTGTTATTGTGCAGGATGGCAGAATTATGATGACACGACAGGAGTCACTGGATGCAACGAAACAGGGTCTCAATGGACTAAAGGACTTATCCTACAAATTCAACAGGAAAAATATTACAGTTATCTCCCCAACCACGGCCCTTTGGGTGGCGGATGGAACAACCTCGGCCACGGTTATTGAAAGTGGGCTTGAAATTAATGTATCCTTTGCTGAATCTATTGTCTTTGTAAAAAAAGACGGCCAATGGAAAATCCTGCATGCACATCGATCTGTTCCTAATCCTCCTTTAATTTAAAATGAAAAGTACTATGGTATTGAGCATATTAGATGACAAATCAAAAAAACCGAATTATGCCCAGCTAACAGAAGTCTTGGTGCCAATATTCTTTTAGGAGAGACATATGGAAAAGCTGTGTTTGAATAATAAAGATGAATATCCGGATGATGAGGTTTTGAGTCGCTATCTTGGAAAAGTGAAAGATGTATGGGATTCATTTATTGATTTTATAAGTGAAAGCTACCCTTCGTTCTCCGGCCAATGGCGTTACTATAAGGATGGAAAGAATTGGCTTTATAAACTCACAAAAAAGAAAAAAACTATATCCTGGATTTCCGCTTATCATAACAAGTTTAAGACAACTTTTTATTTCCCTGACAAGGCGGAAGAATTAATCAAAGCAAGTAAACTCAAGAAGGAATACATTGATCAATTTATTAATGGAAAAAGATACGGGAAAATAAGAGGAATAACTGTAGTAATAAAAAAGCCAGCAGATGTGAATGCAACGAAAATGCTTATAGAAATTAAGGAACAGGTTAAATAGCGTAATGGCAAATACAATGAAAGAACAACGGCAGGCAGGCTTTCTGATGGCCAAGATACGCCAGGTTTCAGGCAGAATATTCGAGCGGATGCTCAACAGGTATAACATCGAGATTAATTCCGCACAGGGCAGGATTATGTTCGCTCTCTGGCAGCAGGACAATATTTCAATTAACGAGCTTACCAAAAAAACACAACTGAAAAAATCGACCTTAACGAGTATGCTCGACAGGCTCGAAGGAATGGGATACATAAGGCGGGAACGTTCCAAAAAAGACAGGCGTGTAATCCTTATCGAACGCACAAAGAAAGACAAAAACCTCGAAAACAAATATGTTGAGCTGTCACAGAAACATGCGAAGTTGTTTTACAGGGGATTCTCAGAAAACCAAATTGAACAATTTGAAAAAGACCTGGAACAAATTCTCAATAACCTTACGGCATTCGAAGCAAATCTGGATTCGACGAAAGGCGGTGAAAATCATAGCTAAGGATGAAGAGAGACAATTTAAGGGATTTTCGCCCGACACTTTGAAATTTCTTCGAGGCCTTAAAGTTAATAATAACAAGGTGTGGTTCGATAAACACAGAGCCGATTATGACGTATACGTATTTGAACCTTTACGCAAACTTGTGACGGATTTGGGAGAATTCATGCTGACCATCGATCCACGTTTTGAAATAACTCCGACAATCAACAAAACAATTTCAAGAATTTATCGGGATACGAGATTTTCAAGGGACAAATCGCCATTTAGAAGCACAGTCTGGATTACATTCAAAAATCGGAACAAAGACTGGGCAACACTCGTCAGCGGTTATTTTTTCGAGCTTTCAGTGAATTCGTATCGATACGGCATGGGATTTTACAGCGCCGCACCGGCCGTAACGAGCAAATTTAGGGAAATGATTGACGAGAATCCTAAAGAATTCCTGAAGGCGATTTCTTTTTTCGAGAAACAAAACGATTTTGTTTTGGAGGGCGAAAAATATAAAAGGATACTCGATAAAAGCAAACCTGAAAATATCCAGCACTGGTACCAGAGAAAGAACATGTACATGGTTTGTAGCAGAAAGATAGACGATGCACTTTTCAGCCACAAGTTGGTCGATGATTTGGTTGCCGGTTACAAAATGACTGCGCCTTTATATCATTATTTCCAGAAAACAAAAATTTGATGTCCGTTGCAATAAACACAAAGGTTATTTGATTAGCTTTGCGATATTTTTGAATTGAGGATATTCGGCGGTTTTCAAAAGCTCGAATAATGCCATCTCAGTGCAGCTTATATTTACCCCTTCGGCGGTCATTCTTCGTAATGCAATTTCCCTATTTTCCAGGGTCCTTGAAGAAACAGCATCGGCGATAACATCCACACTAAAGCCTTTGCGAAGTAAGTCGATCGCTGTTTGATAAATACAGACATGAGTTTCTATGCCGCATAGCAGGACCTGATTTCGATTGAATTCATTTAGCCTTATATTAAACTGTTCCTGGCCACAACAGCTAAAGGCCGCCTTGTTTACCGGTTCAATACCAGCGAGAAGCTGTGATATTTCAGGTACGGTCGGGCCAAGGGAGTCTGGACATTGCTGGCACCAAAGAATTGGGATATCCAGAATTTTAGCGGCCTTAATGAGAATTTGAATATTTGTGAAGAGGGTTTCTTTGCCGTGCATCAACTGAGCCAGTTTACCCTGCACATCGACAACCACCAGAGTGCACTTTTTTATATCAAGCATCCTTAACGATTTACTATAAGGGTTATTTCAATCGTTTTTTCGCCATCTAAGCGAAGTGCCGGCTCCTTAACACTCGGCTGTTTTGAAGTAAGGACCGGTTTCGGAATTGCAATTAGACCGTCGGTGTTTACTTCCAGGGCAGAGGCTATTTCCCTTCCCGGCAAATGCTGAGCTATATTATTGAGTACCGCGAAATCCTTTGCCACTTCGATGTATTTATTAGAATCTCGTTGGCCTATTATTTCAGCGATTTGTTCGGTAGTCACCGCCTCAACGACAACCTGTTCACCGAAAACTTCAGTATTAACAAAGAATGTAACCGTATCCAGCTTACTCCAGATTTTTCGCAGGTCAGCCAATAGTAAATTCATGCCTTTTTCACTGCAACTGAGAGAATAAATGCGTCTGTTCGGCTCACGTACCGGAGCAAATGAACCGGAGAGACCGTTATCTTCGATCACCCTATTGATGAATGCATCGACTGCAATAAAATCACTTGTTTTCAATTCAAGTTTGCCGTGAAAATCTTTAACAGCCGCGACATTAGAGACGTATGCCGTAACGTCGGGCCTTTCAGGAACAGTGTCAGGAGGTGAAATTGTGTACACTACAGCCGTTAAAACTACCACCAGCCCAATCAAAGCGGCAACAGCGAGGACCCTTTGACTTATTCTTGTTCGGCCCCGCTCCTGCGAAGTCTGTTCCGGCTGGTCCCGGTAAGATTTTACCTCTAAGGAAGCTTTGATATTGTCTAACATCTGAGCCGGTGCATTGGCGATAGGTAAAGAACTCATCAGCGTTTTGCATTTCTGCAATTGTCGTAGTTGCTGAGCAATTTGTGGATCGTTGTCTATCATGCGCCGGACTTCTGTTTCCTGCCGCGCCGTCAACTCTCCATCAACGAAACTATTCAGTAATTCGTCGATTTTCTTTTCTTCTTTCATAGCAAACTGGCCTCCAAAATTTTTCTCAGCCTGCCCCTTGCCCTGCTTAACCTGCTTCTAACCGTTCCCAATTCGATGTTCAATACATCCGCAATCTGGGCATAATCCATTCCTTCGATATCACGCAGGATAACCACTGCTCTTTGTGCTTCGTCAAGCTTCATCAGTGCCTTGAACGCCAAAGCACATAATTCTCCATTCTGAGCCACTGCCGCCGGATCAGGAGAGCTTTCATCGCTTAAAAACTCTTTCAATACCTGTCTTTCCTGACTGCTGTACTGGTTCGTTTCTATATCCAGGGAGCTAAGTTTCAGCTTAGCGTTCCTTTGGCAGTAATTCAAAGTCAGATTTACAGCCACCCTGAACGCCCAGGTGTAAAACCTGCTTCTGCCCTCGAATTTATGGATATTCTCTATTATTTTGACAAATGCTTCCTGTGTAAGTTCCGCGGCGTCATCCGGATCGGCACATATTTTCAGGATTACATTATAAATGCGATTCTGATACCTTAAAATCAGCTTTTCCATCGCCCCAGAATCGCCCTGTCGGTACTGATCGATCAAAACAGTATCATCAATACCGATATTCCTGTCAGAAGTCCGATCATAGCGGGTATTGATATTTGCCGCTTCTGTCACAGGTTTTCTCCTAAATTAGACCTATACGGCCTCTGTTAGTTCCTGAAAATTCGAGTAATAATAATGTTCAACATCCGGATATAATCCCAGATTCGGCTTCTTAGGTCAATCTATTTTAGAATTACAGGCAAATATGCGGTCGATTCGTTACTATGAGAAGTTTATATACAGATCCTTGTCCTATAATCATAGTCAATAGGTAGTATATTAAACACAGAACTTTTCAGCCCATAAAAAAAGAGCCTATACCTAATCAATTGGTATAGGCTCCGAATTTGTATTAAACTGTAACCCAATTGTGTATCAATGCCAGGTCACCAAATAAGTCCAGGCAAATATATACCCTTCGAGCCACATATCAAAACCTATTATAACCACAGCCAAAGCTACTCATCCTGCCTTGAAGCAATGACAGCCTGGTCATTTACTGGAGTATAAAGCTGAATATCATCAAGGAAAATCATGCCTGAGCCGCCGGTTGTGCCGGTTCTTTCAAAACCGATAGTAAGCTCCGTGACATTACTTAGGTCGATGCCAAATGCCGACAGTTCAATATTGCATTCCTGCCATGCTTCCTCTGACAGACTGTTTGGTTCTCCATCATATATGACCTTATTGCCGTTGAGCTTGACGTACATCTGTTCGGTTGTCGGATTGTTCGGGTCGCCATAGAACCACAATGACAACATTTCAGGTGCAACTGAAGCCCAGTCCCGGCCAATTTCCAGGTCATTAGTGCTCACTGTAACCTCTGATAAACTCGCAACGCTGTTGTCGTACATAAACGGCACTGACTGGTCACCTCCATGAACAATTGAGAATTCCAAAGTAGGCTGGTACGCTTCAAAATAACCTATGGTCGAGCCGTTCGCTGAGGGATTATCGACTCCATCTATCCACGTCAAAAAGATCAGGTTACTGCCCTCTTGTCCGGCCTCGATGTCATTGTAAGCCTCGAAGTCATCCACAACAAGATACTCAGTCGTTGAGAAACTCCATATATCACCCTGCCATATTGGGGTGGTTTCATTATTATTCGCTTCATCTATCCGCCAATAGTAAGTATTTCCAAGCTCCAGAGACAATGGGCCGTAGCTGGTCTGGCTGAAAGTATCAACACGCGCGGCTCCATCCATAACAGCCTGCCGGTCTCCGCTAAAGTACACATCATGCCCAGTCGCTTCTCTACCGGCCCTCCAGCTTAAGGTCACATCAATAGCAGCATCACTTGCCCCGTCTGCCGGATTTGGCAGCCTTGCATGAGTGGGTATCTGCAAGAATCGCACCTCGCTCAGACCGTATTGGTCAAAGATGTCACTGATACCCCAGTTGCTGTTAGCGGTAATAATGACGTACTTTGCTGTCACACCATTGAATTCAACGGTAATATCAGAGGCATAACCATCTTCACTGGGTGCCTGTGAGAATTCGGGCAGGCTTTCTATTTGTGTCCAGTTAATGTCGTCGGTTGAATACTCGACGACAACATCCTTAAGGCCGTACATAGAAAGGATAGTTTCTCCATTATAGTTCCATACCAACATTTGATGCAGCTGATAGGGTTTGTCGAACTCATATTTGATCCAGGCTGGCCCAGGCGCATCCTTTGCGGTAAGCCACATATTATCAGAGTCGATTGAGTGCAGGTCATTAGCATCCAGGCCCGAACTGTTGATGGTGTTTTCAGGTCCCTGCCCGGGCGCATTGCTGTCGGCCGTGGCAGTTATCAACTCACCAGGGATTGAATACGCAAAGGACTCGGTTGTGAAACTCCAGATTTGTCCTTTATAGATGGGATCGGGTGTGTCGCTGACTTCATCGACCCGCCAGTAATAGCTCTGGCTGAAATTAAGCTGATCCAGAGCGAGAGTATTCGGTTCATGGCCCTCGATGAACAGAACATCCATCGGATTCGTTCTGTTTGCATCCCTGACGCTGTTGGAGTCGTTGCTAAAGTAGATATCATGGCTTATGGCCGACTCACCCGGAGTCCAGCTTAGAACGACACCGTCACGGAGTACATCATCTGATCCATTAGTTGGATATGGATTCATAGCCGCACTGAAAGCTGCATTTGGAAGGGTCAATGCCGGAGCCATAGCGAGATTACCTTCCTTCGTTGCAATCCAATAAGACGCATTAGAATCGCTATTCTCATTAATTATAATAAAAGTTAAGAGTTTGTTTGTGTCGCTTTGTAGAAAGCTGTCCAGGTTTAGTTCAGTGGTGATTGAGGTATAAACATTCGGAGTTTCGCGGGTTGGGGTATTTTCCAGGACACTTAACGTCCCCAGCAGTTGAAGCTTGCTCTCGTCGAGGGCAAAAGAGCCCAAAGCTGCGGGAAGTATCCCCGGGGCATTACTGTAGCTTGTTGTCGCTTCATCCCAGTTGTCGAGAGTCTCGTCAACAAGACCATAAACGAGCCAGTTTCTATCCCTGTTTGAAATAGTAACAGTTATGCTCAGCGTAGCACCGGACAGATCACCGGCAATACCGGTGAGCTCAAACCGTATGCATCCAAACTTCTGACGTACACCCTCATAATTACGAATAGCGAAAGCCCCTTCTGTGCCATGGACGGCCGTCGGAGCTCCGTCGGATCCGCCGGTCCCGGTCTGGCTATCATTCGAAAGAAAAGTATCAGCACCATTGCCGTTGGCAGTCGATAGCACAACTTCGGCCTGGACCGCGCTCGTTGCAACAAGTAACGCAGTCAATAAAATATAGATTGATTTATTAAACATATCATTTGCCCTCATATCCAAAAATCTGACTCTTTTAAATAAAACATTAATTATTGCTTTATAAATGTATTTCTATTGCAGCTTCAAGTTCAGGCTACTAAATAGATTTGAAGTAAAGCGGAAATAACAACGACAGATAATGATTCAAAAGTTGAAATATCTGTATGAAAATCATACATAGGGTCTCCGGTTTGAAATGACCTCATTCCATAAAAATTATCCACGTGATAAAAAGTCGTAAACTTGACTATTAAATATACAATTTCAAAGAACCGATTTTCATAATCATTCAAGTGTTTATTGTATTATCTTTGAGATACAAAATGAAACACCTACCCCTTGTCCCTTAAAAACACAGGGTTTAATCTATATAACATCAAACTCTTACGTATTTATACCATTTAAACAGCTATTTCGTCAAGGTTATATTTACCGGATTTGTAACAAAAAACTGGTATTTCCGAGGTATCTTTAAGCTTTATAGGTAACTCAACCTGTGGAATCATTCTGTGTGTCTAAGGTGAAATCGGATGTAAGACGCTTGCCTGTCGGGCACAGACACGTGACCTCAAGTATATAACTTTGGTTACTCGCCGGCCCGAACGGCAAATTGAACTCGTAAGCCCTCAGGAAATTACGCCAGTACCGATTGTTTTCAACTGGTTCGGTTAAATCAATGTCGGGCCAGATAACAATCCTTTGTCCCTTTGGCTCGGCCGAACGCTGAACCTTTTCATATAACTCAAAGCGAAAAACGCAGGGCGACTTTATTTCGGAACCGAATGAATCAAGCAGGCTGACATACAGATTGATCTGGCTCTGCTGGGCATCGCCGACACTAACAAACTCGGTCAAGGGGATAATATCGATTTCCACCGGCGAATATTGGGAATATATGGAAAGCTTCACACGCTCATTATCCGGCTCGCTGGAAATATCAAGAGGAGCCGACTTTTGCCCGCAACCTGCATTAAACAAAAAAAATATCGAAGACAAAACCAGAAATACTTTAGTAAAAGTTTTAGTTCTCACTTTGAACTCACGTTTCAAATATACCCGGATATATTACTTTTGTCTCTGAAGTTCCCGGCCTCGCTATAAATCGTTATCAAGCATATGACCGAAACGGTATTTTTTTGTCCGCAGGTAGTCGATGTTATGCTTGCTCGGCTGGGCTAACAGCGGTATTTGCTCAACAATCTTTATTCCATAAACTTCGAGGCGGCTTATTTTCTTGGGATTGTTGGTAAGGATACGAATGCTGCGAAGTCCCAGGTCCCGACAGATTTGTGCTCCGATTCCATAATCGCGTTTGTCGGCCATAAAACCTAATTTCAGATTCGCGTCAACAGTATCCAATCCCTGTTCCTGGAGCTTATAAGCTCGCAGTTTGTTCATCAGGCCGATGCCTCTGCCTTCCTGGCGCAAATAGATTAACGCCCCCCTTCCGGCCTGTTCAATCATTTTCATCGCGGTGATTAACTGATAACCGCATTCACACCGCTGCGAATGGAACAAATCACCGGTCATACATTCCGAATGTACACGTACCAAAACCGGCTCATCGTGCTCGATAGGGTTTCCCTCTTCGTCAAGCTCACCGATACCGCCTTTGCACAATGCCAGATGCGGTTCAGAAGAAGTAATGCTCTCATAACCGATCAGCTTAAACTCACCGTAGTCGGTGGGTAAACTAATGCATTCGAGACGTTTGATCTGACTGTCGCGCTGCAGGCGGAATTCGATAAGTTTGGCGATCGAAGTAATTTTAAGATTATGTTTTTCACAGAATTTTAGTAACTCCGGCACACGTGACATTGTGCCGTCCTCATTCATAATCTCACAGATGACACCCGCAGACTTCAAAGAGCCCAAACGCATCAGGTCCACCGCGCCTTCCGTCTGGCCAGCTCGAACGAGTACGCCTCCATCCCTGGCCTGCAAGGGAAAAATATGACCCGGGCGGGCAAGATCGGTAGGTTTGGCTTCATCTGCAATAGCTGTATGGACAGTATGCGCTCTGTCCGCCGCGCTGATACCTGTATCTATCCCGTCGGCGGCGTCAACGCTGACTGTAAAAGCCGTTCCATATCGGGCGGTATTATCGACCGCCTGTGGATACAGACCGAGCGAATTACACTTATCCCGTGTCAAAGGCATGCAGATAAGCCCCCGTCCGAACCTGGCCATGAAATTTATAATCTCGGGTGTAACTTTTTCGGCGGCGCACACCAGGTCGCCTTCGTTCTCACGGTCCTCGGCATCTACAAGCACAATCATTCTGCCGTTACGAAGTTCTTCTAAAATCTCCGGTATTTCGCCGAATTCCACAGCCATTTTTATTTCTCGAACATGGGATTCTACTAATCAGTCCCCCATACACATTTCCCGTGATAATTTATACCTTATCAGATGCATTTGTCTGTTCATATTCTTCAATATATCGACTTCCTTTTCGTATGTAAATAAGGATTGCCAAAATAGCTGTCCCCGCAGCCGACCACCAGAGAAACCGCAGGAACCAAATCCACCCGGGAAAAACCGCCGAGACCTCAGGAGCAATCAGGATTCCCGCCACCATCGATAATTGAAATGTAGTGGCAAGCTTTCCGATAAACACCGGAGAGATAAAGAACCGCGAAGTCATGAAATAGACAATTACAAAACCAATCATCAATATCAGGTCTTTGCCGATTATTAACACCACAACAGTTGTCGGCAGCGTAAAACCGTTAACATGTCCCCTTTTAGAAGCCAGCAGCAGACACGCACACGTAATAAGTAACTTATCGGCAATCGGGTCAAGAAACGCGCCGAGTTTGGTAATCTGGTTGTTCCTTCTGGCCATATATCCGTCAATACCGTCACTGACGGCCATAACCAAAAAGATTATTATTGAGACATGCCGCATCGCGTTTTGGGCGGTGTCACTAAGCATAGTATCGTTGATCTTCAGCATAAAGCCGACAAAAGGGACTACCAGCAATATTCGAACAATTGTAATTCGTGTAGCCCAGCTTAGTTTCATAGGTTATCTGTACCCTGTTTAGATTAGATTATGAAATTTATCTTATTAACATACATCAATTGTTCTGATTAATCTTAAAAGAAGCTCTTCACACCGATACCATGAACGGATATGGTAAATCACCAAATAGAATATGGCAACAGAATATTTTTTAGTGTAAAATGCTTGTTTGTCTGAAATTGTATGCCATCTTGTATCGTAATCTAAAAAGTTGATTGTATGAATATAACCGCCAAACGTGAAGCATTTTATCACGACCTCGCTGTTTTACTCGATGCGGGATTACCTATCCTTAGGTCACTTAGCACGGTGCAAGCGGGATTGCACGGGTATTACGGAGAAATTTTCTCACAGGTACACAAATCCATATCAGAGGGTAACAGCTTATCGGAATCAATGGCCAAACACAAAAAAGCCTTTGGCCGACTGGATGTGATGCTGGTGGAAACCGCAGAAATGTCAGGCAAATTACCGGAATGTTTCAGATTGCTCGCGAATTGGTACGAATTTAGAATGCGTTTGTTAAGGATTATTAAAAAAGGATTAATACTCCCATTTTTCGTTCTCACTATCAGTGCTTTTATTATACCAATTCCCGATATGTTTTTAGGAAACGTAACTCTCGGCGGGTACTTTTTTAGAGTATTTAAAGTTTTAGCCTTTTTTTATTTGTCATTTTTCATAATCCTGTTCATTTATAAACTTATAAGAAGAGATCGTAACCTAAGTAATATTCTGGATAATTTCATACTGCGGATTCCGATTGTAGGCCAGGCGGTTTGGCAGCTCTCGATAAGCAGATATTGCCGGGCGTTTAATATGCTCTATAAAGCCGGCGTACCCATCACTAAATGCCTTACACAGGCAATGGAACTCACCGGTAATATAGCTATGTCCGGATTCTTTGAAGGCGGTGCAAAAAGTGCCGCAGCGGGAAATACAGCCTGTGAGGGATTCTCCGACCGGTTGCCTTTAGAATATCGCAATATTTGGCAGATTGGCGAGGAGAGCGGCGAGCTTGAGAAAACAGTTGATAAAATAGCTGAAATTTCCGGCGACAAGGCCGAACTCTACTTTACTGAGATAGCCAGGTGGTTCCCAAGAATAATTTATGGTTTGATTTGCATCTGGTTAGCAATTAAGGTGCTAAGTGGATATGCGAATATGTATTCAACGCAAGGTTTTTATTGAGAATCCTGGGATAGGTAAAGTAAGAGATAACCTGCTTGATTTTGCTTGTCTTAATATATCACGTTGTTATAATTCAGCAGTTTAATCGAGGTAAGAAATGGCCGTACTTAACGTAAATATCGACCACGTAGCGACCGTAAGGCAAGCTCGGCTTACGGATGAGCCTGACCCTGTCTGGGCGGCGGCAGAATGCGAATTAGCGGGGGCGAACGGAATCACAGTCCACCTGCGGCAGGACAGGCGTCATATCTGCGACCGGGATGTACGTCTGCTTAAAGAAACCGTCGGCTGTAAGTTGAATCTGGAAATGTGCATGGCAGAGCCGATTGTCAAAATCGCCGAAAAAATCAGGCCCGACCAGGTAACACTGGTTCCTGAAAAAAGGGAAGAGCTGACAACCGAAGGCGGTCTGGACTGCGTGAGAAACATAAAACGCCTTGCCGAGGTTGTCGGAAGGATGCACAAAAAAGGCATTTTAGTAAGCACATTTATCAGGCCGGATAAAGAACAGATAACGGCCTCGGCCCAAACCGGCTGCGATGCTGTTGAGCTGCATACCGGTAAATATGCTAACGCCAAAACACAAGGAGCTGTCAAACAAAGCTTAAATGAGCTGATATTTGGTAAAGACTTTGCATTGGAGAATAAATTAGTAGTTCACGCAGGACATGGACTGACGTATCGCAATATTGCAGAAGTTGCACAGATTAGAGATCTTTGCGAATTCAATATTGGACACAGTATCATAGCACGAGCTGTCTTTGTAGGTATAAGACAGGCAACCGCCGAAATGATAGAGTTGATTAATAAGTTCGGCTCTTAGTCGATATTTCGTTGAATGCTGACTGCGGACTAAGTATCGGCACGTTCGAATTAGGAGAATTAAGATGTTTACAGGAGCAATGGTAGCGCTGGTAACACCATTTCAGGACGGTGAAATCGATTATCAAACACTCGACGAGCTGATTGAGTTCCAGTTGGAAAATGGTATAGATGCGATTGTACCGGTTGGAACAACCGGTGAATCGCCTACGTTAAGCCACGAGGAACATAAACAGGTAATAAACAGGATCGTGGAAATCGTTGACGGACGAGTTCCTGTCATTGCCGGAACCGGCTCAAACAGCACCGCCGAAGCGATAGAATTAACCGCATACGCAAAAAGTGTCGGAGCAGATGCGTCTTTACAGGTTACGCCCTACTACAATAAACCGACACAGGAAGGTTTTTACCAGCATTTCAAAGCAATTGCAGAAGAGGTTGACCTGCCAATGGTTTTATATAACATACCCGGCAGATGCGGAGCCGGAATGACACCCGAAACTATCGCACGTCTGGCCGAAATTGAAAACATTGTAGCGATTAAGGAAGCAACCGGCAGCCTCGACCAGGCCAGCGAAATTGCAATTCGATGCGATATAACGATTATATCGGGCGACGATTCGCTGACGCTGCCTTTGGCTTCGATCGGGGGCAAAGGTGTTATCAGTGTAGTGGCTAATATCGTTCCGGCCGATGTCAAAGCAATGACCGACTTAATTCTTGAAGGTGACTTGGCCTCGGCCCGGCAATGGCACAAAAAATTGTTCGCACTGTGCAAAAATATGCTGACCCTGGCGACGAACCCGATTCCTATCAAAGCGGCAATGGCAATGCTGAACATGGCACCGGAAGAATTACGCCTGCCGATGACACCTTTGGAAGAAAGCAAAAAAGCAATTCTCAAACAGACACTGAGAGATTACGGTTTACTGGAATAAAAAACTCACATCAGGTATGCAGGTACCACGCTCGGGATAAGTTTGTTACAGCCGGGAAATGATTTTCAAAGTGGTTTACGGAGCGAGGAAAAAGTCTGTCTCGCAGGAAGGCACTTCATCCCCCTGATATACATCGGTATCCTGCAGGGTGAATATATCGTCCTGTGCAATACCGGTAAAGCGAGTTTTTAGAAACTCGACCCTGCCGTCACCGAACAGAACATTTTGCCCGCGGCGATTATGATTGCTGCTGTTAACAGTTAATGACTTCTTGTCTAAATGCACTCTAAAAGTACTGTCGAAATTAGGTAGTTCTTCGAAAATCGGATTCCAGTCCGCCATTATGGCCTTTCGGCAAAGCAGTTTGCCGCCCTGTGTTTTGCCGCAGCTTATTTGGAAGCTGAATGTTACACACTGTCTATCGGGAAAATCTTTATAGGTTCTTAAAAGAGAGGGTTCTATTTTTACATTTTTCCCGGATTTATTGCCGGGGCAAACGAAGATTTCGGGTTTGACGTATTTATCCAGAACCAGCAGGTAAATCCTGCGGGTATTCGATTGATTTTCTGTGCCCTGATAGCCGACTTTCCACCATGGTGCTCCTGCTGTTGTCGCAACAGAAGGCTGACGGCCATCATGGTCGTCAGTATAATTCCTCAAACCCTGGAAGAAACTACCCAATTGCATTCCGCATTTCTTCTGCCAATATTTCTGACGTGCAAAGCCCAGCGAAGGCACTAAAACTCCGACAATGAGCATAATCGATGCTGCTACAGTCGCCATCTCGGTTAAATTTCGCCAGAAGCCTATCTTAATAGGAGCTTTTTTCGTCTGCTCGGCTTCAAGCAGTTGCTCAAGTTGAAGTTGACCTGAATTTATATGTTCACTTACAAAGGAAATTGTATTCTCAACCAAATCATCCGGACACACCTGGGCCTCTATACTATCAAGCGGTATTAAAGTGGCTTTAAGTCTGGAGTGTATCTCTGCTGCTTGGCGATTGGATGATATTAACGCCTCGGCTTCGGCGGTATGTTCTTCGGAGGTCAAACCTATACAATAATCAAATATTAACTGTTTCTGATCGTCGTTAAGCGGATTCATTTAGGTTTTTTGCTCCCGTTCGATGATTTCCAGTCTTTTGCAAAACGTCCAACAGCCGTATGCAATCTGCTTTTCACCGTTCCTATAGGTATACTTAAAATCTCGGCCATTTGTTTGTAAGAAAATTTGTTAAAATAAGCTAAAATCAAGATTTCCCGAAGATTTTCCGGCATATCCATTATAACTCGCCCAACACGCAACGCAGTTTCGTCCCTCTCCAGCTCTTCGTAAGGTAGGGTATTATCTGAAGAAAGAGTATTGAGCATCTCGTTAAAAGATAAATCCTGCGAATCTGCGATAGAACCGATTGGAATAGCGGACGTGCGCTGCCATTTGCGAAGGGCGTCTTTCGCTTTATTTGCAGCTATTGTAAACAGCCAGGGCCGTAGCGGCCGGCTTGTATCGAAGCTGTCCCTGCTGTTGAATAGCTGTAAAAAGGTTTCCTGAAAGACGTCCTCGACAAGGTCCTGACGGTTCAGGAACTGCCTTAAAAATGAATAAAGACCGTCTTTATAACGATTGACGAGAAGACGAAACGCCGTCTCATCTCCGGTTGAGTACCGGGAGAGCAGTTGAGCATCAGTCAATTGTTTCAGTTCTACCTTCGCCATTTAAATCTCTTAATTAGGTCCTGCAAAACGTCAGAAGCAATATTATTATAAGCAATTCAGTAGGATATTTAAATCTCAATTGCACATAATTTACATTAAACTTCAGACCTCTTCTGAGCGAATGTGGCATGGGCTTCCAGCCCATGAACACACGGCCAAGATGGCCGTGCCACGGATTGGCTTTGTTTTCCATTTTTTCCTTCGGAATACATAAGTTTAGTATTTCGAGTTTAGAATTTCGGATTTCCAGCCACAGGCTGGTGATTTGGCTTTGTTTTTCATTTTTTCTACTGTCTTTTGTCTTCAGTTTTCTGCCCTCTGTCGTTCTGGATTGGCTTTGTTTATCTTGACTGCAACCTTAAAATAGCCTACTTATTTACTTGTCATAAAAGAGCTTATGCCAAAATTGGCTTTGTTTTGCATTTTTTTCTCCGTCTTCTGTCCTCCGTCCTCTGTCATCTGGTATTAAATTGGCTTTGTTTTTCATTTTTTTGTCGATTTGTAGAGAACGCTCTACATCTGTCGAATACTTTAAGTACATGAGTTGATGCGTATATGTGTTAATCAGTGCATATTTTTCCTCATTTACTCTTTAACTTATATACTGATTTACCCTCCTAATTGAAGATTTGCTATCCCCTACCCCCTATCCCCATCCCGTGTTGATTATACCCCTGCCCGGCGGGCATACAAGGAGATTCCTCATTTTTCAGTGAAAAATGACCTTTACTTCTGACCCTGCCCCGTGAGATGGCGGCCTTCGGCCTATCCGCCGTTAGGTGTGGCCAAGTCCATCACGGGGTGAATTGCGTATTGAGTATAGCGTATTACGTTTAATCAAAAAAGTCATTCCCGCGGAGGCGGGAATCCAGGTACGATATACACAATATGAACGACGCACGACGATTTATGCTATCCACTTCGCTCACTTTGTTCGCTTAGTAGTTGTCACACATCGGCACAGATTATGCAAAATCCCATTGACTTTTGATACCCAATCTCATATATTATATCTAATAAGCGAGCCAATAACCAGATGCACTATAAGTAACAGAGATTTCTAAAAAGCTTCGCCGATTACAAATGTATTGTGCCGAATAATGAGGAGGAATTCCTTGACCGAATTGAAAGGATTGAAGATGAACATATCCGCGAAATTATACCTTGTCATAATTATCTGTACATTATTCACACCGTGCGCAAAGGCCGAGGATGTAAACAATTTGGACGTCGAACAGAATTCGGATGTGTCTATTGCGATTACGAAATTCGATGTAAACGATACGAACCTCGAATTAAGCTGGAAGATTACCAACAATACAGACCACGATATTTGGATATGCGATAGTCTGAGCAGTATAAGTTCCGGCACTCTCTATGAGCAGTTTTTGGATAAGGATGCAAAAACTCTTTTACTAAGGAGGCGGTTTGATCTGCCAATAGAAGAGGGAATACGATGGGAATTCCCCTTTCATAGAGCTCGATATGGCCGTTTATGCTCCGGTCAGGAGAAGGATGAATCCGTCTCTATTGCCTTACCTGTTCAGCCCTACACTTTATTCGAAGGCTTACACGCGAATGCTGAATATGCGAGTCGCTTGGTTTTACAGATCGGCTTTTACGATGAAGACCTACCGGGCTTGATTCTCCAAATCGTTGATGCAGCGGAGAAACTCAATTGCAGTTTCGAGGTAAGTATTCGTGATTTTAAGGAGATTTGTAAACGTTTTTTTGGTGGATGGTCTATTGCAAGAATCTTCAATGACTTAAACTTCACATATTTCCGTGATTCCGTTACATCAGGTGGTGATGAGATCATATTTCCCTATATGGGACAAGTCCTAAATTGTGAGCAGGTATTACAAATTGAGATTGATGATGTCTCAATACCATATAAAAGCAACTACCCGCCATTGGCAAATCAAGATGTTAATGAGCCGAATGATTTGCAGGATTCTGACGTGTCTATTGCGCTTACTCACTTCGAGGTAACAGATGCAAATCTTGAGTTGGGCTGGAAGATTACCAACAATACAGACCACGATGTGTGGATCTGTGACACTATTAATGCGGATAATCCAAGTTACAAACAATTTGAAGTGTACATGCCTGAAGACGAGCAAACCCTTATGATAAGGAGACGTCTTGACGTCCCAACAGTCTTCGTATGGGCTGTTCACCCACGCGGTCGCTACGTTCTTTTACGTTCGGGCCAGGAAATAAATGAATCCCTGTCACTTGATGTGCCTGTTCAACACAAATATGGGTTCGCATATGAACAAGCGACATTTGACCACGCAAGACGTCTTGTTCTGGAGATTGGCTTTTACAACGAAGACCTGCCTGGTCTGATTCGCAGTATTATTGAAGTTGTAGAGAAGCTGAATTGCGCAAGCCTCGAACCCCAAGAGTACATGACCCCTCTTTTTATGCACTACTTCAAAGGAATTTGGATTGTACATATGTTTTTTGGTGGAGGTTTGTCGAACTTCGAAGAGTGGTTATCTCAACAGGGAAACGAAGAGATCAGAATCCCATATACATGGCAGAATCTCGGCAGTGAGGAGGTCTTACGTATCGAAGTAGATGGAGTTCACATTCCTTACGAAGGTTTATAACGGGCTTAACGTAAAACCGTAACTATAGGGCTGGGCAGGCAGGGTGTATTCGGTATGCGTCAAAGCTGCCCATTTTAAGACTATAATCACACTTTATCTTATCATCCCTTCACCGTCTCAATAGAATATGTTGACGACGGCAAATACACATGTACAATCTTTGAAGTTTAATAGAGGTTTTTATCATGGGGATATTTACCTATGGGTAAAACCGACAAAACTTCGAATATTTTCAGAAAGCAGCCTGCAATGCGGCATGTTTTGCTGGCTATGCTGCCGTGTATCACAGGAGCGGTTTATTTTTTCGGCTGGCGAAGTCTGTTCATTATTGCCTGGTCGGCAGCCGTTGGTTTTATCGTTGAGCTGATTTTCACTCGACTTCGCAGCGAACCTGTAAGCGAAGCCGTCTTTGTTACAACAACGATATTTTCTTTAATAATGCCGCCGACAATTTCACTTCACGTTCTGACAATAGGTGTGGTATTCGCAGTAATGTTCACGAAGGAGGTCTTCGGCGGTTTCGGGCGGAATATTTTTAATCCGGCACTGGCCGGCAGATGTTTTGTGTATATCTGTTTTCCGGTAGCCTTAACTGCTACCTGGTCACCCGCTGCAAGCGGTACGTGGGGCGCTCTTGACAGATGGACTACGGCTGTGGCACGGACTTCCAGCCCGCGCTTGCACGGCCAAGATGGCAGTGCCACATCGGATGCGGTTACCGGCGCTACACCGATGGCACATCTCAAGGCAAAAAATATCATAATCGGCAGCGGTGATAATGCTGTAAAAAAGATTCCATTCGATATCGAAAAGAACCAGGTTGTCACCGTCGAAAAATCGACCCTTCTTAAAAGTCTGCTCTTCGGGCGCATCAGCGGGACAATGGGAGTCACCGGCGCACTTTTGATTTTAATCGGAGGCATTTATTTATTCGTTACGAAGACGGCGAGCAGAACCATCATTCTCTCGGTTGTCATAGCTTATGCCGTTATTAATCACGTATTGTTTTTGGCCGGCGTCGAACCTGTCCCCGGGGCTTTGGTAGCCGTACTCGGTGGCGGCTTTTTGTTCGGCGCCTTCTTTATGGCCACCGACCCGATAAGCTCGCCAAAGACCGAACCTGCAAAAGTGATTTATGGAATTATCATCGCCCTGTGTACGACGGTTATCAGGAATTTTTCCATTTTCAACGGCGGCTTGATGTTCTCCATCCTGATTGGAAATATGTTCGCCCCGATACTGGATTACGCAGTGCATTCAATCACGGGCGGCAAGAAGAACGAGAAGTAAAAATGATACGAAAAAAATCGTGGTTTCCTATTGTTTATATGTTTTGCCTGACGGCTTTTTTCAGCACGTTAGTCATCGGCTTTACACAGGCAACAGGTGAAAGAGTCGCAGCAAACGAAAAGCTCGCTTTTGAGAAAGCCGTGCTGGCCGCCCTGCCGGGATTGTACGAGGAAAATTTAAGCCGGCTCGAATTACATAAACGATTTACCGAATCAGTCGAGGAACCGGATGAATTTTCCGGGGGTGCTTATGTGCTGCGTCAAAACGGGCAAACGGTTGCTTACGCCCTGCCGATTTCCGGCCAGGGGTTCTGGGCACCGATAAAAGCCGTTATCGGAATCAAGGCGGACAAAAAAACAATTACCGGGATAGCCATCTATCAGCAAAATGAAACACCGGGACTCGGTGCGGAAATAGCCAGGACCGCTTTTACCGAGCAATTCCGCGATAAAGTAATTGCAATCAACGGTGAACCAATAAACATAAAACGTCCCGGCGCCGTTTTGGGCGACAGCGACGTTCATGCCGTCACCGGTGCCACGCAGACAAGTACCCGGCTGGAAAATATAATAAATATGGGATTGAAAGAATGGCTCTCTAAAATGTCCGAACGGGAAAACTTAAAATAACAATGAAAACAGCGCAGACACATAAAACGTCAATAGCGAAAGAGGGACTCTGGAGAAATAATCCCGTGTTCAAACAGGTCCTGGGTATTTGCAGCACTCTGGCGGTGACAAACCTCGTGCTCAATACCGCTGTAATGTGTGTTGCACTGATATTTACTCTTTCTCTTAGTTCATGCACGGTTTCAATCCTGCGGAAATTTACGCCTCGAAGCATCCGGATGATGGTAGAGACATTGATTATCGCTTTCTACGTTATCATCGTGGACGTCGTACTCAAGGCCTACTGGCCGGAGATGAGCAGCAACCTCGGTCCTTATGTCGGTCTGATTATTACAAATTGTATCGTCATGGGCAGATGTGAAGCCTACGGAAATTCCAATCCGCCGGGCAAAGCCTTTTGGGACGGTTTTTTTAACGCACTCGGCTACACATTTATCCTTCTGATTATAGCAACCTTCCGCGAGATACTGGGTATGGGCACTTTTCTCGGCCTTTCGGTACCCTACTTCGGCGGACCGCACTGGGACAAATGGATTATCATGGTCATGCCGCCGGGGGCTTTCTTCATGCTGGCTATAGTGATATGGATATTCAGGTCGATTCAAACAGCCGGGGAGGACAAGGCAAAATGAACGGAACATCGCAGTTATCTCACGCTTTTATCGTTTTTGTTTCTGCCATATTCACACAGAATATCCTCTTGAGCTACTTCCTCGGATTTTGCCCGTTTATCGGCGTCTCGCGTGAAGTCAAGACGTCATTCGGCCTGGGGATAGCGGTTATATTTGTAATGACCTCGACCTGTCTGCTCAACTGGCTTGCATATCAGTACGTGATAGAGCCTCTCAATCTGCATTTCTTCCGTTTCATTTTGTTTATTATTATAATCGCCGCATTCGTACAGTTTGTCGAAATGGTCATCGAGCGATATTCTCCGTCACTATATCAAAGACTCGGCGTTTTTCTGCCTTTGATAACCGTCAATTGTGCCATCCTCGGAGCTTCGCTTTTTATGGTGATTCGTGAATACAGTTTCATTGTCACTTTCGGATACGGACTGGGCAGCGGCATCGGTTGGTTCCTTGCCATCATAGCAATGGCCGGTATCAGGCAGAAACTCGCAAACGACCGGATACCCAGAGGCCTGCAGGGTCCGGGTATTACACTGATTATCGCAGGTCTGATGGCACTGGCTTTTATCGGATTTACCGGTGTTCTATCGGGGAATTAATTTCGGCGACCGTCGGAGCTTGGAATGATTCTAACAATATTTACAGCGGTTATAGTTGTCAGCCTGATCGGCGCTGCTCTGGCCGGAGTTCTGGTTATTTCCGAGCACTACCTGAATGATTACGGCCGGTGTCGTATTATGATTAACGATGAGCGGGAGCTTGATATCGAAGGCGGCAGAGATTTGCTTTCACTGCTGGCCTCTGAGAAAATATTCATTCCAAGCGCATGCGGCGGCAGAAGCACATGCGGACTGTGCAAGCTCAAGGTCCTCGAAGGAGCCGGCCCGCTGCTGCCGACCGAAGAACCATTTCTTGATGAAACCGAGAGGCAATCGAACGTACGACTCGCCTGCCAGGTCAAGGTGCGCGGCGACTTGAAAATCGAAATACCAAAAGAGCTTTTTGCCATCCGTGAATATACCTGCAAATGTACGGAGATTACGGATTTAACATACGATATAAAACTGTTCCGGTTCGAGCTTATCGAGCCAAAGACGATAGATTACATTCCCGGTCAATATGTCCAATTGCAAGCTCCGGCTTACAAAAAAAGCAGTGAAGAAGTTTATCGAGCTTATTCAATAGCATCCGATCCGGCTGAAAAAAACCTAATTGATTTGATCATTCGACTCGTTCCGGGAGGAATTTGTACAACGTATTGTTTCGAATATCTCAAGGTCGGTGATGAGGTTAAAATGAACGGGCCTTATGGCGAATTCAGACTCTCCGAAACGGATGCTCCAATAGTTTTTATCGCCGGCGGCTCGGGGATGGCGCCGATTAAGTGCATGTTGCACCAGATGAAAAACACACAAAACAAAAGGAAGGCCACCTACTTTTTCGGCGCAAACCAGCCGCGGGATTTGTTCCTCCTCGATTTAATGAAAGAATTCGAGAAACAGTTGCCGGATTTTCACTTTGTGCCGGTGTTGTCCGAGCCAAATGGCGCCGGTCATCTCGAATACGAAAAAGGTCTGGTAACAGATGCGGTCCGAAGAAATCTGAAGAATGCAACGAAGTCTGAAGCCTATCTTTGCGGCAGCCCGGGAATGATCGAAGCGGCAATAAAAGTCCTACTCGAACTCGGAATGAGTGAGGAAAAAACATTTTATGATAAATTCGAATAACAGAATCAGGGGATGAAAATGAAAGAGTCACCCCAAAATAAAAAACTTGAGACGATGCTGCGGTCTTCAAAGCTGGTTGCCGGCGGATTCATGGGTTATGACACCCGCAGCGTTTCGGAAATTATCGATTCGGATACAAATGAACTATCAAGATTCGGTTTGACAAGCGAGCAGGTGGCCGGTCGTATGCAGCAAATCACCGATACTGCAAAATCCGGACTGGGAACATGGATGCGAATAGACGATAATCTTCAAGCAAAGATAGATGAAGCCAGAGGATTTTTACCCTGTCCCTGGCCGCACTCCGGCAGATTCGTAAAAAGAATCACAATCCTCAGGCGTGTAAATACAAGTGACACTATCCGATGGTCGGATTTAAATATTCATCTGATTGATGAACATGGTTTCTTTCAGGGAAAAGGCTCAAGTTTTAGAATCGAACCGAAGAAACTTATAGAGATGATATTCTGATTCGCTTTATGGATTAGCCCTTCAATCATTCCAGCCGGGTGAGCCGCCGATGTTTGTACTCGCCTGCCAGGAGGCTTTATCGCCCCAACTGTTCGGATCGGGATTTGCAGGATTTATTATAGTCAAAGAAAAGCCATCCCCGTCGGTTATCGAATACCAGCCGTCTTTATAGTCAAACTCCAAAATCGTCTGGCCGACGGCATCTACAAGCTCGATTTTTTCACCGGCATTGTTCAGTCTGCCGGTATATTGGCCGGCGATAGTTATATTCGTCCCGTATTGGGCCTGGAAAGCATCTTCGTCCTGGACTACCACTACGTATTCGCCGGGAGCTAATTCGAGGCTGGGGAAGGTAAAATCGATACCGTTGGTGAATCTTACCAGATTCAAATTGATCGTCTCGTCCCCGATATTGGTCAGCTCAACGAACTCTTCATTCGGGTCGTTTTGAGGATGATACATAATCTCGGTAATACGAAGATTGTCCGCTACGGGGCCTACTGAATAAGTCGCCTCATTCAGCGCGCTCCATGTACTGCCGTCCAGTACTCGTGCCTTGATATGGGTACTCTCGGTCAAGGTAACAGGGCTGGTATATTCGATGATACCCGGCGAGATATCATCATCCGAAGAGGAATCGTCTTCGATAATCTCGTAAGCGACAAGCTCTGTGGAAATAAGAAAGTCCGAACTCGTAGCAGTGGCATTCAGGCCGTGAATAGCCAAGATATTGCTGCCGGACTTGAGTCTGTTAATATAAGAAGATATATCGATATCCTCGAAGTTGACCGCCTCTGTGTCGCTATGTGTCGTATCGGCGCTGGAGTTCCAGGTCGGTGTGCCGGCAAAATTACGTCTGGCGACCTCCGTGCCGTTGACGTATGCCACAAAGCCGTCATCGTAACGCACTTTGAGTGTCATAACTCCGAACTTCTCCGGGTCTTGCGTCAGATTAAAAGGTATTCGTATATGACAGGTTGTCCTGCTTCGGTACATCCGGTCATACAAATCTATATTTATATAACTCCTGTATGTTGTATCGGTATCATAACCGACTCCTCCCGTTCCGGAAATCCACGTGTTGTCACTGTAATAACCGCCGCCTTTCCAGTTATTGCCAACCGAGCCGGTCGGGACAAGTACCCGCTTGGCGGCGTTTTCGGGGACAATAGTGACAGCATCGCCGAGCTGCTGCGATGAGCCGGGCAGACGCGGGTCGGTGCCGTCTAACGAACAATATATTGTTCCTGTTGTATTTGTCATCGAGAATAAGCTGTTTGTAGCCGCTCGGCCGCCGTGCTGATACGAGCCGTTGATATTGAAAACCGGCGCTTCTAAATCAGGATAAAGTCCGGCAATTATGAGCCAATTCAGAACGAATGAGGAACGAGGTATGATAAACTGGGACAGAATGTTATTCTGAATTTCCAACCAGTCTGCTCGTGTACCCGGCGTGGAAGACCTGGTGTCACCCCATCGGGCGGATTCACCTACAATTGCACGGTCGATTTGTGCCTTCCGCGCAAGATGCATGGCGGCCGCATTAGGATATGTCAGCACACCATCGTTGAAGAAGAATTTATGCACAAGGTCGGCAAAGTGCATTCGATACTCCGCATTTGCTTTGAGCTTGTTATGAAGATCGGAGACACTTTGACCGAGTACATTACTCGAATCCCAGTACTCGAGCGAATGCTCTGCATCCCAGGTATGAAATCGCCATCGGCCATCTGGCGTATTGCGATGCGTTGCATACCAATTCTTGTTCGGCCAATCCCAATTGACTGCGAACCAATGCGCCAATAGATCCGTGATGAAATTGTCTATATCTAACTTCTGGCAGAGAGCATCATATTTGGCCATGTTGGTTGGATCGGACGCCACGGCGTTAGCCGCACTCACCATGGCATTGAAGTTGGCAATAGCGCTGCCGCCGAGGCCGTCGTTAACAACCATGTTCGTATAGTGCTTTAGTACATCGTATTCCTCTTTTTCACCGCCGAACATCTGTGCAGCCCATGCATCGTCGGGCCGTTCGTGGACGTAATACATTCC
>Ga0315548_1000461_pt1 | contig 37632 bp, 44 predicted proteins | sample SalMarSW160110MG_2_FD_202540 | JGI IMG/M metagenome (GOLD analysis project Ga0315548, IMG submission 202540) | Salt marsh sediment microbial communities from the Plum Island Ecosystem LTER, Massachusetts, United States - Salt Marsh Sediment SW1601-110 ... | reverse complement strand
TTCGCGCCCATAGTGCCGAAGGTAATTATCTGGGCGACATTATGCTTTCCGTATTTCTCAATTACGTAATTAATTACCTCATTGCGCCTTTCATAACAGAAGTCTATGTCTATGTCCGGCAGGCTTACCCGCTCGGGATTTAAGAAGCGCTCAAAAATCAGGCCGTATTTTAAGGGGTCAATATCGGTGATGCCTAAGACATAACTGCTCAAGCTTCCTGCGGCTGAGCCGCGCCCGGGCCCGTGGGGAATACCCTTCTCTTTTGCGTAATGGATAAAGTCCCAGGCAATTAAGAAGTAGCTGATGTAGCCGGAAGCCTTAATAATCTCCAGTTCGCGTTCCAGACGTTCCTTTATGGCCTTATTTGCCCTTTCTCCGTATCGCTTGTTTAACCCCTGGGCGCACAACTGCCTCAAGAAGTCTTCGCGCGTCTTGCCTTCAGGCGGTTTGTAGCGGGGAAGATGGGTCTTGCTGAAGTCCAGCTCGACATTGCACTTCTCGGCAATAGAGACAGTGTTGGCTATTGCCTCAGGCACTTCGCTAAAAAGCTGCTTCATCTGCTGGGCGCTTTTGAAATAAAATTCATCCGTAGAGAATTTAAGCCGTTGCGGGTCGGAGAGGACGGTCTGCGTTTGAATACAGAGAAGCGCCTCATGCGCAGAGGCGTCGGCCTTGTTAAGATAATGTACGTCGTTGGTAGCCACCAGAGGAATGGACAGGTCTTTGCCCAAATCTATGAGGGCTCGCCTTACGGTCTTTTGCTCGGCGATGCCGTTATCCTGCAATTCGAGGTAGAAGTTTTCTCTGCCGAATATTTCGGAGAACTCGCCGGCTAAGGCCTTTGCCTTTTGAGGTTCTTTGGCAAGAATAAGCTGGGCAATTTCTCCCTGCAGGCATCCGCTTAAGCCGATTAGCCCTTGGGCGTATTTTCGCAGGACCTCTTTATCTATGCGTGGCCTATAGTAAAAGCCTTCCAGGTAGCCGATGCTCACCAGCCGCATCAGGTTTTTATAGCCCTGTTCGTTCCTGGCCAGTAAAACTAAATGGTAGGAGGCGTCCCGGATTCCCCGGCTGGACTTATCAAGCCGGCTCCCGGGAGCCACATATACTTCGCAGCCGAGAATAGGCTTTACTCCGTTGGCCAGGCATTGTTGGTAAAATTCGATTACGCCAAAGAGGTTGCCGTGGTCGGTAATTGCCAGGGCCGGCGAGCGTTCGTTGTGGGCTAAGTTAAGCAGGGCACCGATCTTGCAGGCACCGTCTAAGAGGCTGTATTGGGTGTGCACATGCAGGTGCACAAAATCACAATGCTGAATCATGCTCTTATTTAAGCGCCTCTTGCGCCCCAGCATTATTGTTGGAGTTGAGCACCAAAAGACAATCACAGTCGCAGGAGCAGGTAGTACCGTAGATATATTTTAAGTCTATGCCTTTGCTTTTGAGTTTATCTGCCGTTTCTTGCAGCACTCCCACCTTATTTGGTAGTTGGACTGTTACCACGTCCTGTTCGCGCACTTCATAGGCTTTACCAAGAGCATCTTTAGCTTTTTGATTGTTATCTACAAGCAGTCTAAAGAAGGCCTTATTGCCTACAGCATAGGCATTAATACCGCGGATATTTACTCCGGCCCCAGATACCGCTGTAGAAACTTCAGCTAACATTCCCATCTTATTTTCTGTCGCTACTACCAGTCCTTTTTCTAATTTTGCTTTAGCCATCTCTTTCACCTCCTTACTATGACATTCTTGATTTTATTGCTTTAACGATAACTGCCTCAGGCACGTTTTCTCGAACCACGACTTTGCCGATGCGTACAGGCAGGACGAAACGGTTTTTGCCGTTGCTGAATTTCTTATCGTGGGCCTGGGCCTTTAAGATATTCCCCAGCTTAAGGCCTGATATTTTGCTGGGTAGGCCGGCTTTTACAATTAAGGTCTCTATTCGTTGTGCTGTTTTTGCCGAGGTCATTTTTAGCTGTTTTGCTATCTCGCAGGCCACCAGCATCCCTAAGGCCACGGCATCTCCGTGAGGGCAGGCTTGACTGTAGGATGAGGCGGCCTCCAGGGCATGGCCGGTGGTATGCCCGAAATTCAGGATAATCCGCTTATCCTTGTTGTCGGTCTCATCCTGCTCAACAATGCCGGCCTTTATTTGAGCGCAGGTCTCTATAACGGATATTAGTTTTTTTGGTTTTAACTGCAGGATTCCATTAAGCTCTTTTTCTAAGAAACCGAACAGTCTTTTATCTGCAATAACCGCATATTTAATAATCTCCCCCAGGGCCTGTTTTATCTGGGCTGGATTTAAGGAACTCAGGAGATTTATATCGCTTAAGACCAGCCGCGGTTGATAGAAAGAACCGATTAAATTTTTCCCGCAAGGCAGGTCAATTGCCACCTTGCCTCCGATGCTTGAGTCTACCTGGGCCAACAAGGTGCTGGGAATCTGAATGTAGGGCACGCCTCTTCTGTAAACCGAGGCGCAGAATCCGGCCAGGTCGCCGATTACCCCTCCCCCAAAGGCGATGACAAAAATACCCCTGCCTTTGTCTAAATCGGCAAACCTTTCGACTAGTTTCAGGCACTGTTTTGAGGATTTACTTTCTTCTGTATCGGGCACCTCTTCAAAATAGAGCCCTAGCCCCAAACCCTTAAGTGCTTCGCTTAACAGATTGCCGTGGAGCCGGTTGACTGTGGGGTTGCTGACTACTATGGCTACCTTGCCCAACTTTAATTTCTTGAGCGCGTTCTCCAATTTAGACAAAACACCAGTGCCAATTAGAATTTCGTAACTTCTCTCTTTTAAATCAACTTTAATTCTTTTCATATCTTTGCTCCAAGGGCCCAGGCCAATGTAATCACTACAGGCCAGATAACCTTATCCAGCAAGCCCACCCACAAAAGGCCGATCAGAATAAGAAGACCAAATCTTTCAATCCGCATATATAAATAGGCCAACTCTCTGGGTAAAATGCTTAATAATATCTTTGACCCGTCCAGCGGAGGTACGGGAATAGCGTTGAACACGGCCAATATCAGGTTAACAACAATGGCATAACTTAAGAACTTGGCGCCATAGCTATTTAACGGAAAGAGCCCTATTCGCAATAACAAGGAAAGAAAAATAGCCAGCAGGATGTTGGCCGTAATTCCGGCAATGCTTACCCAGAGCATATCTTTTTTGGGATGGCGCAAAAGGGAAAAATTTACCGGCACCGGCTTTGCCCAGCCGAAAACTACGGGTGAGCCAATCATTACCAGCATCAGCGGAAAAAATACAGTGCCTATAGGGTCTATATGAGAAAGGGGGTTAAGGGTAAGCCTACCGGCATATTTTGCTGTGGGGTCGCCTAATTTATAGGCCACCCATCCGTGGGCAAATTCGTGGATTACAACCGCTATAAGAAATATCGCAAGTAAAATTAAAACCATCGCTTTTTTTTGATTTCCTTTACTTTAATCACCGGATAGGCAGAATCCTTGGATTCTTTGAGCTCGCCAGTTATTTCTACCTTTTTGTTGACATAGCGGTTTAGGTCAACTTCTTCGCTTTTTAAATAGTAGAGAATCTTTTTGCCCTTGGTTAACTTGTGTGTGCCCTGGCGCCGGAAGATTTTACCCAGTTCCTGAAGTTTTCCTGCGACCTTTATTTTTTCTTCCTTTATTCTCGAAAGTTGCAGATAATCTGCCTTTATCCATCCTGCACAGCCTTCGGGCGGCCTAATCTTCAACCAGTCGCCGTCTTCCTTGAGGACATTTACCGCTTCCCCTTTCTTTAAGATACCCAGGAGGTTAAACGTCGTTCCGGCTCCAGCGCGAACGCGCAACCTATCGGTCTTGACTAAGTTGCCCTCAATATAATCCTTATGCACGAAGCTTAAGGCCTGGGCAGGCAGCTTAATCTTATACCAGCCGTATCCTTGGCCAATTACTACTACTTCATTGCCTTGAGTTAAGCGGCCAAGGACCTCAAAGTTTAACCCCTGCCCTGCCCTGATATTTACCTTCTCTGTCAGGACAGACGCATATACCGGCTCAAACTTATCTTCTTCTTGGCCGAACAGAGGCCCTGAATTTGTAACCAAGGGCAGAACAAGCAAGATAAAAAACAAAACCCTCATTTCTTTTGGCTCTTTGCCTCTTTTTTGCCGGCAGCAGGGGTTTTTTCTTTAGCGGCTGCTCCTTCTGCGGTTGCCTCAGCGGCTCCTTCTGCGGCAGCCGCTTCAGCTTCGGCAGCCTTTTTGGTCTTCTTTAATTTCCAGCGCAGGCTTTTAAGTTTAGGCAGGCCGAAAACAGAATTACCCTCTTTCCACTTTTCTTTCTCCAGCATCTCTTTTAGCCTTTCGAAACGCTTGAGCACGCTGCGGTGGCGTTTTCCCTTATCTTTCGAGCTTAAACTGGGATGAACAGACATTGCCTTTCTCCCTTCTATTTATTATGTAAAATGCAATCAGCGTAAGATTCTTTCAGCTCTCCCAAATCTTCGGAGGCCTCGCTTACATCTTTATACCCTCCCACGCAAACTACCTTGTAGTTGCCCCAGGTGGTGGTAAAGGCCTGATATCCTTTATCTTTTAGGCTGTCCTGCTCTTCTGTTGCGTATTTTTCCGTGCGAAATGACGCTACTTGGATATAGGGAAAGGTCTTCGTTAGCTGCGTGGTTTTAGCGACCTTCACCCTGGGTTTTTCCTTTTTTGGCTGGGGGGTGGGTTGCCCTGCTTTCTTTTGCGCTTGTTCTTGTTTAATTTCGATAGTTTCAATAGGTCCGTTTTTAAGGAACGCCATTTGTTTTCCTTTTTCTACGCCCAAGGAATAACAGACTATTAACAGCATTACCACGCTAATAGCGAGAATGAGAATATTTTCATATGATAAAGATACGGCAATCTTGCCCAGGCGCAGCCTGTCTTTCATTGGTTTCTTGGATTTTCCGGAAGAATCGCCGAAAAATTCTACCTGCCTGTCTTTCTGTTCGGAGTTAAACACAGCCACCTCCCTACGTTTTGTCCTCTAAAAGTTTTTCTATTCTTTTTATCATTCCTTTATTTTGCGTAAAGCCATAAGCCAGAGTTACGCGCGTGCGATGCACCACCACGACCTTCTCGCCGGCCAGGAAACCCAAGGCCTTTGCAACTTTATCCTGGTCCTGGTTCAACCAGACGGCTATGCCGCGCGCTGTATCAACGGTTGCGGGGTGTTGATGGAAGAAGGATATAATCTTTAAATTCAGAGGAGAGCTGCAAATCCTTTTTAGGTTACCCATATTATTTGCCCCTGAGCAATTTTTTAAAAGATTGTTTCTTTGCAAATTTCAAGAAAGCATTTATCACCTGCGGGTCAAATTGCGCGCCGCTTTGTCTTTTAAGTTCCTTGATAGCTTCAGTTGTCGGGGTGGATTTTCGGTAAGGCCTGCGCGAAGTCATCGCCTCAAAGGCATCGGCTACGGCCAGGATTCTTGCGCCCAGAGGTATTTTTTCGCCCTTTAGCCCGTCGGGATAGCCGCTTCCGTCAAACTTTTCATGATGGTGCAGGATAATTGCGACTGCCGGCTTTAGAAGCTGCAGGGGGCTTAATATCTTTATGCTTTTTTGAGGATGTTCTTTGATGACCTTGAGTTCTTTTCCGCTCAGCTGCGTCGGTTTTTTGAGGATCTCTTCGGGGATGCCAATTTTTTCTGCGTCGTGCAACATCGCCGCGAAACGCAAATCCCGCAAGGCATCTTCCGAAAGCCCCAACTCTTTAGCCGTACCCAGGGCAATCTTCACAAACGCCGGTGTGTGTGTGTAAGGGTAAGCCGACTTTGCCTTAAGCAGGCTGGAAAGGCTTTTTACGGTTCCCAGGAGCATGTTTTCCTGCTCCGTATAAAGTTGCGCATTCTTGATTGCCCCTACTGCCTGTTCAGAGAGGGCGCTTAAAATTTCCCGGTCAAAATTATCAAAGGCCTTCCCGGACATTTTCCGGGAAACCGTAATTACCCCTATCGGCTCCTCGTCAATTAAGGGTACCGAAAGATACGATTTCTTGAGCAGGATATTGCTGCTGCGGATAACTTTTTTCTCTATCCTTTTGGCCTCAGGAGACAAGCGTGGCCTCGCTTTATTTTTAGATAAATCCACCAATGCCTTATTAAGGAGGCGGTTGCTTTTTTTATCTACCAGGCTGATTAAACATCGCTTCGCCCGCAATACCTGAAGCGTAAGCCGGGCAATCCTGGGCAGCAATTCATCCAGATTCAAGCTTGAGCTAATCAACCTGTGGACAGTATGCACGGTAGATAGTGCTATTGCCCTCGGGCGGATTGTTTGATAGAGTTTGGATAGTTCCAGTTCTTTCTGCGCCTTTTCCAAAATTGTGCTGTTTAGGACCTTCAATAAGCGCAGGGCCTGCTGCGAGGTCTTTTGCCTTAAATGGCAAAAGACCAAAAAGCCGTAAAGGGCATCTCCCCGGGCCAAAGGGAAACAAAGCCCCTGGTAGCCTGCCTGGCAGGTAAATTGTTCTACGGATCGGGTCTTTGAGGCCCGCCTTAAAACCGTATTTAAACATTTTAAGAACCCTTTACCTTTTTTTACCAATGGGCATTCGGGGTTGTTGCTCAAGGAAAAAATACCATCCTTGTTTACCGGCGCCGCTACCCAGAAGATAGGTTGTTCAAATAATTGATTGAACAGCTGCCTTACCTTTTTGAGGTCGGGGCCTTCGGCTAGCTTTTTTAGCAGTTGTTGTTCGTATTCTTTGTCTTTCTTCATATCTTTTAATTATATCTTATTATGCCTGGTCCTGTCAACTTACATTACTTCATACGGCTGGAAAAGCCGGCGATATTCGTTATGGGCATACCTGTCGGTCATCCCTGCTATATAATCGCAAACAACCCTGTGGGCTCCTTCGGCCCTGACTCTCTGGCGGCTTGTGGGGGGAAGCTGCTCGGGGTTAGAGACATAGCACTGAAATAATTTTTCAATAAATCTTCGGGCCTTATCGGACATCTTTACTACCTTATAGTGCTGATATAGTTTTTGATTAAGAAATTCCCGCAGTTGTCCACGTTTTTTGGCCAGTTTGGGGTTAAAGGCTAATAGTTTGCCGGGCTGGCACCTCACCTTATCTACGGAATGGATACCCAGGTGCCTTATCTTTTTCTCCGTTTGCTCGATTATATCCTGGACTTGAAGATTGATTAGAAATTTAACAATCTGGTATTTTTGAATTTCGTCTTTCAGGTGCGGGTATTTCTTGTGAATTTGCTTTTTGGTCTGGCGCCAGAGCTCAATCTCTTCGGCGTCCCTTATATCGATGAACCCTGAGGTTATGCCGTCGTCTAAATCGTGACTGTCGTAGGCGATTTCATCGGCAACATCCACGACCTGCGCTTCCAAGGTGGGAGATTTATGTTTTTTAAATTCCTCGAACTGCGGATGGTCGTAGGCACTGGTATGTTTAAGAATCCCCTCCCGGACCTCCCATGTTAGATTTAGCCCTTTAAACCCGGGGTACCTCTGCTCAAGCCAATCGACTACCCTTAGGCCCTGACGATTGTGCTCGAAACCACCGTAGCCCTTCATTAATTTGCGCAGGGTTTCTTCCCCCGCGTGGCCGAAAGGGGTGTGGCCCAAATCGTGAGCTAAAGATACGGCCTCTACCAGGTCTTCGTTTAATCTCAAGGCCCGGGCAATACTTCGGGCAATCTGGGCAACCTCTAAGGTATGGGTCAGACGCGTGCGGTAGTAATCGCCCTCATAATTAACGAAGACCTGAGTTTTATATTCCAATCTGCGAAAGGCCGTAGAGTGGATAATCCTGTCTCTATCGCGCTGAAAACTCAAGCGGTAACGATGCTCGGGTTCGGGGTGGACTCTGCCTTTTGAGTCCCTGCTCTTCATTGCATAGTCCGCCAGGAGAGCATCTTCCAGCCTTTGGAAATCTTTTCTTTCAAGCATTGCCTAGTTCTCTAATTTTATTATTTTGCCTGTGAGCTTTTTATCTATTTCCAATATTCCGTATGAATTATAGGGAGCGTAAACTTTATCTGTGAGGCTTCCGGGATTAAAGTAAAGTATGCCTTCGCAAACCTCATTTTGCGGACAATGAGAATGACCGTAAACTATACAGTCCACCTGCTCATCTTTAAAGATTCTCTTTACAGTCTCCATTAAATTAGCAGGGGTTCCTCTGCCGTGGGTTAGGCCGATACGAAATTGCTCTGCTTGAATAATTTGCCTATCCGGCAGCGTGCGTTTTACGCTAATGGGATCCATGTTTCCGCAGACTGCCACGACCTTTGGCCCTACTTTCTGTAGCTCCTCCAGGACAGATAACTGTACCAGGTCTCCGGCATGCAGAATTAAGTCAACTTCCGCAAATGTGCGCAGAAGCCCTTGCGGCAAATCCTCAGGTCCGGAAAGATGTGTGTCCGACACAACTGCGATTCTCATCATCTTAAATACCCTAACTTGCGATTTGTTGTTTTCCGTAAAGGTCGAAAAGCAAATTCAGTTCAGGCCGGGACCAGATCCAGACCTTCTTTTCCAAAGCCAAGAGCCTTACGTTTAAATCCAGCTCCTTGCAGCAAATGATGATTCTCCTGCGTATTTTATATTTCGCCTTCTTGCAATATTCGGAAAATGCCTGTATTTGCGCCTCGGTAATCTCCTCTTCTTTGACCAGGCAGGCCCAATAGCCGTCTTTATAGCGGGCAATTATGCAGTCGGCCGGGTCCTGTTTTGGCCAGAGGCTGACCTGATCAAATTGAGGAAACTTAAACAGCTTGTTTTGAATCAGGATAATTTCGTTTTCAAAGGACTTAAAGAGGTTGATTACCCTTTCGCTCAATTTCTTTTTTGTTTCCCGGGAAAAGGCCAGTATCTGGTTTTCTATTTCACTGCAAAATTCCCTGGACTCCGATGCGGGGTCCGCCGCCAGAGAGAGGCGCTTTCTTTGATAGGCCGACCTTAACCAGAACCTGAATATCTTATCCTGAGTTCTGTAAAACACTCCTGCTTTACTGAGCAGGTCTTCATCTAAAAGGCGCTCAATCTGTTTGGAAATAATCCGCGGGCGCTGCTTTGCTAATTTTGATATCTCGCTTAACCTGCAGCCTCTGGCGCTGGCCGATAAAAGAATAGGCAGAAAGTTTGAATAATCGGCGCCGTTAAGGTTGTGACTCAAGATGCTGGTAAAATATTGGTTGAGGATTCCCTTGGAATCATAGATTAAGGAATTTAGCGCCTGAGCAACCAGGTCGCGGCTAATCTCTGTTTTGTTAAGTTCCCTGGCCTTTTCTTTTGACTTATTGCTTAAGATATCCAGGTAGAAAGGATGCCCTTCGCTAAAGGCAATCAAAAAATCCGCAAGATTCTTAGGTAAATTAATATCGTGAAAGCGTTTTTTTAGGAATTTACAACAGGTGGCGTAATCAAAGGACTTAAGCTGTATTATTTCAAAATTACCAAACAAAAGCAACAACTCCCCGGCCAGTATCTTTTTAGCGTAACTTACCTGTGAGCTGGATATTATGTACATAGTATCCTTTTGCATCATAATTTCCCTGGCCAATCCTGAGAAGGGCGCGTTTATTTTAAAAGTGTTTAAAAGATGAAACTCGTCCAGTATAACTATACAAGAGGTGCCGCTTTCCTCTTTAAACAGAGAAGTTAATCCTAAGAGGTTTTGGTATGCCCGCTCAAAGAGCAGGTTTTTAATGTCGCTTTCAACTGCGCAAATAAGTTTTACTGTTTTGGGGATATAATTTTGAGCTGCCTCTTTAAGGGCTTTGAGGTCTTCGGGAATATCGAGATTTTTATTCTTAAGATAATGGTAGAGCAGGCTGCCCAAGAACTTATAGCCGAAGTGGCTGAAAGAATTAGCCCTTAAGTCGACATAGATAGAGATGATTTCAGGATGGCTAAAACTAGAGAAGGACTGCAGGATAAGGGAGGATTTGCCGATTAGCCTGGGGCCGAGAATGGCGATATTCTGACGATACCCCTCTTTTAAGGCGTTAACCCTTTTAGAAAGCAGCCCTAAGGCCTTGCTTCTTCCGAAAAACCTATCTCCGACAACAGGATCGCTAAACATTTTCAATCAAGGTAAATAAAAAAAAGGATTCTGGGGCTTGTGGCCCTTTCTGATTTCAAAATAAAGCTCGGGCTTATCTGAACGGCCCATGCCGCCGGCCTTAGCAATCAACTGGCCCTGCTTAATCAGCTGATTTAGGTTTACTAAATTTCTTGAGTTTTGGGCATAGACCGTGGAATAGCCGTCCAGGTGGTCGATAATAATTATTTTTCCGTAGCCTTTTAATTCTTCGCTGCAAAAGGCGATTTTTCCCGAGCGGGCAGCTAAAACAGAGACGCCTTTTTTTGTTTGGATGTAGATTCCTTTGTTTTTTACTTCGTCTCTTTTCATTCCGAAGAAGGAGCTGACCTTCCCTTTTAGCGGCCAGATAAAGTCCCCTCCTCTGTCTCTAAAGTCTGTGGGCAGGCTTAAGGCTTCGGCTTGCGATGTGGCTCCCGGAATAAAGATAAGCTGGCCCACGTAAATCCTGGAGGTATCGGCGAGCCGATTGATGCGGGCAATCCTTTCCAGCTCTACGCCGTAGGTCTTGGATATCCTCCAGAGCGTCTGGTTCTTTTGCACCCGGTGGTATATTCCGCTCATTCCCTTAGGCGGCCGCGGCGGCCGCCTGGACACACCCGCGCAACCTATCAAAACAGCAGTAAGCAGTAAGTAAAAAGCAGTAAGTAAAAGAATTTTACGCATTGTTTTTATTCTACAAACTATGAACTAGCAAAAGCGGGCGAGCGGAATCGAACCGCCGCTATTAGCTTGGGAAGCTAAAGTTCTACCATTGAACTACGCCCGCATTTAAAATAACAAATGACAAAATTAAAATGTCAAAAGCGGGTCAGGCGTTGAAAATCTTTAAAGCGAGTTTCAACATCACTTCTTTGAAGGCTAAATAACCTATTTAGGCTGAAATCCTCCACGGCGTAGGAGGCCATAATGCTGCCGAAGGCAACCGCTTTCTTAAAAGACGTCTCGCTAATGCGCTTGCATGCGGCGAGGTAGCCTAAAAATCCCCCGGCGAATGTATCCCCTGCCCCTGTGGGGTCTAAGGTGCTTTCCAACAAATATGCGGGGACATAGAATGAAAAGGTGCGCGAAAAAAGCGAGCAGCCGTATTCGCCTCTTTTAATGATTACAAGCCGCGGCCCGAAACCCAAAAGCGCCTTCGCCGCCTTAATTAAATTGACTTCTTCAGAAAACTCTCTGGCCTCGGCATCATTTAATACCAATATATCGGTCTTTTTTATAACCTGTCTTAATGCCTTCTTCTGGTGCTCAATCCAGTAATTCATCGTGTCGCTAACAACCAGTTTAGGGCGGTTTAATTGCCCTAAGACCTTTAACTGTATATGCGGATCGATATTTGCCAGGAAAACAAAATCTTCATTTCGGTAACTAAGCGGCAGCTTGGGGTTAAAGGAGGATAAAAGATTTAATTCTGTCTTCAGAGTTTGAGCATTGTTTAAATCGTAAGTATAGCGGCCTGACCACCTGAAGGTTTTGCCCTTCTTTATCTGCAGGCCTGCGGTGTCAATGGCCTTTGCCCGTAAAGAAGCAATGAACTTTTTCGGGAAATCTTTTCCCACCACCGCCACTAACTTGGCTTTACTAAAAAAACTGGCCGCTACCGCAGAATATGTGGCTGAACCGCCCAGCACATTATCAACCTTGCCAAAAGGGGTCTGGACTGCATCCAGGGCAACTGTGCCTACGACCAAAATGCTCATTCCTTCAGCGCCTTTTTTGCAGACTCCATTATTTTCAGCGAGCAATACTGGCTGCACATACTGCAGACGTCGCTAATATTGGCCTTGAACTTGCGGCGCATCTTTTTGGGGCGTTCAGGGTCAATAGCCAGCTCAAGCTGTTTCTTCCAGTCTCTTCTTTTGCGGGCGCGGGATATCTTTTTGTCCCATTCCGCAGCTCCCTTTATTCCCTTGGCGATATCGGCTGTGTGGGCGGCTATACGGCAAACAACTACTCCTTCCCGGACATCTTCTATCGCAGGAAGCCGCAGGTGTTCAGAGCGGGTTACGTAACATAAAAAATCCGCTCCGGAGGCTGCGGCTATGGCGCCGCCGATAGCCGAGGTGATATGGTCATAACCCGGCGCCACATCCGTTACCAAAGGACCCAATACATAAAAAGGCGCGCCGTGGCAAGTCCTCTTTTGCAGCAACACATTGGCCTGAATCTGATCCAGCGGCACGTGCCCCGGGCCTTCAATCATTGCCTGGACGCCCTTTTTTTGAGCAGCTTCAGCCAGCTCTCCCAGCAGAATCAGCTCCTGCACTTGAGTTCTGTCAGTGGCGTCGGCAAGCGAGCCCGGGCGCATCCCATCACCCAGGCTGATAGTTACATCATACCTTTTGGCGATATCTAAAACATGGTCAAAATATTTATAGAGAGGATTTTCCTTTTTGTTTTTAGATATCCAGTCTACTAAAATAGCGCCACCGCGTGAGACAATATCGGTAATCCTGACCTCTTTTTTAAAGCGCTCAATGGATTCAGAGGTAACCCCACAATGCAGGGTAAAAAAGTCCACGCCGTCTTTGGCATGTTGCTCAACTGCTCCCAGGATGTCTTCTTCGCTCATATCGGCAATGGAGCCATGCCTTTTTACGGCCTTGATTGCCGCCTCATAAATTGGGACTGTCCCCACAGGGACCGGGCAGTTTCGCAGGATGGTCCCGCGCATTCCGGAGATATTTCCGCCGGTGCTTAAGTCCATCACCGCGTGGGCGCCGGCAGATACTGCTACCTTCATCTTCTTTAGTTCTTCGCTTATTTTTGAGCGGTCGGATGAAGTGCCGATATTGGCGTTGACCTTTGTGCTTAGCCCTTCGCCGATACCATAGAGCTTGCTCGGCCGGTGGTTTTTATTGTAAGGGATGACTATTTTGCCTTGGGCGACCTTCTCACGGACAAACTCCGGGCTCTGCCCTTCCTCCCGGGCCACCCTTCTCATCTGCGCCGTAATTCTCTTTTTCCTTGCCTGCTCTAATTGCGTCATTTTATTTTTTGTTTAAACTCCCTCGTGGCGGCGGCGATGTCTTTTGCGGCGACGATTGCCCGGCATATCGCCAGGCGTTGGGCGCCGCAGGCTAAGACCTCACCAAGATTATCCAGGTCTATTCCTCCAATGGCCACAAAGGGGATTTTGATTTTATCTTTAATTTCTGAAATTATCTCTGTTCCCAGAGGAGCCAGGTCTGGTTTTGTTTTAGTGGCGAAGATAGGGCCCAAACCAATGTAGTCTGGGCCTTGTTTTTCTGCCGCTATAGCTTGCTTAAGGCTGTGTGTAGAGAGTCCGACTATCTTATCTTTAGCTAAAATCTTACGGGCATCTTTTACCGGTAAGTCTTCTTGGCCCAAATGTACGCCATCGGCATCAAGTGCTTTCGCTAAATCAACACGATCGTTAAGTAAAAACAAGGTCTTGCTTTTTTGAGCGAGTTCTTTAACGGTCCGGCCTATTTTCAGGATCTGTCCGTCCGTTGAGCCCTTTGCTCTCAATTGCAGGACATCTACCCCTGCAGCAATAACCTCTTGAGCTGTTTCTATAAGGTCTTTACCTAAAGAGGCCAGGACCTTTGTGTCTAAAATTAAATAAAGCCTAAAATCTTGCAATTGCTTTCTTTTCTAACTCATAAACCTTAAAGCGCAAACGGGCAAAATTATTGCTCAGGGTGCGATCAGTTATTTTAGAAAATTCTTCCAGGACCCTGAGCGACTCTTTTACTCTCTGGATGTTGGCAAAAAATAAATCTTTATAACTTTTGCGTTTGCTCTTATTGGGGATTTGCCTGCCTACATCGCTTGTACTTTCTCTGGATTGAAGGAGATTCTTGGATATTGTGGGAAATTTACCAATACTGCGGGAAACCCTGTGCCTGACTTTCTTGAGTCCCTCGGTCAGTTTTTTATCTTCCAGGACAAACCTGGTAATCTCTTCGCAAACCCTCAAGCCCTCGCGGGAGCGGTTGAGGTTAGCGTCAATAATCCGCAATAACTCTTTTTTCACTTAGTTTTTTTGATTTTAGCAATTACTGATGAAGTAGAATAACCTTTGATAAAATTCACAGAAGCAACCTTGCCGCCGTAAGAGGCAACAAAATCTTTACCAACAATCTTATCTTTTCGCCAATCAGCCCCTTTAACCAGGACATCCGGCTTAAGGGCCTTAATTAAACGCAGCGGGGTACTTTCGGAAAAAATAACTACATAATCCACGCATTCACAGGAAGCAAGCACAACAGCACGCGCTTTTTGAGAAAATATAGGCCGGCCGTTCCCTTTTATCTTGCGCACCGAGGCGTCGGAATTAAGGCCAACAATGAGTTTATTTCCCAGGGAACGGGCTTTTTGTAAATACTCTATATGGCCTAAATGCAGGATATCAAAACAGCCGTTGGTAAAAACTACTCTTAGCCCCCTGCTCTTTAGGTTTGCCCGTATATTTTTTAGTTTTTTTAATGATTTGAACTTATCTTTGCTCACAAGAAGGCCTTTTCCGTTAATTCACAAATGATATGTCCGATGGTGATATGGGCTTCCTGGATGCGCGCAGTCTCGCTTGATGGCACGCAAACTGCCAGCTCTGCCATTTTAGCAAGTTTGTCGCTCTTTTTTCCGCTCAGGCAGGCGGTTTTCATCCCCATCTTTTTAGCACAAGAGATACCAGCGAGGACGTTGGGCGAGGTTCCGCTGGTAGATATGCCAATGGCTAAATCTTGAGGTTTTCCTAAGGCCTCTATCTGCCGGGTAAAAATCTGCTCAAAGCCGTAATCGTTGCTGATAGAGGTAAGATTAGAACTGTTGCAGCTTAGGGCTATCGCAGCCAGGGCTTTTCTCTCTTCAGTAAACCTGCCCACTAATTCCGCAGCGATGTGTTGTGCGTCGGCTGCGCTTCCGCCGTTGCCAAAAAGAATTACCTTGCCGCCGCTTTTTAAAGAAGAAACCGCCAGCTCTACAAGTTTCTCAATGGAAGCAACCAAATCGTCTTGAGAAAGTCTTTCTTTGACTGCAATACCTTCTTTGAGAATACCCTTAATTCTTTCTTTCATCTTTGTGTCCTTATCCTAAAGGATAGACCTTCGTAATTCCTTATTAACGAAGGGTCTTATCCAAAAAATATTTTGGCAATGTTATACAGCTCTTCGGGTACGGTCTTAAGCGTTCCTACTGCTTTTTCCAGAGCAACGGAGGTAATTTCATTGCCTTGAAGGCTGGCCATCTGCCCGAATTTCCCTTCTATGGCCAACTCCACAGCCTTAACCCCGTAACGGGTGCCTAAAACCCTGTCGTAGGCGGTAGGGCTGCCTCCTCTTTGGATGTGGCCCAATACCGTAACCCGCGTTTCAAATCCTGTGCGTTTTTCGATTTCTTCGCCTAAGATTTGGCCTATGCCGCCCAACCTTACGTGCCCGAAGGCATCCAGCTTCTCTTGCTGGAGCACTTCCCGCCCTTTTTTAAACTTTGCCCCCTCGGCCGCAACCACAATGCTAAAGGTCTTGCCGCGGCCATGCCGTTTTTTTATCAAAGAACACACTTCGTCAATATCGGAGGGAAACTCAGGAAGTAAAATTACATCCGCTCCCCCGGCAATGCCGGCCTCTAAGCCGATCCATCCGGAATGGCGTCCCATAACCTCCACTACCATAACCCTGTGGTGGGATTCGGCCGTGGTATGAAGCCGGTCAATCGCCTCGGTGGCGATATTTACGGCAGTGTCAAAACCAAAGGTCCTGTCTGTGGCCGAGAGGTCGTTATCAATAGTTTTAGGTATGCCTACAAGATTGAAGCCGTCTTTATATAATCTATGGGCTACTCCCAAGGTATCTTCTCCTCCTATGGCAATCAGGGCATCAATACCTAAAGACTTAAAATTTGCTTTAGCCCTTTTTAGGTCGGCCTCTTCTTTGTAAGGGTTTGTTCGTGAGGTGCCCAGGATAGTTCCGCCTTTAGGTAAAATACCCGAGACCGAATTCAGGTCAAGCGGCACTGTATTTTTCTCAATCAAGCCTTTCCATCCATTTTTGATTCCTATAACCAGATATCCTTGTTTTATGGCCCGCCTTACTATGCCTCTGATTACAGGGTTAATCCCCGGGCAATCTCCGCCTCCGGTTAAAACAGCAATCTTCTTTCCCATTATTTATTCCTCTCCATTTACTCTCCGTATTCAATGCTTCCGCGGAAAGGAGTTGTTTCTTCCGACTCTTCCTTTCCTTTCTTTTTGGGGCGTTTCTTTTCTTTCTGGACAATCTTTCCCACATGCACCCGCACTATAATCGGCTCTTCAATCCCCAGCATCTCCTGAATGCGGTTTTTGATGATAGTCTGGATGTTTTCGGTGGTTTCCGGGATGTTTACATCGGCCCAGAGGCTAATCCGGGCGTTTATTTCTATTCCCGTCTTAGCGGCAATAACATCACTGCGCAAGTCCTTAATTTCTGTTATGCTCATGGAAAGGCGCTTGACAAAATCCTCTATTGCCGCCAGAGAAACGGTTACCTGCCCGTCGGGATTACTGAAGGCAATAGTCTTTTCTCTCTGCATTCTCCCTAAGGTTATCTGGGCAATGAAGATGCTGGCAATGATTAAAAATAGGCCTATCCCGCCGATGATTAGATGAATATCCTCAACTTGAAAAATTTGACGTAAAAACTCTGTTAGGTCCTGCAGCGTAAATAAATGGAAGGAAAAAGCAACTAAAAGAGTTCCGATGACTACAAAGACCAGCGTACAGAGAAAAACCAGGACAACTCCCAATCTCTTCATCATGCTTTCCTCACTTTCTTTCTGTTTCTTTTTGCCTTTCGGAGATTAGAATCTGCGCGAAATCCGTATAGACCTTTCCTCTTAAGAAGCGCACGTCGTTCAATACGTCTCTAAAGAAAGGGATAGTCGTCTTAACCGGCTCAATGATGTATTCTTCCAGCGCGCGCAGCATAATCCGGATAGCTTCCGAGCGCGTTTTTCCGTGAGTAATCAGTTTGGCAATCAGCGAGTCATAGTAGGGCAGGACCTTGTAATTCTGATAGGCGCAGCTATCCAGCCGCACGCCGCGGCCGCCGGGGCTATTGTAAGTATGGATAATGCCCGGAAAAGGCGCAAAATTATTGTCCGGGTCTTCGGCGTTAATGCGGCATTCGATTGCCCAGCCATTTATCTTAACATCATCCTGGTTAAGTTTGAGCTTTTCTCCCGCCGCAAGCCTGATTTGCTGCTTAATTAAGTCTATGCCTGTAACCATTTCGCTAACACCGTGTTCTACCTGAACGCGGGTATTCATCTCTAAAAAGTAGAAATTCTTTTTCTCATCCAGCAGGAACTCTACCGTGCCCGCGCTGTTGTAGTTAACGGATTTCGCAGCTTTAATTGCCGCCTCACCCATGCGTTTGCGTAATTTAGAGTCCAGGGCCGGAGAGGGCGATTCCTCGATTAATTTCTGATGGCGCCTTTGGATGGTGCAGTCGCGTTCGCCAAGATGGATAAGGTGCCCGTAGTTATCCGCAAGGATCTGAAATTCCACGTGTTTTGCTTTGGCAAAATATTTTTCTATATAAACATCGGGTTTCCCGAAGGCCGCTTCTGCTTCCGACTGCGCGGTAGCCAGGGCGCTGACCAGGCGCACGTCATTATGGCAGACGCGCATACCTTTGCCGCCTCCGCCTGCGGCTGCTTTAATAATTACCGGATATTTTATAGCTTGAGCGATTTTGACGGCTTCGTTTTTATCAGAGACCTGGCGTTCCCCTCCGGAAATAACCGGTATGCCTGCTTTGCGCATGCCTTTTTTGGCCTGGAGCTTATCCCCCATCAACCTGATTGCTTCAGGCCTGGGGCCGATGAAGGAGATGTTGCACGACTGGCAGATTTCGGCAAAGTGGGCATTTTCCGCCAGAAAACCGTAGCCGGGATGAATAGCCTCTACATCGGCAATCTCGGCCGCGCTGATAATGCTGGGAATGTTCAGATAGCTCTGGCCGGGCAGGGCCCCGCCGATACAGATGGCCTCATCGGCGAAACGCACATGCCGGGAATCGGCGTCTGCCTCAGAATAGACCGCTACGCTGCGCACCCCTAATTCTTTACAGGCGCGGATAATCCGCAGGGCTATTTCTCCTCGATTGGCGATTAGGATTTTTGAAAACATTTTTAAATGGATTCTACGCGAAATAGTACCTGGCCGAATTCTACAGGATGCCCGTTCTCAACCAGAATCTCTTTAATCTTACCCTTGACCTCGCTCTTTATCTCATTCATTAATTTCATCGCTTCAATAATACAGACTACCTGCCCCGATTGGATTTCGCTGCCGATATCCGCAAAGGGCGCACTTTCCGGAGAAGGGGCGCGATAAAATGTCCCCACCATAGGCGACTTTATCTCTATCAGGCCTTGCGCCTCAGCCTTGGGGGAATTTTGCGCTTTTCTCGCCGGCACATTGGGCGAAGGGCTAATAATTTGCTGCACTTCGCCGGCGCTTTTCTTCAGCTTAATCTTCAGTCCGTCTCTTTCCAGCTCCAGCTCCGCTAAATCGTGCTCATTCATCAGGCTGATCATTTCCTTGATTTCCTTTATACTCATTTTACGCCTTCCTTTTTGCTATACCCGGGAGACATACGTCCCGGAGCGGGTGTCTATCTTGATTGTGTCGCCTTTATTGACGAATAAGGGAACATCCATCTTGGCGCCTGTTTCCAAAATAGCTTTTTTGCTTGCCGCCTTTACCGTATCTCCCCGCGCGCCTGAGGTTGCCTCTTTAATTTTCAAGGAGACAAAATTAGGCAGGTTGATGCCGATAATTGCCCCGTCGCAAATAACCATTGAGAGCAGCGTGTTTTCCTTGAGAAAGCTTACCTTTTGGCCCAGGCCTTCGCGGGTTAACTCCACTTCTTCAAAACTGTTTTGGTCCATAAAATGATATCTATTCCCCTGACGGTATAGGAATTGGATCTTCTTTTCTTCTAAGAAAGCCTGGTCTACTTTTTCGCCGGCCCGGAATGTCTTCTCAAGTATATTGCCGGACTTTACGTTTTTTAATCTGGTGCGCACGAAAGCACCGCCTTTGCCCGGTTTTACGTGCTGAAAACCGACAATGAAGTAAATCTCGCCCGAAAGCGTAATTGTCATCCCGTTCTTGAATTGATTTGTGGAAATCATTTTTTAGTAAGTATTTCGCAGCCTGTTTTGGTAACCAGGACCATATCTTCTATCCTCACCCCGCCGAACCCCGGGATGTAAACTCCGGGTTCTATGGTAAAGACCATCCCCTCTTTCAAAATCTGGTGATTTTTAGAGGAAATGGGTGGATATTCATGAACCTCTCTTCCTATGCCGTGCCCTAGGGCGTGGCCGAAGAAGGCCCCTAAACCGGCTCGGGTAATATATTGGCGGGCAATCCTGTCAATCCCAGAGGCTCGCTTGCCCGCTCTTACTTCCTGTATTGCTTGCTGTTGCGCCTTGAGAACCACCTCATAAACACGCTTAAGTTTGCCCCTAATTTTACCTAAAAAGGCCATCCTTGTCAAGTCGGAATTATAGCCCGAAAGGCGGCAGCCCAAGTCCACCAGGACAGCCTCATTTTTCCTGATGATTTTGCGGCTGGAAGGGCCGTGCGGCAGAGAGCTTCTCTTTCCCGAGGCGACAATAGTCTCAAAGGCGCAGGCTTCAGCGCCGGATTTACGCATAAAATATTGAATTTCCATGGCTACTTCCTGCTCTGTCTTTCCCGGCGCAATCAGCTTCTCGGCAAACTTAAAGCTTTTCACGGCAAGGGCAGCTGCTTTTCTCAACAGCTTTATTTCCTCAGCCGTTTTTATCGCTCTTAGGCCTTCGACAATATTGGCCGTTGGCGTGAGTTTAACTTTCCGGACAGCCTTCTTTAGCCTACGGTAAGATGCCAGAGATAGCCAGGCGCTCTCCAAGCCCACTCTTTTCAATCTTAATTTTTTAACCAAAATAGCCAGGCTATCTTCTAAAGGCTCAACAAGCAGAATTTTCTTTGTCGGCGTAATTAGGAGGCTCCCCTCGCCTCTAAGGTTGCTAAGATACGCGACATTGGCCTCTTTACTGACTAAAAGGGCATCTAATTTGTGCCGAGAGAGTTGGCGGCGAACCTTATTTATTGCTGTAGGGGTCATTTGACCAGCTTTATTGCTGCCTGAAGGCCGAGAAGATAGCTGTCTATGCCGAAGCCGCAAACCTGACCCTTGGCCACAGGGGCAATCAGTGAGGTGCGCCTGAATTCTTCCCGGGCATAGATGTTGGAGAGGTGGACCTCCACCGCGGGCAGCTCTATGGCGGCAATTGCATCGCGGATGGCCACGCTGGTATGGGTGTAGGCGGCGGGGTTAATCAAAATAGCAACGAATTTCTTCTTTTTTGCCGAGCCGATAGCGTCTACAATCTCGCCTTCGTGATTGGATTGGAAGAATTCCAGTTCTACCTTTTCTTTTTTGGCTAAGTCTTTAAGGCGCTTGTTGACCTCGGCCAGCGTAAATTTGCCGTAAACCTGCGGCTCCCGCTTACCCAAAAGGTCTAAGTTCGGCCCATGAATCACCAATATCTTCGCCATTGTATTTCCTCCGTATTCTACTTCCACCTGCGCGGTGGATGTTTAGCCTGTCCCCTACTGCTCTGCTTCGTCAATGAGCATTATGGGGATGCCGTCGCGGATCGGGTATTTGCGCCCGCACTTGGTGCAGACTATTTTATTTTCCTTTAACTCCACATCGGCCTTGCACGCCGGACAGGCCAGAATCTTCAACAGTTCTTTATCCATTTTATTCTCCTCGCTTACCTCCAGAATAGGTAAATTATCCCGCCGATCAAACTGGCTAATAAAAACACTGCTAAATATAATAGCGATAGCGAAAGCGCCGCCGCCTCTCCGATGGTAGGCGCCAGGAAAAGCACAAACCCCCACTCGCGCAGGCCGAGGCCATTCATCGTAACCGGCAGCATACACAAAACAAAGATAACCGGCATGACCAGGAGAATCCTGGCAAAAGGCAGACAAACCATCAGGCTTTTAGCTAAGAAAAAAATTGCGCCAAAAGTAATAAACTGCGCAACTACCGAAAGAATAAGGGCCTTGGCAATTAAGTCTTTGCGGGTTGTGTAGATAGTCAGGGCGTTGTATGCCTTTTTGATTGGCAGGTCAATCCTGAGAGTCTGCGCCAGGCGGACCAGCCCTAAGGTGCTGCTGATTTTCTTGAGCAGATTTTTCTGAAACAGTGATAAGGCAAAAAGGGAACAGGAGCCCAGCAAGAAAATAATTGACCAGAATATAAACCTATGCCCTATGCCTTCTCTCGTAATTAACAGGGCAATGCTCGCTATCAGGGCAACGGAAAACATGCCTATTACCCGGTCGACAAAGACAGAGGTGTATGCGGATAGCCTGCGATTGTTTTTTTTGGAGATGTAGTGCGCTTTCACCAGGTCTCCGCCTACGGAGGTGGGCATAAAATTGGTAAAGAAATACCCGATAAGCGTAAGGGGAAATAAATCCCTTAAAGACAGAAAGGCGTCCTGCCCGGCAAGAATAACCTGCAATCGCCAGGCCAGCAGAACAACCCCCAGTATAAAAATCAAGAATGCCAGGGCAAAGACAACTATGTTAACAGAGCTAATCAGCTGCCGGATTTTTGTGAAGTTATCCCGGGCCAGCCAGAATAAAAGCGCCAGCAAGGATAAGCTGATTAGTATTCTTAAGATAGAACTTAATTTAGGTTTACTCACTGTGCCTTGCTTTGTTTTTAGCCCGGGTATTCTGCAGGTTACTTAAAGAGCCGCGAATTGAACCCAGCGCTTCCCTGTATTCGCCTGCGGCGTTGCTGAGCATTGTTACCGCGCGCATGATGCTCTTCTCCAGCGTCCCTTCCATCTTCTCCAGATGCCTTTTAATATCCATAATATAATGTTGCAGGTTTTCCACATTGATTGAGCCGGCATATTGCAGATGGAGGTTAAACAGGGTTAAAAGATACGGCAAAACCAAACTATAAGGAATAAGGATTACCCCTTTTTTGTAGGCATCCAGGTGGGCCTTGCGGCAGACGGAGAAGGCGGCATCGGGAATCGCGCCTACCGCCCAGGGTACGGTGCGGGCGGGGTCAATGTACTGGGCAATCTCCCCCACCCTTCTATTTATCTCATGCTCTATTTTATTAATCAGGGCCAGGCGCTTGGCCGGTTCTTCTTCCCCGGCAAGCTGCCTGATTAGTTGCTGTCCCGTCCATTTGGAATCGACAGGGACAACCTTGTCGTTGCTTAAGACAAGGGCAAATTCTACCTCCTTGCCGCCGATGCGAAAATTCTTTACCAGCATCTCCGGAGGCAGGCTTTTTAGGATATCCTGAAGTATGTTTTCTCCGGCTTCGCCCCGTCTTTTGGCCCCGGAGATGGTCTGTTCCATTCTTTCTACGGAGAGGCGCAGCTGCTCAAACAGGGCTTTTCGCGAATCATAATCGGTTTTAATATTATCTACTACTCTTTGTGTTTCTTTGATGTTTTGTGATAAGTTTCTTTGCGTGCCGTCTACGGATTGAAGGGTTGCCTTTAAAGCGCCTACATCGGCCAGGGCCTTGATCAGTTGCTCAGGCGATAGCGAGGGCTTGCCGCTTTTGAGCCTCTTAATCAGGAAAGCCAGGCCCCAGATAACTATCGCCAGGGTTGCCAATATTAGCAGGAATATAGTGCTCATATTCATCTCATTCCACCATAATGCCGGCGTAACCCACCACCGAAGAGTAATCGCCCAGGATATCGCCGCTGGTCTGATATTTAATCAATCGTCCCTTTTTTGCGCCTAACTCTTTGACAGCCGAAAGCATACAGGCAATCGGGCCATAGCCGCACATAGTAATATTGAATTCCTTTATACGTTCTAAGAGCTGCCTTCCGTCCAGTTTAAGGATTGACTCAATGGCTAAATCATCATTCGCCTTGGCCTTTTCCTGGGTTTCATAATGGGACATATCGCTTGAGGCCACAATCAAGGAGTTTTCTCCCGTTCCTTTTATGGCCTTGGCGATTGCTTTGCCGATTTCATCATAGGTGAAGAAATCGGCCGGGGAGAGGACCATCGGTACTATTTTTACCTCAGATGAGAAAAATTGCAAGAATGGCAACTGCACCTCAATAGAATGCTCATCCAGGTGGGCCAAGGTATCCTCTTGCAGGCATTTAGAGTTTGCTAAAATCTCCCTGGCCAGACGCGTATCTGTTTCTACGTCCCCCAGCGGCGTCTGCCATGCGCCTTCAGTCATAATACTAAATGCTGCGCCTTGGCCTGTATGGTTGGGCCCTAAAACAACTATCGTTTTGGATAATTTAACCCTGGAGAAACAGGCGCCGGCAACGCTTCCCGAAAAGGTATACCCGGCATGAGGCGAAACTAATCCTAAGGCGGCCTCTCTTTTCAGCCCTTTTTCTACAAGCGACTCAATCTGTTTCTTTAACCCCGAAGCGCCTGCCGGATAAAATTGCCCGGCCACCCGCGGCTTGCGTATCATCTTAAGTCTTTTTAGCCTTAAATATCTGCTCAAGGTATTTTTTGCCTTGGACAATCTCTTCGGCTGTTGCCGGATGATGAGCCTCGATTACCTTGAGGGTATCTTTCTTAATATATGGCAAAAGCTGCCTAAAGTCAAACCTTCCTTTTAGGGGGGCGCGGTGGTCGTCTATGCCCTCTATGTCGTGCAGGTGTACGCCAACCATTCGCCGGCCAAACTTCTCTAAAATTTCTTTATACTTAAGGAACCCCAGATTCTCGTATACCTGGGCATGGCCTACATCATGCCAGTAATAAAGAGGCGGGCCGGGAAACCTCCTTAAGATAATCTCCATTTCCTCAACTGAGGGAATCTCGTAAAAATAGTACCTGTTTTCAATGCCTAGCTTTACTTTTTGGCGCAGGGCGTAGGCGCATAATTCCTCAAGGCTTCTAATGGCCTGGTCAAAGAATCTTTTTGATTTTGCCTTTCTCTCTTTGAGCATCTGCGCTTTTAGCTGTTCGTATTTTTGCTTCCGGCCGCTTTTGTAAACCAGGGCCAGTTCCCTGATGCGTTCCCGCGCCTTTATCTTGCCCGTATGCAAAACCACAACTTCGGCATCTATGGCCGAGGCGGTCTCTATAGTCTTTTTGGTAAACTTGAGCGCTTTCTGTCTCTCCTGTTCGTCTGTGGCGGAAAGAGAAAATGTATCGGGCAAGGCCTTTTTTCGCGATATCCCGGGCGGGATGGGGCAAAAATTATGCAGGGAAACTACTTTGATCAGGCCGCGCCTCTTTAGCGCAATCATCTGATTGACCATAGCAGGGCTTAGGCTGAAGTTGAGTTCCACGCAGTTAAAGCCTAAGGCCCTGACCTCTTTGATTATGTCTTTTGCCTGAGAATACCGCCAGGCATTCCAGGAGGTTGAAAGGGCAATCATCTCCGGGGTCCCGCAATAACAACGGCGTAGTTATCTAAATCAAAATACCGATCAATGCATTTTTTGATATCTTCTATTCCAATGCCTTTGATTATCTCCGTATATTTGAGGTAGCGATCAAAGCTCAATCCGTACAACTCATCCAGAGAGCTTTCCATGGCACAGGCAGAGTTAGTCTGGCGGCCGATCAACTCCCTGCTAATCATCGCCCTTTTGGCTTGGGCCAGCTCCTCTTTGCTCAAGAAATTTTCTTTGAGCAATCGCAGTTGTTTTAACAATTCACTTTTTACCGTTTCTACATTCTCGGCGCTTGTAGCAACGTAAAGCACGATATATCCGGGATCCAGCCCTAAAACCTGGTAGGCCCCCAGGGTATAGGCAAGCCCGGATTTATTTCTTATTTGAGTAAACAATTTGCCTGATGGCTGCGAAAGAACCTGGCAAATTAACTCCAGCGCATATCTGTCGCGGCCGAATACTGTAGTTCCGGCAAATCCCACCAATATCAGGCTTTGCTCTTTGGGTAGGCTCTTAAAAGAGCTGCGTAGGCCTTTTATAGGCGGCTCTTCCTGCGCAATAATATCGTAGGGGCTGCCAGCATCAAGTTTGGCAAAAAGCTCCTTGACCCTGGCCAGGGTTTCTTGGGCGTCTAGATCGCCAAATATACTTAAGACCATATTCCGGCCTACGTAAAGCTTGCGATGAAAATTTATCAAATCGCGCCGTTTTAATCCTTTTAGGGATTGCTCGCTTCCGCTGCCCATGAACCTGTAGGGGTGCTTTTTGAACAAGGTTAGCTTTAATAACTCTTTTCCCGATTCAAATATATTATCTTCTCGAGCTTTAATCTGGGCTAAATTCTTTTTCTTTTGTTTTTTTAGTTCTTTTTGCCGAAAAGAGGGGTTAATAATTAAATCAGCAAACAGCGTTAGCATTTGTTCGAAGTCTTCACTTAGCAAGTCTAGCGAAAGCCCAAAGCTGTTATTGCCGCTAAATGAGTAAATGCGCGCACCCTTCGATTCAACGATATCAGCAATCTCTGCGGCGTTTTTGGTCCCAGTCCCTTTATCCAACATCTGTGCTACTAAATTAGAAAGGCCGCTTGAGGCCTCCTCTTCCGCACGCAGGCCTCCCTTAAAAGCAGCCTTTATCGAAACAAGCGGCATGTCCCTGTTTTCTCTGATTAAGACCGTAACTCCGTTATCAAGCACATACTTTTTTACCTCGTTCTTAGATCTGGGCTTAAGGTTTACCAAATCAGGCAGGTCTCTTCCTCCGTTTAGACAGGCAATCCCGAGCTTGAAAGGCCTGGTTAATTTTAACGGTAGATCGGTTTTTGTGAGTTCATCACGTGGTGTTAAGGCAACTTGTGTAAGGTTGCTTTGCCTGAGGTATTTGTTGGCTACCTCGAGAATGTCTTCAGGCGTTACATTTTTTATTTCTTGAATATACTTTTCCGTAAACCCGAAATTGCCGGCTACAGCTTTATTTAAAGCTAGGTCGCGTGCCTGGGCCTGGATAGTCTGATTAGAAAAGAGAATATCGCTGACAATCTTTTTTTGTGCGTTTTCCAGTTCAGCTTTAGAAACCGGTTTTTTCTTAACCAGGTTTATTTGTCTGGAGATTGTCTTGAGCAGCCGCTTCTTGTTTGATTCTTCCAAAAGGCAGGAGATAATAAATAAGCCGGGGTCGCGCGGGGTGTAATTTATCGCCTCAACGCCGTAGGCCAGTCTTTTTTTGTCACAGAGTAACTTATGCAGCCTTGAGCTGGTCCCTTCTCCCAATATTGCTGCCAGGACATCTAAGGCAAAACAGTCTTCGTCAGTTAGGGCTACGCTGTGATATCCTAAGCGAAGATATGTCAGCCCGGAAGTAAACTTCTTTTCTTTTTGGCGGAATTCTTTTTGTTCGGGCTCAGGCCTGGTTTCAACAGGCTCAATAGATTTCCGTTGGGAAGTGCTGAAGATACTTTTTGTGAAATTTAGGGTTTGTTGCGGATTTACATCGCCCACAATAACTAAGATCATGTTATCGGGAGTGTACCTTTCCTGATAAAAGCCCAAGAGCTCTTCTCTGCCCAGGCCTTTAAACAAATCCTCCTCTCCGAGAATGGGATACTTGTAGGAATGTGTTCTAAAGGCAGTTTGCCAGAGAAGCCGCGAGATGTGTCTTTGCGGGTCGTCCCGGTTAAGTTTAATCTCTTTCAAGACAACCTGTCTTTCCTTCTCTAACTCTTCCGGTTCAAATACGGCATTTGTTACCATGTCGGCAAGGACTTCCATAGCAGGTCGGGTAAATTCAGCGGGCACTGTAATTTCAAAACCGGTATAGTCGTAGCTGGTAAAGGCATTGATTTTTCCGCCAAAGGATTCAATTTCTTTAAATATCTTACCCGGCCCGCGCGTTGAGGTTCCTTTAAATACCATGTGTTCGATAAAATGGGAGATGCCCGCGCCGCTAAACTCTGCTTCTCGGGCGCCTCCGGTGAGCACGCATAAAAAAAGACTCACTAAAGGCGCATTATGGTTTTCTTTAACCAGAAGCACCATTCCGTTGTCTATGGTTACGCGTTCCATGGCCAAAGGCTGCCCGCTGCAAGGATAGGCGCCAAGAAAAAGTACCCCGCTTATAAAAATAACAAGCCACAGAGAACAACGCAGCAAAGCGGATTCTCCGTGGCTTATTAACTTATGAGGACCTTTTTCTTTTCCTTTTGCGCTCACTTGGTTTTTCATAGTGTTTACGAGCCTTGATCTGTTTGAGGATTCCTTCTCTTTCTATCTTGCGCTTAAATCTCCTCAGAGCTTTCTCCAGCGGCTCGTTACTTTTTACCTCCACTCTGGGCATCTCTTATCCCTTCTTTCCTGTTTTGATTTTTGCTCTAAAAGGCGCCGTTTTAAGACCTTTAGTATAGCACTATCTTTAGTAAATAGCAACCCCAATTTTCACTCTTCCAGTTCAAAAGAGATGATTACATTAAAAGACAATTGTGCCTGGTTAAGGCCTTTAGGAAAAGGCGCAAACGGCGAAGCCCGGTATAGGCTTTTCTTTGCGATTTCTTTCAGCAGGTAGTTTGGGGTTGACCTCTCTTCTATAATACTGAGCTCTTTTACTTTTCCGTCTGATAAGAGGATAAAGCGAAGACAGACCTCGCCGCAGGCTATAAAACGCGGATAATTTTCCACCACAAATTCCCGAATCCTTCCCCGGATAGATTGATAGTAGCTGATATAAAGGGACTCTTTTTCCTTAGGCAGCTCCGGAGGAATCTCAATCACTTCCTCACCCCTTGCTTGTTCAGGGGGTTTCTTGGGCGTTTTCTGCGCAACTTCCTTTTTAGGCCGGGCAGCCTTGGTGGTTTGAAGGCGAGAAATGGGTTTTTCTTTTAGGCGCAGTTTAGCCAAGGGAGGTTCTTTAGGCAGTAAATAGGTAACCACAAGAGCGGCCGGAGGCTTTTTAATAGAAAAGGCCTTAATCTGCCAACCCGGCAGAAAAAGCAGCGCATGGATAACAGCGGAAATTAACAACGCAGTTCTTAAAGATCTATCTATGGGCATGAGACTAACCGATTTTTCGTCTGTTAAAGACCTTTGTTCTGTTCATTGTTGCCTTATAAATAAACGAAATAATATGCCGTTGCCTGCTATAGTTACCGTGCTGACAATTATTGCCGCCATGAGCACCCCCAAAGATATGGCCAGAAGGGCATAGCGAAATCGGATTTTAAACAGTGATGCGGCGATGCATCCTGTCCAGGCGCCGGTTATCGGCAGCGGCACAGCGACAAATAAAACCAGCCCTAAGGCCTCATATTTTTCTACCAAAGAGGCCTTTCTCCTGGTGTGTTCAAAGAGATAATCAAAGAACTTACTCCAGAGCCTGAAATGCCGCAACCTTTCAGAAACCGGCTGTAGAAATAAAAGTAGAGGGATGACCGGAATCAGGTTGCCTAAGACCGAAAGTAAAAATGCCCTGGCCAGGGGAATCTTAAAGCTCAAAAGCGCCAGGGGCAGAGCCCCCCTTAACTCGGAGACCGGAAGCGCGGCAACAATTACAGTAATCAGCTCGTTAGACATTTCCTTTTCTCTTGCCGTGTTTTCCCAACAAAGGGACAAATATGCATCCGCAAATTTCCTTTACCTGGATTTTGCCTCGCTGCTTACTGGCTAGCGTTAGTGTTTGGTTGAAGGTTTCACCTACAGGAATAACCAGATTGCCCCCCTCTTTTAGTTGCTCAATCAAAATTTGAGGAATAGCGGCCGCCGCGGCAGTGACTATTATCCCGTCGTAAGGAGCAAACTCTCCCCAGCCGCAGCTGCCGTCAGCAACTTCTATCCGCACATTTTGATAGCCCAGTTTTTTTAGGGTTTCTCGGGCTCTTTTTGCTAAGGCCCCCACCCGCTCCAGGCTATAAACAGAACCGGCCAACTCAGCCAGGACAGCCGTCTGATAGCCGCTTCCTGTGCCTATTTCTAAAATGATTTCTTCTCCGGAAAGCCCGAGGCATTCGCTCATCATGGCTACCATATAGGGCTGGGAGATAGTCTGTCCTGCACCGATAGGCAGAGGAGAATCCTCATAGGCGCTGTCCATGCGCTTTTCCGGTACAAACTTATGCCTGGGTACTTTTCGCAACGCCGCCAGTACCCGCGGGTTGTTTATTCCGCGGGCCTCAATCTGCTCCCGAACCATCCTTTCCCTCAAGGCAGAAAAGTCCATTTTATTTTTTCTTAAGAGAAATACTTGCTATATACCTGAAAAAGCGGATTGTGTCAACGATGGGGTTAATCCGGCTTATCTGCTTGGCATAGATTGTCTGGATAGGAATAAATTTAATTTTAAGATTTTTGCGATATGCCTCAATTAATGCCTCCGACTCTACCTCATAATTAGCACTGGTTAAATCCAGTGCCTTGAACGCTTCTTTTTTAAACAGGCGAAAGCCGCATTGGCTGTCCGGGATGCTTTGCCGGCAGATTCTAGAAATAACAAAAGACATAAATTTATTTGTCAACCAGCGTACGGGTGGCATGTTTTTGCTGGAAGACATCCGGTTTCCGACTATTATGTCTGCATCAGTTTTCTCTGCGGCGTCTGTAAATTTAGGGATATCGTAAGGGCTGTGTTGTCCGTCTGCGTCAACTGTTATTACGGCATCGTAATCTTTGTCTATGGCGTAGCGAAAACCGTTTTTTAGAGAAGCGCCCTTACCTTCATTTTGTTCGTGTCTTAAGACCTGCGCTCCCGAGCCTCGGGCAATTTCGGCTGTCCGATCAAGCGAACCGTCGTCAACTACCACTACATCCAGGCCTTTGGCCTTTACGCTCTTTACCAGCAAGCCGATTGTCCTGGACTCGTTATATGAGGGAATAAGCGCGCATATTTTCATCTGTCGCTTTTGATTTTTAGGTTGTTGTCCGGCCAGCGTGCAGTTAACATAAACCATTGCTCAGGATACAAAGCAATAGGGGATTCTATTGTTCTGGCTATCTTTTGCGTGAGGTTAATTAAGTCGTATTCGCGGTTGCCTGTAGTTTTATATATTATCGGTTTTTGCAGGATGCATCTAAAGCTATTCCTTTTTTCTCTCAGCAGAAAGACAGGGACAACCGGGCAGGCAGTTTTTAAGGCAAAGGCAGCGGGCCCTTTGGGCATAATAGCGGGCCGGCCGAAGAAGTTTACCTGTATGCCTGCTTGAGGGTTGACGTAATCTATGTCTGCCAAAACAGCAATAGCCTCATTATTTTTCAAAGCAGTAAAGACCTTTCTTATGCCCGCTCCCAATGGGATGATTTTTATGCCCTTGCCTTGTCTTTGCCGAAGAAAGAACCTGCTGACCAGTTTGTTTTTATGGGTCCAGGCTACCATATTTATTTTATAACCCAAGATAGATAAAACCGTTGCACCCAGCTCCCAGTTTCCCATATGGGCGCTAAGAAGCAAGACCCCTTTACCTAAGCGTAATGCCTGATCCAGGTTTTCCCTGCCTTCAATCTTGATGTGTTCTTTTATGTATTGCAGGTTTATCTTAGGAATACGGAAGAATTCAACCAGATAGCAGGCGAAGTTAGTAAAGACCTTTCGGCTTACCCTGCCGATATGGCGGCGGCTGTTGGTGTAATTTAAGACCACCCGGATGTTGTCGGTAACGATTCTTCTATCTCTTTTCGCCAGCAGGTAGTATAGCCTGCCTATTGCCTCTGCGAGCCGATAAGCAATCTTAAGCGGCAAGACAGAGGCCAGAAATTGGCCTATTTTATAAAGAAGATAAATCATTTTGTTTGAACCAGGTTCAATATAAGCCGGGCAATGTCCAGCGCGGCATCGGGATGGGCAAGAGCACCTGCCCTTTTGCGCAATCCATCAAGCCTTGTCGGGTCGTCCAGCAACTCCTCGGCCAATAAGAATAACTCATCTAAGTTTTCTACTTTTAGGGCCGACTTTGTTTGCAGGAGAAACTGCGTATTGTGCTTTTCCTGCCCCGGAAGCGGATTAAAGATGATAATCGGAAGGGCCTTGCTTTGGGCCTCAGCACAAGTTAATCCTCCGGGTTTGCTTACGATAAAAGCAGAAATCTCCATTAGCCTATCAATATTTTTGGCATAACCCAATACAACCACTTTTTTATCAAAGAGCGCTTTATGTTTAATTAACCACCGATGGAGCCTTTTGTTTGTGCCGCAGGCTACAATCATCTGTATCGGCTGTTTGAGTTTATCTAATGTATGCACTATTTTCCTGATTGGCCCCAAGCCCTGCCCGCCTCCCATTATGAGGATTACCGGGAGATTGGGATTAAGCCTTAGGCGGCGAAATGACTCCCGGCGGTTATTCTGCTTTCTAAATTTAAGATCAATGGGGATGCCCAGCGTTTTTAACCGTTGGGCATCTACGCCCTTTTGCATCAGCCGTTTTTCTATTTTAGGGTCGGGAGCAACATAGACGTTTACCAGTTCATCCAGCCAGTAGGCGTGGGGTGCGTAGTCTGTTAATATCCCCATTAAGGGCAGGATTAAATTATGCCTGCGCTTATAATCGGCTATTAATCCGCAAGGGAAGGCCTGGGTGCAGACTACGGCATCAGGATGAAATCCACCGAACAGTTTTTCGATTTTTTCATTGTTCAGCCTATGGATTATCAGCCTGATCTTTCTTATTTTTTCCAAAACGCTCTTATTGTCATAAAGATATTCCCAGAACCAAGGGGCAGCTTTGACAACGAATATATAAAGCCGGTAAATAAACTTTGCCATGTGGGAATTGGCGTAACTGAGGGCGTCAACCTTACATATCTCTGCCTGGTCGTCTACTTCTTGCAGGGCTTTTTCAATGGCCATGCTTGCGCAGTAATGTCCGGAGATATTACCGATATGCATTAACAGGATTCTTTTGGGGCTCATTTTTACAGTTTTTATTTACCGTACCTTAAACCAGTTCATTCTATTGGTAAGTTCACCGGGAATGTTTCTTATGTAAAGGGGGAAACGGTCCCAGTGGAGGGCGGGCTCTTTTTTTAAAAAGACAAAATCTCCCCTTTTTTCTTCTACTATGCGCGGCTCCCAAACATTACTTTCGGCAAAAACGAATAAAAATACACAGAAGGCCACATAGACCCAGAAGAATACCCGAAAAAAAGCGAAAATCTTTATCATCCTATCCCCGTAGAGTTCTTTTTAATATAGCATAAATTGGGAAATTGAGCAAATAAAAAAGCGCGTAATATTTAAAACGCGCTGCCCAAAAATTTTTACTAAAACGGCTGTCCTTTAATCTTTCATAGCCAGAACCTTTTTGAGGCGTTCAACGGCAAGCCTAAGCCTCTGCTCATCCTCGACCAGGGCAAAGCGCACATAGCCCTCTCCGTGGTCGCCGAAACCGATGCCCGGCGCCACCACAACACCGGCCTCATTGAGCAAAAGTTCGGCAAACTCCATTGAGGTTAGGGCATCGTATTTAAGGGGAATGTGGCTCCAGACATAGAAGGTAGCCTTAGGCCTATTTACCTTCCAGCCGATACTGTTTAACCCCTCGACAAAAACATCCCTTCTTTTCTTATAGATTGCTACGGTTTTTTTCACAATCTCCTGCGAACCAGTCAGGGCCTTAATCGCTGCATATTGAATCGGCCGGAAGATGCCAAAGTCAATATAGCTTTTGGTCTTGGCCAACGAGGCCAGGATATCTCTGCTTCCCACCGCAAAACCAATACGCCATCCGGGCATGCTATAGGACTTAGAAAGGGTATGAAACTCGATTGTCTTGTCCTTAACCCCCTTAACCTGCAAGAGGCTCGGTGCCTTATAGCCGTCAAAGACTATATCAGAATAGGCCAGGTCGCTGGCAATAATAATATCTTTATTCTTGACCCAGTGCGCTACCTCCTCATAAAAACCCAGGTCTACCACGCTGGTTGTGGGATTATGAGGATAGCTTAAGAATAAAAGCTTTGCCATTCTTAAGGCATTTCCGTTGACGGTCTTTAGGTCCGGCCTGAAGCCGTTTTCTTCGGTCATGGGAATATTATAAAGCACGCCGCCGGCCATAATCACGCCGTTGAAATGCACAGGGTAAGCGGGGCTGGGAACCAGGGCAACATCGTCATGGTTTAAAAAGGCTAAAGAAAGATGGGCTACTCCTTCTTTTGAGCCAATTAAGGGCAAGACTTCCGTTTTGGGGTCCAGGTCCACATTGAACCTGTCTTTATACCAGTTGGCAATAGCTATTTTAAGCTTTATCTCTGCCGGCTCGTTAGGCCGGGGATAACGATGGTTTTGCGGATCTCTTGCCTGCCGGCATAATTCATCCACGACATGTTTGGGAGTAGATAGGTCGGGATTCCCCATTCCCAAATCTACAATATCTATCCCTTTCTGCTTTGCCTCTTCCTTTAACTGGTCAATAATAGTAAAAAGATACAGGGGCAGCCTTTTCATTCTATTTGCTTCGTGCATTTGTTTATACTCCCAGCTTCTTAATCAGTTCTTTTACGCTTTTAGCGGAAGATAAAAATTCAGCTTTTTCCTGTTTATTTAATTTAAGCCCGATTATCTTTTCTATGCCCAGCCTTCCTACCTTTACCGGAACTCCTATAGACAATTCTTTCAAAGCGTACTCACCCGAAAGATAGATTGAGGCACACAATACGGCCTTGCGGTCATTAATTATAGAATCCACGAGTAAAAATACTCCCGCCGAAGGTCCGTAAGAGGCGCTGCCTTTACCCATAAGCTTGACAATCCTGGCGCCAAACTTGCGGGTTTCTTCAACTATGTTTTTTATCCTCTCCTTAGGCAGTAGTTCGGTAATCGGGGTGCCTAGCACGGTCGAAAACCTGGGTAAAATTACCATATTATTTGCATGCGGGCCGATAATTACAGATTGAATATGGTAGCTGGCAACATTTAGTTCGGCGGCCAGTAACATATTGAAGCGGGCACAGTCGGATGTGCCCCCCATACCGATAATCTGATTTGCGGAAAACCCGGTGACCTTATGAACCAGGTAGCTCATTACATCAACCGGATTGGTGACTACGATGACTATTGAACCGACGCAAAACCGGGCTACCTTCCGGGAAACATCCTTAATTATCCCGGCATTTTTCACCAATAGCTCTTCTCTTTTCTGTCCGGGTGAACGCGTCTGGCCTGCAGTGATCACCACAATATCCGCACTTTTAATATCTTTATAATCGCTTGTCCCGAATATGGAGCGGGAATGCCGGATAATAGAAGAGGCGCTGCTTAAATCTAAGGCCTTGGCCTCGGCTTTACCTTTGGCGACGTCCACAAGAACTACATCGGCAAGGTCCGCCTCAACAATCCGTTGGGCTGTCGCTGCCCCGACATCTCCTGCACCTATTACTGCTACTTTCATATTAAAACTTTTTAACTTTCAACTTTTCAACTTTTTTATTATGGCATCGGCCATCTGGCTCGTGCCCACAGCCACGGGGCCATTTCTGTCCTCTTTTAAATCATAAGTTACGTCTTTGCCTTCTTTAATTACATCCTTAACCGCTTGTTCTAATTTTCCGGCGGCCTTATTTTCGCCGATATGTTTGAGCATCATCACCCCGGAAAGGATTACTGCTGTGGGATTAACCTTATTTTTACCCTTATATTTTGGCGCGCTTCCGTGGGTGGGTTCGAAAACAGCACACTCATCCCCGATATTGGCACCCGGGGCAACCCCCAACCCCCCTACCAGGCCGGCGCATAAATCGGAGATAATATCTCCGTAGAGATTAGGCAAAACCAGGCAGTCATAAATTTTAGGCTTCTGGACCAACTGCATACACATATTATCAATCAGTTTATCCTCAAACTCTACCCTTCCTTCATAATCCCCGGCCAGATCATAGGCCACCTTGCGAAACAACCCGTCGGTAAACTTCATAATATTGGCCTTGTGTACGCAGGTCAGCTTTTTTCTATTATTGGCCAGCACATATTCAAAGGCAAAGCGCACAATCTTTTCTGAAGCGCTCCGCGAAATAGGCTTGATGCTAATAGCGGTATCGGGTTTAAGTTTCCTATTGCTTAAGCTGTTTATAGTCTTCAAAAAACTACGGGTGTCCTTTTTACCCTGTTCAAACTCAATCCCAAGGTAAAGGTCTTCAGTATTCTCACGGATTACCACCAGGTCTATCCCCCTATAAGGCGCCTTCACCCCTTCATACCACTTGCAGGGACGCACACAGGCATAGAGCTTTAAGGCCCGGCGCATCATCACATTTACCGAGCGAAATCCTTCTCCGACGGGAGTAATTACCGGCCCCTTGATGGCTACTTTATTCTTCTTAATCGAGGCAAGCGTCTCCTTTGGCAGAACCTCACCGTATTTCTTAAGGGCCTCTTCCCCCGCAAGAGCCTTTTCCCAGCGGATTTTTACTCCTGTGGCCTCAATGCATCTTCTGGCCGCCTCGGTTACTTCCGGCCCTATACCGTCACCCGGAATAAGGGTAATCTTATGAACCAAAGTTTAACCCCCTATGCTTCTTGAAATATTTTACCACTCCTCCTGCCTTAAGTAAACCCTTCATTACGGGGTGCAAGGGCCTGATGGGCAGCTCGATATTTTTAGTTCTGTTTTTTAAGTATCCTTTATCCGGGTCCAGCTCCAAGGTGTCGCCGTGGTTAATCTTGCCGGTATCGCACTCTACTAGCCTCAATCCTATATTAAAGGCGTTGCGGTAAAAGATACGGGCAAAATTTTTAGCTATTACCGCCGGTATCTTCGCCTCTTTTAACGCCCGGGGGGCCTGTTCTCGGGAGGAACCCATGCCAAAGTTTGAGCCGGCCACGATAAAAACAGGCCTATCTTTACTCTTTCGGTAAAACTGCGAATCCGCATCTTCCATAACATGCTTAGCCAGTTCTTTCATGTCGCGGATAGCGAATTTGTATCTTCCAGAAATAATCAGGTCTGTGCTGATATCGTCCCCGAATTTATAAGCGCGGGCCGTGTACTTCATTGGCTTCCTTTCAAAAGTTTTCAAAATCCGCGGCTTCTTTGGCAAAAGATATGGCTGTCTGCTTGGAGATAACGGCTTTATTGCAAAGCTCTTTTAAAGACTTATCCATAGTCTTCATTCCGAACTGAGAGCCGGTCTGAATCAAGGTGCAGAGCTGCTCCGTTGCGTGTTCGCGAATTACATTGCGGATAGCCGCCGTTGCCACCATCACTTCGCTTGCCAGAATCCTCCCCGGTTTATCTATTCGAGGCAGGAGCCTCTGGGCTATTACTCCCTGCAGGGAATTGGATAACTGAAGCATTACCTGTCTTTGCTGATGCGGCGGAAAGGCGTCAATAATTCTATCAATAGTCTGGGGGGCATCCGGCGTATGCAAGGTAGCCAAAACCAGATGGCCTGTCTCCGCGGCAGTCAAGGTCGTGGATATAGTCTCTAAGTCGCGCATCTCTCCCACTACAATCACATCGGGGTCCTGGCGAAGCGCATGCTTAAGCGCAGCGGCAAAAGAATGCGTATCGGAATAAACCTCTCTTTGTTTGATTACACTTTTTTTATTGACGTGTAGATATTCGATAGGGTCTTCGATAACGACAACTAAATATTCTTTTTCATTATTAATCTGATTCACCATCGCCGCCAGGGTCGTGGTTTTTCCCACGCCCGTAGGCCCGGTAACTAAAACGAGTCCTGAAGGCTTCCGCACTAAGTCTTCCGTAATCAGCGGAAGTCCCAGCTCTCTAATTGTACGGATATCCAGGCCGACAAGCCTGAAGGCGCCCTCCACGCTTCCCCTCTGCGCATGCACATTTATCCTCACCCGCTGGATACCGGGCATAGAGAAAGAAAAGTCCAATTCCAGGTTCTTCTCAAAGGTCTTTTTCTGCTCGTCGGTGAGGATGTTGTAAATCATATTTTTAGTATCTTCCCGGGTCAACTTATTAAAATCCGTAGAGATAAGTTTTCCGTCAATGCGCAAAATCGGCGGCGCGCCTTCGGTGATATGCAAATCCGAGGCCCCTTTTGCTTGGGCCTCTTTAAGTAAAGTCTGCAAATCCATCCCCCACCTCCTAAATGAGTCCACAATTTACGGCCATGGATACTGTTTTGTTGAACCTCTCAATTTATAAAATTGAACGCCCTCTTCGTTAATGTTTACTGAAAGAGAAGCGGGATCGCCTGAACTGATTCCTGCTGGATTTCGACCCCCGATACGCAAATTATCAACACTAGCAGGAACATTAAGACCACCACCAGTAGATATGAAATAGTGAAAATAGGAATCCCCAGGAACTTCGATATGCAGCCCCAATGTATTGATGTCTGTCCCAAAAATAGTAGCTCCCGAAAGAGGTGAACAGTTATATTCGGCTCTATACATGAAAATCGCCTTTTTGATTGTCCCTACCATCCCAAAGGCTTCAGTCAGGCGTGCTTTTTCAGCCGCCTTTGTAAACTGCGGTATAGCCAGGGTCGCCAGGATACCCACGATAATAATTACAATCATCAGCTCCAACAATGTAAAGGCGCTTTTTCTCATTTCATCCCTCCACCTACGCGGTGGATGTTTAACCCATCCTAACCTACGAGGTTAAGATAAAAGGGGCCAGGCGCTTTTTTTGTTGTTCTTCTCTTGAAAATCG
>Ga0315548_1000460_pt1 | contig 37639 bp, 31 predicted proteins | sample SalMarSW160110MG_2_FD_202540 | JGI IMG/M metagenome (GOLD analysis project Ga0315548, IMG submission 202540) | Salt marsh sediment microbial communities from the Plum Island Ecosystem LTER, Massachusetts, United States - Salt Marsh Sediment SW1601-110 ... | reverse complement strand
AGTGCTCCGGATTCAGTAATGCCGCAGACGAGGGAGCATGTATTATTAGCTAGGCAGGTAAACGTACCTGCGATAGTAGTATATATAAACAAAGTAGATATGTTGGATGATCCGGAGTTAATAGAGTTAGTAGAGATGGAAGTGCGGGATTTATTAAATCAGTATGAATTTCCCGGGGATGAGATACCGATAATAAAGGGTAGCGCATTAAAGGCAATGGAGGCTGATGCTGACGGAGAGGAGTGGAAATCGATACAAGAGTTAATAGATGCGATGGACAGTTATATACCGGATCCTGCGAGAGAAGTAGACAAGCCATTTTTATTAGCGGTAGAGGATATATTTTCGATAAAGGGTAGAGGTACGGTAGCTACTGGCAGAGTAGAAAGGGGAAGGATATTACCTGGAGACGAAGTAGAGATAGTAGGGGTAAGGGATACACAGAAGACAGTAGCGACAAGTTTAGAGATGTTCAGGAAGACATTAGATGAGTCGATAGCCGGGGATAATGTAGGTGTGTTGTTAAGGGGTACGAAAGCGGAAGATATAGAGCGAGGGATGGTATTAGCGAAGCCCGGATCGATAACACCGCATAAGAAATTCAGTGCCAGGGTGTATATATTAGAGGAGAAAGAAGGCGGCAGGCATACTGCTTTCACGGTAGGATACAGGCCGCAGTTTTATTTCAGGACAACGGATGTAACGGGAGAGATAAAGAAATTCAAAGATAGAGAAATGGCATTACCCGGCGATCACGTAGAGATGGAGGTGGAGTTAATATATCCGATAGCGATGGAGAAAGAGCTTCGTTTTGCAGTGAGAGAAGGTGGAAGAACTGTTGGTGCCGGTGTGGTGACGGCAATCGAGGAGTAAGATTTGCATATAATTGTTCGTTTGAATTGTACCGAATGTGGTAAGCATAATTATACAACGCGTAGGGCAAAGACTCAGGATAATAAATTGAAGCCGAAAAAGTATTGCTCGCGTTGCAGGAAACATACGCTTCATAAAGAAAAATAGGCCTGTGGCTCAACTGGCTAGAGCACCGGACTCCAAATCCGGGGGTTGGGGGTTCAAGTCCCTCCAGGCCTGATTTGAGGAGATAAAATGATAGAGAAGATAGTAACTTTTTTTAGGGAAGTAAAACAGGAATTATTTAAAGTTTCCTGGCCGAAAGGTAGAGAAGTATGGACTTCGACAGGGATCGTGATAGTTTTCTCTTTTATTCTATCTGTGGTAATATATGTGCTTGATCTTCTCTTTTCTAGAGTTTTTCTTTATTTGATAAGATAGGTTTTATGGGTGCGAATAATAAATTTAGATGGTTTATAATTCATGTTTTTACGGGGCAGGAAAAAATTATCTGTAAGTATCTTGCCGAGCAAAAGAAAAAGAAAAGGATGGATAAACTGATAGAACAAATTGTTGTCCCTGAAAGGATGATTAAAGTTAGGGATAAAAACGGCGAGATTAAAGAAAAGGAAAAAAGACTGTATCCGGGTTACATTCTGATACATGCGGCAGAAGATGATGCTGTGACGCGGCTTGTAGCGGAAGCTCCAAAAGTAATGGGATTTTTGGGCAAGAAGGCTGCACAACCTATATCAGATGAAGAAGCAGAAAAAATACTCGGGCTTATGGAAACAGTAGAAGAGGTCAACGATACAAGATTTTTAGAAGGACAGACAATTCGTATAATTGATGGGCCTTTTACGGATTTTAATGGAACTATAAAAGAATTGAATAGGGAGAAAGAGAGATTAGTTGTAATGGTTACCGTTTTCGGTCGGTCGACTCCGGTCGAATTAAGTTATAATCAGGTAGAACTAATTTAGGAGAGGATAAGATGCCACCAAAAAAAGAAAAGGGACAAATTAAATTAATGTTACAGGCAGGGCAAGCGACTCCGGCGCCTCCTGTGGGACCAGCTCTTGGCCAATATGGAGTAAACATTATGGAGTTCTGCAATCAATTTAACCAGAAAAGTAAGGGGCGGGGAAACGATTTGATCCCTGTAGTAATTACGGTATATAGGGATAATTCTTTTGATTTTATAATGAAAGATCCTCCTACTTCATTCTTGTTGAAGAGGGCTGCAGGAATAGTTAAAGGTTCGGGAGAGCCTAATAGAGAGAAAGTCGCAACTGTAACAAGAAAACAGATAATGGAAATTGCGGAGTCTAAGAAGGAAAGTTTTAATACGGATGATATGGATAAGATTGAGAAAGTTATAGAGGGGACTGCTAATTCGATGGGAATGTTGGTAGAGGAGAGTGGATAATGAAGAGAAGTAAGCGATATAAGAAGTTAAGTGATTCTTATTCTAAAGAAGAAAAATACGGGATTAAGGAAGCTGTTAGCAAGATTAAAGAGATGGCTTCTGCGAAGTTTGACGAAACAGTTGAGGTGGCTTTAAGACTTGGTGTTGACCCCAAGAAGGCAGATCAAATGGTTCGTGGTACGATTATGCTTCCCCATGGGACGGGGAAAGAAAAGAAAATACTGGCTTTTGCTGAAGGAGAGGCGCAGGTAGAGGCTGAGAAAGCTGGCGCGGATTGGGTTGGAGGCCAGGAATTTGTAGAAAAAATCGAGAAGGGCTGGCTTGAGTGTGATGCTATTGTGGCTGTTCCTGAGATGATGCCTAAAATTGGAAAATTAGGGAAAGTTCTTGGTCCGAGAGGATTGATGCCTACACCTAAGACCGGAACAGTAACCAGAGATATAGGGCAGGCGGTGAAAGAGATAAAACAAGGAAAAGTAAACTTTAAGGTTGATCAGAACGGTATTCTTCATGTTCCTATCGGTAAAGCTTCTTTTGATGAAAAACAAATTTTTGAGAATATCGTTGAGTTGTTGGATAAAATATGGAGTTTGAAACCTGCATCCGCGGGAGGTCAATATTTAAAAGGAATAGCTCTTTCGACAACTATGGGTCCTGGTGTTAAAATCGATCCGAATTTTGTAAGAAAAGAAACGCTTGTGGAGAGTTAATATGGGAATAAGAGAAAATGAGAAAGTTGTAAAAGAAATTAATGAAATGTATAAAAGGTCGAATTCGTTGTGTTTCACGAAATTCTTAGGTCTAAAGTCAGCGCAGCTTAATGATCTAAGAAGAAGTCTTAAAAGGAAAAACGCTGAGTTAAGAGTTTTTAAGAATACGTTGATTAAGAAAGCATTAAGCGATGAAACTAACGGAGAAAATATTGATGAATTGATTGAAGGACCGACAGCTTTGGTTTTTGGTTACGAGGATCCCCTGCAGCCTCTTAAAATAATTTCTGATTTCAGGGGGGAAAACGAAAATCTGGTTGTTAATGGCGGTTTTCTAGAAGGAAAATATTTTGATTTTGAGACTTTTGTAAAATTGGCAGCTATACCGCCGAAAGAGGAACTTTACAGGAAGATGTTGTCTTCCTTGAATTCTCCTTTGAACAAACTGGTTTTTGTTTTGTCGGGGGTAACAAGAAAATTTATGATAATTCTATCTGAGATAGCTAAACAAAAGGAGGAATAATGGCAGAAGGGACAAAATTATCCAAAAATGCTGAAAAAGTTATGGATTTAGTTGGAGATATGACGATTATCGAACTGAATAGTCTCGTAGAGGCTATGGAAGAAAAATTTGGTGTTACTGCCGCAGCTCCAGTGGTTCAGATGGCTTCCGTAGCTGCGGGAGCAGCCGGAGCAACGGAGGAAAAAACTGAATTCAGTGTTACGCTAAAGTCTTTCGGAGAAAGTAAACTTGCTGTTATTAAAGAGGTTCGTTCCTTGCTTTCATTGGGGCTTAAAGAGGCTAAAGAACTTGTAGAATCTGCGCCTTCAGTATTAAAGGAAGCAACTTCTAAAGGAGATGCAGAATCTATTAAATCCACCATTGAAAAAGCAGGTGGCGAAGTAGAAATTAAGTAATCGGCATTTGGAAGTTTTATCTATAAGAGACGGATATATAGAACAGAAATTTCTTATATGCAATGGTAAGGGAACTGCACTCCTTTTTTATATAAGAAGTAAAATTTTACAAAAGGAGGTAATCTATTGACTCCTAAAAGGAAGTTTTTTGTTAATGGAGTTAGATTAGCTAATTTGGAGGATGTTAATTTTACTCCTCCGGATTTTTTATCTGTGCAGAGAGATTCTTTTGAGAAATTTATTCTGCAGGAGTATAACGACGATCCGAAAAGCCGTCCTGATAGGGGCTTGGAATCGGTTTTTAGGGAGGTTTTCCCGATAGAAGATATTCATGGTAGATATAAAATCGAATATTTATACTACTACCTTGATGAACCTAAATATACTCCTGAACAGGTAAAAGAAAAAGAGCTTACTTATTCTGCATCTCTTTATGGTAGATTCAGGCTGATTGAGTATGAGGAACCTGAGGAAGTCGAATTCACAGAAGGGGTAGAAGGTTTCGAACCTATTCGAGAAGTCAAGCATTCTATCGAGCAGGATGTTTTTCTTGCTGGATTACCTTTGATGACAGAGCGAGGAGATTTTATTATAAATGGTGTAGAGAGAGTCATCATTTCTCAATTACATCGGGCTCCCGGAGTCTATTTTGAGGAAGAAGAAGTTGACGAAGTCCGGAGTAAATACAATGCTCAAATAATTCCTGACAGGGGTTCCTGGTTGAAGTTCAATATAAAATTGACTGAAGCGATAAAAGTCAATTTAAATGGCAGACGTAACTTCCCTATAACGGTTCTCATTAAAGCTCTGGGTTATCTCGAAGATATAAAAATACTTGAAGAAGAGAGAAAAAAACTCATAGAGCTTTTAAGAGAAAAAGAGTACGATAAAAAGCACTTAGATCGGATAAAAGAAATTGATGCGGGACTGGGAGAAGTTGAAGGTAAATGGAACAATTCCGAACAAATACTTCCTCTTTTCTTTGATGTCAGAAAAATTAAAATCGATAAGAAAACGATAGGAGAAATTCTTGCTGAAGATATTGTGAATGAGGATACAGGAGAAGTTATTCTTCAGGCAGGAAATAAGATTGAAGAAGATTGTATCGAAAAAATCAAGGAAGTTGGATGCAAAGAAGTTCATGTGTTTAAAGGAGTTGAGAAGAAATCTGTTGATTATATCTTGAATGCCTTCAGGAAAGACAAAACAAAAAATGGAAGAGAAGCAGTTCTTGAGATTTATCGCTATCTAAGGGGTACAGATTCCCCGAATTTGAGAATTGCCAAGGATTATTTTATCGCTTCTTTCTTTGATCCTACGAGGTTTAATTTGTCCAAGGTAGGTAGACATGTTTTAAATAGAAAGTTAAATCAGGATGTCGATGAAAATATACTTTGTCTTGTTACCGAAGATTTCATAAATGTAGTTAAAGGATTGATGGAATTGGCAGATGGTAAAAGAGAGGAAGACGATATAGATCACCTTGGAAACAGGAGAATAAGAACGGTGGGAGAACAATTGGAAAATCAGTTCCGCGTCGCTCTTCGTAGAATGGCTAAAACCATTACCGAAAGAATGGTTGTTTCGGAGGATACCGATATAACTCCTCAGGAACTTATAAACTCAAGACAAATTAAAGGAGTTTTAAATTCTTTCTTTGCCACGGGGCAGCTTTCTCAGTTTCTCGACCAGACAAATCCGCTGGCCGAACTTACAAATAAGAGACGTCTATCGGCGCTGGGTCCCGGTGGTTTGACCCGTGATACGGCTGGTTTCGCGGTTAGAGATGTGCATTATTCGCATTATGGCCGCATTTGTCCTATTGAAACTCCCGAGGGTCCAAATATAGGACTTATCACCTCGCTTGCTTCTATTTCAAGGATTGACGAAGATGGTTTTATCGAGACTCCCTACAGGAAAGTTAAAAATGGCGTGATAACCGATAAGGTTGAATATCTTAATGTAAACGAGGAAGATAAATATACTATAGCTCCGGCCAATTTAAAAGTGGACAAAAAGGGGAAGATTATTGATGATTATGTTATGGCAAGATATAGAGATACTTATCCTTTCGTAAAAAGAGAGGAAGTTGATTATATAGATCTTATTCCTCAACAGCTTGTTTCCGTTTCTACATCTCTAATTCCTTTTTTAGAGCATGATGATGCTAACAGAGCTTTAATGGGTTCGAATATGCAGCGTCAGGCTGTTCCACTTATAAAGCCGGAAGCTCCTCTTGTCGGAACCGGAATTGAAGGAAAGGTTGCCAAGGATTCCGGTACAGTAGTTCTTGCAAAAAGAGAAGGGGTCGTTATAAAAGTCACCGCGGATGAAATATGGATTAAGACTAAAGGAACTGATTTGGTTGAGCCGTATGACATTTATCGTTTGAGAAAATTTGAAAGAACGAATCAGGACACATGTGTTAATCAAAAACCAATAGTAAATAAGGGAGATAAAGTAAAGGCAGGAGAAGTGATTGCTGACGGAGGAGCGACTTCTGAAGGTGAACTTGCGCTTGGACAGAATGTCTTGGTTGCTTTAATGCCATATTTTGGTTGGAACTATGAAGATGCGATAGTAGTTTCAGAAAGGCTTCTAAAAGAGGATATTTTCTCTTCGTATCATATTGAAGAATACACTTGCGAGGTTAGAGACACAAAGTTGGGTTCCGAGGAAACAACCAGGGAAATACCTAACGTTTCAGAAGAAAGCGCAGCAAATTTGGATGAAGAAGGTGTAGTTAGAATTGGAGCTAAAATTAAAGAAGGGGATATACTGGTAGGGAAAATTTCTCCCAAGGGAGAAACAGAGCTTACTCCCGAGGAAAAACTCTTAAGAGCAATATTTGGGAAGAAAGCAGAAGATGTTAAGGATACTTCGTTAAGGGTTCCTTCGGATGTCCATGGCGTTGTTATTGGAGCTATAGTTTTGGAAAGAAATGCCCGTAAGTCTAATATAGATGGAGTCTTAGAAGAATACGGTAAAAAGATACAGGAACTAAAAAAGAGAAAAATTTCCGCAGTCAAGGAAGAACTTCTCGGTAAAAAAACTAAGGATTCAATTTTCATAGTTCCTAAAAGAGGAAAGAAGAAAAAATTATTGGTTAGAAAAAATCAGACAATCAAAGAGAAACATTTGGAAAAATTGGAACAGTGGGTGGATTTAAAGGCTTATCCTAAAGTGCAGGAGTTTATTGAAAAAATAGATAAACTTATCGAGAAGTTAGAAGGACAAATGGAAAATTCCCTTCAGGTTGCTGAAAGAGGGGATGAGTTAACCGCTGGTGTTAATAAAATGATTAAAGTATATATAGGTCAGCGAAGAAGAATATCCATAGGAGATAAAGTTTCCGGAAGGCACGGTAATAAGGGAGTTGTTGCGGCAGTCGTGCCGGAAGAGGATATGCCTTTTATGGAAGATGGTACTCCTGTGGATGTTGTTCTTAATCCTTTAGGTGTTCCTTCGAGAATGAATGTGGGACAAATTCTGGAGACCCATCTTGGTTGGGCTGCCGATAAACTCAATATAAAGGTTGGTAGTCCCATCTTTGAAGGGGTTTCTATTGAAAAAATAAAGGAATTATTAAAAGAAGCCGGTCTTCCCGAAGAAGGTAAGGTTACTCTTTATGATGGCAGAACCGGTGAACCTTTCGATCAGAAGATAACTGTGGGATTTATGTACTTGATGAAACTGTACCATATGATTGAGGATAAACATCATGCCAGAGCCACAGGTCCGTATTCGCTGATTACCCAACAGCCACTCGGAGGAAAGGCTCAGTATGGTGGACAAAGATTTGGAGAAATGGAGGTATGGGCATTGGAAGGATATGGTGCTGCACATACTTTGCAGGAGATGCTTACCTTGAAATCGGATGATGTAGAAGGAAGAAATAAAGCTTACGAAGCAATAGTAAAAGGAGAACCTCCACCAGAGCCTGGATTGCCTACTTCTTTTGATGTGCTCATTAAAGAATTGAGGGGTCTAGGATTAAATGTCGAACTTCTTAAGCAGGGCGAGGAGGATAAATATGAAATTTAATGAAGGAAAATTCAAAGAAGGATTACCTAAGGATTTTAACCTTATAAGATTCTCTCTTGCTTATCCGGAGAAGATATTGTCCTGGTCTCATGGTGAAGTTAAAAAAGCGGAGACTATAAATTATAGAACGCAGAAGCCTGAGATGAGTGGTTTATTCTGTGAAAGGATTTTTGGTCCTGTTAAAGATTATGAATGTAACTGCGGTAAATATAAAGGACCAAAGTATAAAGGACATATATGTGAAAGGTGTAAGGTCGAAGTTACCAAGTCCAGTGTTAGAAGAGAACGGATGGGTCATATCGAATTGGCAGTTCCTGTGGTTCATATCTGGTATTATAAGGTTAACCCGAGTATTATAGGTAAATTACTTGGATTGAAAAAGATACAACTACAAAGGATTCTTTATTACGAATCGTATATTGTGATAGATCCCGGAGATGCTCCTCTAAAAAAAGGTCAGGTTATATCCAATGAAAAATATGCAGGATTAAAAGAAAAGTATAAGGGAGCGTTTGTCGCCAAGATGGGAGGCGAAGGAATTTATGAGCTTTTAAAAGAATTGGATCTTGGTGAGATTTCAAAAGAACTAAAAGCGGGAATAAAATCCGTAGCTTCAAAGCATAAGAAGAAAAAAATGTTGCAAAAACTTTCCATTGTGGAAGCATTTCTTAAATCCGGTAATAAGCCGGAATGGATGGTTTTGCGCGTTTTGCCGGTAATTCCACCCGATGTTAGGCCTCTGGTTCCTCTTGAAGGAGGAGTTTTTGCGACTTCCGATGTTAATGACCTTTATAGAAGGGTAATCACAAGAAACAACAGGCTTAAGAATCTGATAGAAATCGACGCTCCTCCGACGATTCTTAGAAACGAGATGAGAATGCTTCAGGAATCGGTAGATGCATTACTCGATAATGCAAGATTGAGCAGATCTATTACCGGTAGAGGTAATAGACCTCTTAAATCCATAACCGATTCCTTAAAAGGAAAAAAGGGAAGATTCAGAAGAAATTTATTGGGTAAGAGAGTCGATTATTCTGGAAGATCCGTTATTACGGTAGATCCAACATTGAAATTGTATGAATGTGGTCTTCCCAAGAAAATGGCTAAAGAGCTTTTTAAGCCCTTTATTATTAGGAAATTGGAAGAAACGGGAGTCGTAGATTCGATAAGACAGGCAAGAAGAGTGCTGGAAGCAAATGATCCAAAGGCATGGGATCTTTTAGAAGAAGTTGTAGACGGTTATCCGATTCTTTTGAACCGTGCTCCTACTTTACATAGAGTTTCTATACAAGCATTTCTTCCAAAGCTTGTGGAAGGAAATGCAATACGTATTCATCCAATGGTTTGCCCGCCCTTTAATGCCGATTTTGACGGTGACCAGATGGCGGTGCATGTACCTTTGTCGTCCTATGCGCAATTGGAGAGTTATTTTATTATAATGGCATCCAGAAATATTTTATCTCCAGCCAATGGTGTTCCTTTAATGGTTCCTACTCAGGATATTGTTATTGGGGTGTATTATCTTACAAAAGCACGTACGAGAGAAAAAGAAATAGAACATTTCTTTGGTGATATTGAAGACGTTATTAGCGCGTACGAAGAAGGTATAGTCAAACTTCATGATTGGATAAAAATCAGGTATAAGGGTGAGTGGCTCGAAACTACCGTGGGCAGAGTTGCCTTTAATGAAATAGTTCCTGAACCACTTAGATGGGTAAATGAACCTTTGGGGAGTAAGGAGTTGAAGAACTTGGTATTGGAATGTTACAAGAAACTTGGTATGGATAAAACTGCGGAGTTTCTCGATGAAATTAAAGAACTCGGGTTTGAATATGCCACACGGTCCGGTTTGACAGTCGGTATTACCGATATGGTTATTCCTAAAGAAAGAGAAAAGGTTATAGAAGATGCTCAGAAAAAAGTACAGGAAGCAGAAAGACAACATAAGATCCAAGGTGTTATTACTGAAGGTGAAAGGTATAATAAAGTTATTGATACCTGGACAAGGGCAACGGAAATAATCGAAAAAGTAATAGAAAAAGCTTTAATGGAAGACAGAGGCGGATTTAATCCTATTCATATGATGAGTCAATCCGGAGCCAGGGGAAATATGGATCAGATAAGGCAGCTTTGCGGTCTCCGGGGATTAATGGCTAAACCACAGAAAAAACTGTCTTCTCAGGCAGTAATCGAAACACCTATACTTCATTCCTTTAAAGAAGGATTAAACGAGATGGAGTATTTTATTTCTTCTCATGGAGCGAGGAAAGGTCTTACGGATACTGCTTTGAAAACGGCAGAAGCCGGATATTTAACAAGAAGATTGGTCGATGTAGCTCAAGGAGTTGTTATCACCGGAGAAGATTGCGGTACGGTTATGGGTGTGGATGTTTCCGCTCTTGTAGAAGGTGGAAAGGTCGTTGAGTCGTTATTTGATAGGATTGAAGGTTCTTACACTGCTGATGACGTCATTCATCCCTTGTCAGGTGAAATTATTGTACAGGCAGGAGAATGGATCGACGAAGAAAAAGGTCGAGAAATTGAGGAAGCGGGAGTAGAGTCTGTTAGAATACGTTCTGTTCATACCTGTGAATCTGAAGATGGTATCTGCCAAAGATGTTACGGTAGAGATCTGTCTACAAGAGAATTGGTTCAGATAGGTACTGCGGTTGGTGTGATTGCTGCTCAGTCGATAGGAGAACCCGGAACACAGTTAACTTTAAGAACTTTCCATATCGGAGGGATTGCCTCGGGTGCTGCCGCTGAATCATATCAAAAATCACCTAAAGATGGAAAAGTTCAGTTTGCGAAGGATTTGATTTACAATGATGTTAAAGATAAACCGATGGTTGTACTCTCGAGGAATTCTTCTATTTATTTGATTCATGCTGAAGGTAAATTAAAATATAAAGTACCGTATGGGTCAATTCTTAAGGTGAAAGATGAACAGGAGGTACAAAAAGGAGAAGTTCTTTTTGAATATCAGCCATATTCTAATTTGATAATAGCAGAGAAAGAAGGTAAGGTTAAATTTATTGACATTAAGGAAGGTATTACACTAAAGGAAATGGTGGATGAGTCCGGAAAGAGGCAAAGAATGTTGGTTTATGGTACAAAGAGTAAATATCTTCCAACGATTGAGATTAGATCGGGTAAAAAGAAATTGGCCGATTATCCGATTCCAAGAGGTTCTTATCTGTTTATTGAAGATGGGGCTAAAGTTGATGTCGGTACTCTTTTGGCTAAAAAACCGCGAGATATTGCCCGTACTCAGGATATAACCGGAGGACTTCCAAGGGTGGAAGCTCTGGTTGAAGCCCGATCTCCAAAAGATAAGGCTATAATTTCAGAGATTGACGGAATCGTACGTTTTGGCAAGGTATCCAGAGGAAAAAGAAATATCTTTATCGAGTCCGATAAAGATAAGAAGAAGTATAAAGTTCCTTATGGTAAGTATTTTATGGTACATGAGGGACAGAGAGTAGAGGCTGGTGATAAGTTATGTGAGGGATTTGTTGACCCGCATGATGTGCTGAGGGTAAAGGGTGTCATAGCGGCACAACAATATCTTTTAAACGAGATCCAGGAAGTTTATAGGATGCAGGGAGTCACCATAGATGATAAACATATTGGTATAATTGTCCGTCAGATGTTTAGAAAAGTTCGGATTGCCGAAAGCGGAGATACCACATTCTTAGAAGGACAGGTAATGGATGCTAAGGCAGTTAAGGAAACCAATATGGAAATCTCCGGGGAAGGAGGAAAACCCGCGACCTTTGAACCTTTACTACTCGGTATTACACATTCTTCTCTCTCGCACGAGTCAGTGATAGCAGCGGCGTCTTTCCAGCATACTACCAAAGTACTTTTAAATGCTGCTTTAGAGGGCAAGTCTGATTATCTTAAAGGCTTGAAGGAAAATGTAATAATTGGAGGAAAAATACCCGCAGGTACTGGATTTAAAGATTTTAGGGATATAGAGTTAAAATATAAAGAAGAGAAAACAGAGGAGGAAGCAAAAAGAGCATAGGAGGTTTATATGCCGACAATAAATCAATTAATAAGGAAAGGTAGGAAAAAAATTAAGAAGAAGACGAAGTCGCCCGCTCTTGAAGGCAGTCCTCAGAAAAGAGGGGTATGTTTAAGAGTATATACAACGACTCCTAAAAAACCGAATTCGGCTCTCCGGAAAGTTGCTAGAGTAAGACTTTCTAACGGAAAAGTTGTTAGTGCTTACATTCCGGGTGAAGGGCATACCCTGCAGGAACATTCCATTGTTCTGGTTAGAGGAGGCAGAGTTAAGGATTTGCCTGGAGTCAGGTACCATATTGTTAGAGGAGTCTATGATTCGGTTGGTGTAGAGGACAGAAAAAAGAGCCGTTCCTGTTATGGTACAAAGAAGCCTAAGAGTAGTTCAGGGGAGGATAAATGAGAAGAAGAAGGGCTGTGGAGAGAGAAGTTCCGGCTGATTTTAAATATCATTCGGAACTTGTAGCGAAATTTATAAACAATTTGATGAAGGAAGGCAAAAAAAGCGTAGCAGAGAAAATTTTCTATGAAGCTATAGACCTGATTACGGAACGTACAGGGAAAGAGGGAATCGATGTGTTCAATCAGGCAGCGAATAATGTAAAGCCGATGGTCGAAGTACGTCCTAAAAGAGTTGGAGGACAGACTTATCAAGTTCCAATAGAAGTGAGAGCCAGCAGGAAACTTTCTCTTGCTATTAAGTGGTTAGTAACAGCTGCAAGAAATAGAGGGGAGTATTTAATGAAAGATAGACTGTGTAACGAACTTATTGCAGCTTCCAGAAAAGAAGGTAATGCTTACAAGAAAAAGGAAGATACTCACAGAATGGCAGAAGCCAACAAGGCTTTTGCTTATTTTGCTTGGTAGTACTCGTTCTGTTAATCTTTAGGAATCTTTAATGTCAAGAGGTTTTGATTCGAGTAAAAGGGTAGATATACCTGACGTTAGAAATATTGGAATAATAGCTCATATCGACGCAGGAAAGACTACTCTGACTGAGAGAATTCTTTTTTATAGCGGAAGAGTCCATAGATTGGGTGAGGTAGATGAAGGTTCTACTGTTATGGATTATATGGACCAGGAAAAGGAGAGAGGCATTACTATTACTTCCGCTGCTACTACTATCTTTTGGAACGAGAAAAGAATAAATTTGATTGATACCCCCGGACATGTCGATTTTACTGTGGAAGTCGAAAGGAGTCTCAGGGTTCTCGACGGCGGAGTTGTTATATTTAGTGGAGTGGAGGGAGTAGAGGCTCAGTCGGAGACAGTCTGGAGACAGGCGGATAGGTATAATCTTCCGAGAATTACTTTCATAAATAAGTTAGATAGAAAAGGTTCGGATTTTTTTCGAACTGTCGAGATGATGAGAGATAGGCTTAAAGTGACGCCTTTGATTGTAAGTTTGCCGCTTTTTTCAGGAGATAAAGTTAAAGGGATGATTGATATTGTAGAAATGCAAGCCTGGGTCTGGCAAGATGAGAAAGGCCTTGATTATAAATCGGTGCCCATACCCGAGGAATATTCGGATTTGGCAAAGAAGTATAGAGAAGAGCTTCTCGACAAAGTGAGTCTCCTTGACGATGAAGTAGTTGATAAATTTCTTAATGAGGAAGAAATAGATACTTCGATTTTGAAAAGGGCGATTAGAAAAGGTACAATTAAGTGCGATTTCTTTCCGGTTATTGGTGGTACAGCTCTTAAGAATATTGGAGTACAGAAGGTTATGAATGCTATCGTAGATTATCTACCTTCTCCCTTGGAGGTTCCTCCTCATACCGGCAAAAATCCAAATACCGGTGAAAAAGAAGAGAGGGAAAATAATCCTGTGGGGCCTTTCAGTGCACTTGTTTTTAAAATAATAGGAGATCCGCATGGAAAATTGTCTTTTGTAAGAATTTATTCGGGTAAAGTTCATCAGGGCGATAAAATATTAAACGTTAATACGAATAAAATAGAAAGGCTTTATAAAATTATTCTCATCCATGCCGATAAAAGAAAAGAAGTAAAGTCCGTCGAAGCAGGGGAGATAGCTGCTTTTGTTGGTCTTTCGGAAGTTTCTACAGGGCATACCCTGACCGATCCCGGGAAACCTATTCTTTTTGAGCCTCCCCAGTTGCCGGAGCCGGTAATTTTTACAAGTGTTTCTCCGAAGACTATTGCTGATCAGGAGAAGCTTATGGTTGCCTTGAATAAAATTCATGAAGAGGACCCTACTTTTCTGGTTAAAAAAGATCCGGATACCGGTGAAACTTTAATTTACGGCATGGGGGAATTGCATCTCGAAGTCATTATGGAACGTCTTAAAAGGGAATCTAAGGTTGAAACAAGAGTTAGAACTCCCAGAGTTTCATACAAGGAAGCCATCACTCAAAAAGCGTCTGCCGAGGGCAAGTTTATAAAGCAGAGTGGCGGAAAAGGTCAATATGGGGATGTAATTCTGACTATAGAACCGAGTGAGGAATTTGAATTTGTAAACGAAGCCAAAGTAGCTGAAATACCGAAAGAATTTGTGGGTCCCATTGAAGAAGGAGTAAGAGAAGCGATGTTTTCGGGGAGTCTGGGTGGTTTTGAGGTCTTGGGAGGCAAAGTTACCTTGACGGGTGGTTCCTGTCACGGGGTGGATTCTACAGATATTGCTTATAAAATAGCTGCTTCCCGGGCATTTAAGAGTGCCTATAAGAAAGCAAATCCGGTACTTTTAGAACCTATTATGGAAGTAGAAGTTACCGTGCCTAACGAACATTTCGGAACTATTTTAGATGATATAAATACCCGAAGAGGCGAAGTAAAGCACGTTGACCATAGGGGCGATACGGTAATAATTGAAGCTCTTGCACCACTTGCGAATCTTTTCGGTTATGCTACAGATTTGCGTTCTCTTACCGGTGGAAGGGGATCTCATTTTATGCATTTTTTGAAATATCAGCAAATTCCTGAAAAAGTTATGGAAAAAGAACTGGATAGTATAAGAGGATATTAAGCGGCAAAGCCGCTTAAATGTAAAAATAAAATATCAAATTGTAAAATTACAAATAAAAATTTAAAAATTATTCTCACACAGAGCCCCAAAAGGGTTAGAGAGTTAGAGCGTTAAAGCGTTAAAATATTCAATATTCGGAGGAGAGGTGTGGCTAACGCATCTACGCTTCTACGCACCAACACACTAACTTCAGTTGTTTTTTTACTTGAACCCTAGAACCCTTGAAACCTTGATCCCTACACTTTAATTAACAACCAAATCACACCCCGATACAATCATTTTTCCTTACGGGGCAGGCGAATAGCACAAATAGTTTTTGTTTTTGTCGCAGTGTCAAGCTCCGTCCTCCCTAGACTGTTGATCTGTGGGTCTGTTAGTCAGTTGGGCTGTTTTTTGTTTTAAATTTTGACTAGAGACTTGCGGGCGTGTTGACTGGCTTATTGTTCAACCCATTCAAAGAAGACAAGATCACCCCTACGTTCTTTCAAAAGTAAATCGCCAAACTTGATTTTTGATGATTATAACGTATAATGTTTTATATTTAAGTTATATTGTAGAAATAACAGTAAAATAGAATATAATGAGTAAGTGAAGGTCGAAAATGAGAAAAATTAAGGAAATTGAAAAGATTCTTAATGAACATAAAGCAATCTTAAACGAAAAATTTAAAGTTAAAGAAATCGGTATTTTTGGTTCGTACGTTAAGGGAGAACAGAAGAAATCGAGTGATTTAGATATACTCGTTGAATTTAAGGAAACTATAAGTTTGCTCGACCTGGCTGGACTTGAAGTTTATTTAACCGAACTATTAAAGATAAAAGTCGATGTGGTACCGAAAGAAGATCTGAGGCCTGAATTGAAAAAAGAAATTTTAATGGAAACCATATACTTATGAAACGAAACAATCTTATATATATTAAAGATATTTTGGAAAATATGGAAAACATTGAGAAGTTTTCGAAAGATATTAATTATGAACAGTTTATTAAAGACAAAAAAATCAATTATGCAGTGGTAAGATGTATTGAAATCATTGGCGAAGCCGCAAAGAACGTTTCGAAGGAAATCAGAAGCAAATATCCCCATGTCCCCTGGAAAGAAATGGCGGGTATGAGAGATAAAGTTATTCATTTTTACTTTGGCGTGAATCTTGAAAAAGTTTGGCTTGTTGTAACTCGGGATATTCCAAAACTAAAACCGGAAATACAGAAAATTCTAAGGGAAATTACAACTACATAAATTTTCCGGGTGTTTTTAATTCTTATTTTTAAGGAAGTTATTTGGAATAAAAATAGGATATCATAAATGTCACAATGTCAAGTGCCGCCCCCATTATCTCTGTACCGCTTGCGAATCTGTTTGGTTATGCGATAGACCTGCGTTCTCTTACCGGTAGAAGGGGAGTCCATTTTATGCATTTTTTGAAATATCAGCAGATCCCTGAAAAAGTTATGGAGAAGGAACTGGATAGTATAAGAGGATATTAAGAAGAAGTCAGAAGCCGGAAGCCAGAATCCAGAGGCAATAGGGACGGAGGCAATAGGGACGGTGCTTGACATTGTGACATTTTTATTGTTATCTTCTTCGATCTTCCAATATAAGATGGACAGCATCTGTAAGGCTTTTAAGACACTCTTCTTTTGTAAGCCCTTGTCCATTGGCTCCTGGTATTTCAGGAGAGTAAGCTATAAACCATTTGCCGTCTTTTTCTATTACTGCGTTGAATTCATTATGCATAAATAAACCTCCCGGCTCTTTTTCTTAATTATAATAGAATTTATTGGTGAAAGCAAGAGTAATCCGTGTATTTTTTCACTCACTCTATTAAAGGTATGAATTCTACTGTGTCGGCTAATAATGATGGTATAACAAGTTCGTTTTTCTCTCCGTTAAAATAAATGTCTGCGGGGCCATGGTGTCCGCTTGATACAATTATAGGTTTTTCTTTAAATAAATTGTCATATTTGTAAATTGTGCCTTCTTTTTTGTATCCGGATTCAAAACTACCCGGACCCCATTCCGAAATATAGCAATTACCAGCTTCATCCAGAGTTATGCCGTCTAAATTCGTAAATTCTGTTGTTATAATTGTTGAAATAGTAGAATCTTCAAGATTTATTTCATCGATTGGTGCTTTTTCCATGAAATAGCACATTAAAAGTCTGTTTTTTGATTTGTCATAAGTAATTCCATTCGGCCCGCCATGCGTTTTCATAAACGGCGAATAAGTTTTAGAGGCAATGTTGATTCTAAAGACTATACCGGTATTACTGCCTGTTACGTATAAAAATCCTGAGTCGTCAGAAGTGATATCATTTAAAAATGTTGCTTCTTTTATCTGGATATCTAATTTGATACTTCCATCAGTGATATCAAATCCTTTTACTGATTTTGGATTATCTGCAACGTATAATATATTTTCATATATTAGTATACCGAGTGGTTTTGATAATCCTTTCTTGAAATAAGTTTTCCCTCCGGTCGAATCTATCTCGATAATACTTCCGTCTCCGAAGTTTGATACAAAATATCTTTTTGTTAAGGGGTTGTAGGCAGCACTTTCAGGCATTTTAAATTCTTGTGAATTAGATTGAACAGGAATTAGCGTAATTGTTAATAAGAAAAGCAAATTAAATTTCATTTTTTAAATTGTAGATATTTATGAATATTTGTCAAGATTGGATTGCCACTAAGACACCAATTGTGGAAAACAAGTTAAATGGTCAAATTGTTGAATGGTTAAATGGTTAAATCGGCATCCCCCCGCAGTATTTTTTACTATTTGACTATTTTTTAATTTAACTATTTAACTTAGATTCGAAGAATCTATGTCATAAACGCAGATGAACGCAGATTTTCAGGATGTTTTTTGTCGTTTAAAACCCAACACCCTACCCAAGAAAATAATCTCACACAAATGTAAAAAGCTTTTAGTTTTGTTTTTTTACTCGAAACCTGGGACCTTTACACATAATTTCTACAACGAGAAAGAAAGTCTGGCAAGAGGTCCCGAAAAAGATACTCCCGCGTAGTTATTATAGTTGAAGCCCATACCAATGTTAAATATGTGAAATGTACGGTTTAAAGAAGCGGAAAAATTATGGAAGTTAAGCGAACCGTACGATGAATTTAAGGTGAATAAATCCAAATTGTAATTATCGGGAAGGGAAATCTGTAAATCGGCGCCATAAGATAACTCTGCTTCCTCGAGAGGTTCGATGTAAAAAGCCCCTATGAAAGGTGTTAACGTAACATTCTCCACTGTAAAAGAATAACCGCCGTTTATCGAATAAAGAGTCAGAGATTCCTCGCTTGAAAAAACATTCTGATAAAAACAATTAAAATGGAAGGAATAAAGATTTGCGGAAACTTTTGCCGTAACTCCGTAAGTATCATCGATATCTTTACCCAGATAGGTACCTTCGAGTGAAGAATTAAGGAATATGATTTTTCTCGGTTGTCTATACTCGTGTCTCGGATTGGGATAAATTAAATCTGAATCATCTATATAAGTGTAATCGTAATAACTTACATCAGGATAAATATCATCGTAAATCCAATAACTATCCGGATAATAATCATATTTGTATATTTTCTTATGGGGTCTTCTTTTGTAATCATTTACATAATCATGATTATACTTATCCTTTTCTTTTACTACGACTTTTTCTTCTATTTTTTTCTTCTCCTTTACAATCTTATCTTTAACCTCTTTAATACGGTTTTCTTCTTGAGCGGGTTTTTCCACTTCATTCTTATCTTTATCTTTCACTTCCACTTTTTCGCTGCTTTTTTCTTCTACTTTTTCTTTTTCCTTTGTGATTTTTTCTTTGATTTCTTGAATGAAGCTCTTTTCTTCAGTGGATTTTCCCTCTGCAAACAATGGAAGAAAAGATAGTGATGTAATCAGAAATATGTTATTTATTAAATTTTTCATTTTCTACTCCTTTACAAATTAGACCTGGCAGATTCACTTTCGGTTTCATATTGAACTACGAAGACAAAGATAATGGGACGCAGATGAACGCAGATTTTCAGGATTTTTTTGTTGTTTAAAACCCAACCCTACCAAATAATTAGCCACGGATTTACACAGATAAACACTGATTTTTTTTACACGAAACACGAAACCTTAAACCCGAAACTATAATTCACACGGAGACACGAAGATTTTAAATTATTGGTCTGTGGGTCGGTTAGTCCGTTAGTCTGTTTTTTTACTGACCAACTCACTCACACACCAACACACTAACTTTAGTCATTTTTTTGACTAGTGACCAATGACTTAGTTATTTGAAATTGTCAAGCACCGTCCCCAAAACAAATACCAGGATTAAGAGAAGAGCTGGGACCGGGGTCGTAAGTATTGCGTCCGGGAGAAAATTAGCTACAATTGTACATAAAGTGCAAGAAGAATAAGAAAAAAAGGGGAAAAGTTACCCGGAGATATTTTTAATGTTAATTTAAGAGGTAGGATTTTTATTTACAAGACGTGATATAATGTGGTTTTGATGAATGTCATAGATATTAGGAATTTGACAAAGAAGTACAAGGAAGTAACAGCAGTAGATGACCTGACCCTGCAAATAGAGGAAGGCGAGATATTCGGATTGCTGGGACCTAATGGTGCCGGAAAGACCACTACTCTTCTAATGCTTACGACTCTTAGGAAGCCGACATCCGGAACTGCGACAATAAATAACTTTGACATCGTAAGACAGCCTGATGAGGTCAGAAAATCCATAGGGATAGTTTTTCAGGACCCCAGCTCTGATGAAATACTGACAGGATACGAAAATCTAAAACTGCATAGATGGCTGTATGGAATGCCTGGCGATTTGGCAGAGAGAAGAATAAAAGAACTCTTAGAGCTTGTAGACTTAACAAAAAGGAAGAATGATCTGGTGAAGAAATACTCCGGAGGGATGAGAAGGCGTTTGGAAATAGCAAGAGGTCTTATGCATCATCCAAAAGTTTTATTTTTGGATGAACCCACACTGGGATTGGATCCGCAGGCTCGAGGCCATATATGGGGCTATATAAAAAAACTGGCGCAGGAAGAAAAGATTACCATCGTAATCACGACCCATTATATGGACGAGGCTGATAATCTCTGCGGCAGATTGGCAATAATAGATGAAGGAAAAATAATCGTGTCAGGCTCACCTCAGGAACTAAAGAAGAAATTTGGTGGAGATATAGTTCGGTTGAAGGCAAAGAATCTAAACGTCAGCGCCTTAAAAAAATTGAAATACGTGATTAAAGTTGAGAGACGCGATGAAGAAGTTTCTTTAACAGTTAAAGATACCAATGAACACTTGCAAGAAATTTTGATGCTTGTAGGGAAGGTAGAATCGGTCGAAGTACACTCCCCTACATTGGATGACGTTTTTATTCATTATACCGGAAGAACTATAAGAGAAGGCGCACCCGAAGGGGGATGGGCCCAGAAGGCGATGGCTTTTAAGACGAAAAGATGAGAAACTTAAAAGGAATTTACGCGCTGTGGTATAGGGAATTCAAAGTCTTCATTAGAGAGAAATCCAGGTTAGGATTTTCGGTAATAAATCCGCTGGTATGGTTACTGGTAGTCGGCGGCGGGTTAGGTTCTGTTGTCTCATTCGGCGGAGTGAATTACAGGACTTTCATTTACCCGGGCATTCTGATTCAATCCGTTGTATTTTCGTCTATTTTCTTTGGCGTATACATTGTTTTGGATAAGAAGATTGACTTTATGAAGGAAGTTCTGGTAGCACCGATATCGAGGACCGCGATGTTTGTCGGAAAAGTGGTCGGAGGGTCGACCGACGCGCTGATTGAGATTGTCACATTATTAGTAATCGGTTATATTCTTGAGTCGACCGGAATCCTGGCTGGGGTTTCAATCAACTTTGTCTCCGGCATAGTTTCGGTGGCATTCTTGCTCGCAACAACTGTGGCGATGGTAAGCTTAGGATTGATAATTGGTTCCCAGATGGAGAGCACAGAGGGCTTTCAGCTGGTAGCCAGCTTTCTGCTGTTTCCTCTATTCTTCCTCTCAGGCGCGCTCTTTCCAATTACCAACCTGCCATCCTGGCTATCTCCAATAGTATTCCTCAATCCTATCACATATTCTGTGGACGGTTTAAGAGGAATTCTTATCGGTATTTCAAAATTTAATATTGGGCTTGACTTTGCAGTGATCGGTATTTTTGCCATAGTAACTATCTTAATCGGTACTTATGCCTTTAAAAGAATGGAAGTTTAGTTCACCCCTCAACACAAAAATTAATTGAACCACAGAGCACACAAAGACCACAGAGATTCTTTTATTTGTTATTTTATTCTAACTGCTAACTTCCAACTACTAACTTCTTTATTAACAACAAATCACACGAATAGCACGAATAGTCTTTGTTGCAATGTCAAGCACCGTCCCCCAACACGATGAAATACTTCAAAGAATCTACGTATTCAAAAAAGAAGAACTGGACCCTCTCACATTCAGATACGCCAGATGCACAATCCCTTAACCATAGATGCCATTTTCCGGAGGTTTTTTTAAGAGGGACTTCAAATAAAAAAGAAGGGAGCAAGTGCTCCCTTCTTACATCAATAATATTTGCTCTCTTTTTTTATCGAATAAGTATCGTCTTCTTACATTCAGTCGTCCCTTTTACTGATATGAAGTAGATACCTGATGAGTGTCCATCACCAAAATTAAGGCTAGAATTAGGCGCAACCTTTGTGTATTCACAGACGACTCTTCCTGCTACGTCTCTTACCATTATATCTGCCGCTTTATTTCCTTTATAAGAGAGTCTGATTTGATTAAGAAAAATACTTCTCGGTATCGAAAGATATTCTACTTTTGCCTTTTCGTGGTTTTCTTCTACACCGCTTAAGTATGTAATTCTTGCCTGTACTGATGATATTGGACTGAATCCTCCTGCATCACCTCCGAAGAGGTAAATCCCATCGATTCCATAACCGATACCCTCGATAGCTATACCATCAGTTCTAAAAACAGGATTAATCACAGAGGGATATGGATTCCAGGTGTTAGGTCCATCAAATGCATAGTAAAAGACAGAACCGGTTATGGAGGAACCAGTATTTCCGGCTATAACATATGCAGTATCTCTGTAGATTGCACTGCCAGCGCCCCATCTTATGTCTGGAAGATATGCAAAGAGGGTTGAATCCATGGTCCATGTATCGTTTATGGCATTGTAGATCTGTGTTTGATGATAGTATGGCGATGTAGTCGGATCAGCTCCACCTGCAATGTAAATTGAGTCTTTCCTTACCCAGGATGCTGCGAGTTCTGCAGCCAGAGGCATATTGGTTTTCTTTGTCCATGAACCGGTCGATGGATCATACTCCCAGGTGGAATTAAACAATGTTGAGGTGGCATTATCAAAACCGCCTATCTTATAAACCTTTCCATTTGCTGCTTCGCATGTATAGAACCATGCGTTTTCTCCCGTACCGGATCCGGAAGTCCAGTTATCTCCCGAGATCGAGTATTTAAATAGTGTATCGATTATTTCGCCTGCACTGTAAGAATAACCGCCCGGAACGTAAATTGTGTCCCCTAAAACACAGGCATCAAACATGCAGAGACCAATCGGCATAGAATCACAGACACTCCATGTACCTCCAAGACTGTCAGGACTGTATTTATAAACAGCCCTACATGAAATCATACTACCTCCGTATCCGCCAACAACAAATATATCATTGCCATCAAATACCACTGCAAGATCCATTAAGCTGTCAGGTATGTCTGTTACTATCTCCCATGGTGATACCTCTACTGTTCTTGCGAGTGTGTCATTGGCAGGTTCTAAATCGAATGGTGAAAATACATTCGCTGTGTATTCAAATGTTCCACAGTTATAGAAAGTAAGCGAACCGAAGTCAATAACCCTTGTGCTGTCCGCAAGTATTAGAACTCCCATTGAGTCAGCTGTAAATATAGGACTGCCCATGTAGTTTATATTAACGTGAATATTCACTGTAGTATCAACCAGACCATTATTTGAGAATGCTGCAAGCACATTATAAGCTGTATCCCTCTTGCATATAGCAGGGGGTGAAATCAATACATCAGTAGAGAAGTCAACATGAGCTGCTAATATCGTGCTGAGAGTGTCGTTCTCTGAAGTTGAATCGGGAGTCATTGTATAGGCCTTATACATATATTGACCAATATTCGCCATTGTCCAGTTTTCAAAATTTATCTGGATGGTACTATCTGGCAACAAAGTAACCGTGCTATCCCCGGTGAAATAAGTAGGGCTTCCTGAGGTACCTGTTATTTCGGTATGAGCAGTAAAGTTCATAGTCGAATCGCCAAAATTATGAAAGGTCGAAGTAACGGGATAAGGAGTGTGAACATCCATGAGCTCGGGTGGGGAATTAAGGTTTGTTACCGCAATATCATGCATGCCCCCTCCCTTGATGGTAGTGAGTATTTCAATATTGTCAACGGCTACAAACCAATCGTAGTGTGATGAATGGTGATCCCACCAGTTAAACTCAATCTGGAATGAATCTGCCGGAAGATAAGGAGCGATACTGAGCGTGTCCCATAAACCGGAGCCCATATCTATATCATATAGAACGAGATTATTCCAGCCTCCCCAGGCTGCGCCATTGTGGGTTCTTACCCTGACGGCAAAAGTGTCATAATCGGCATAATTTTGATAGCCGAAAGAATAAATCAATGTAATAGAATCATATTTCGCCGATGAAAAAGCTGGCAGGATTAATTCTTCCTCAGTAGCCGGATTTGTACCTACTGAATCATCATCGTAAGCGACAATATACTGACCGGAATCAGCAGGCATTGCGTTTGTGTGCCAGGTGGAAGTGCTAAAGATATCCCACGAATATGTATCAGAGTTGTTATCAACGACTGTCCAGTTTGCAGGAATTGAACCAGATTCAAAGTCTTCAAAAAGTAATTGATTCCACTGTAGCGTGCTACCTAATTTTCTTTTTACTCCCTCCGTGTAAATCGTATGAATACTATAAGTAGAAATATCAGATTCCTTCTTGCTAAATTGTGCCTTATCGTCGATTCCTGTGTCTACCATTGATGAAATAAGTATCAACAGTAATAACATACGACCTCCTTATGTTTTATAACTACAATTCTACTTATTTTTTTGTTTTTGTCAAGGAAAACCAGATAAGAAGACACCAAGACACGAAGAAGCAACAAAAAATTATATTTTGTTTGTTCAAAACCCTTACCTCCCCACCAAAACTAAGAGAAACAACAAATCACACAAATCGCACGAATGGTTTTTGTTTTTTTTGACTCAAGACACCAGGGCGTGTTGCCGAAAGGCTTTTCGCTATCCAAAGTAATGTCTTTGCGAATTTGTCCTCTTGCTCGACTTTCGCGAAGTAATCTCTTGTGATAAAATTAAAGGGCTTAATTGCAAGCTATACGTGGAGATTGCGTCACGGTGGAAAGGCGTGAAGAAGAGTTCGCAATAACAATGTGAACTGTGTTATTTTATTCTATTGGTTTTGGGCAACACGCCCTCACGACACATGACTCATGACGTAGTTATTAACAGAGATCACAGAGATTTTTTATTGTTTGTCAGTTGAAGATATGGACCCCTGGTTCTTATTTTTTTATTGTTAACTTAATTTGTGTGAATGAATGTGCCGGGAAAGAATATAAAAACTTATTCCCTGCAACTTCCATTTCTTTAGTTGCCGGAATATATTTTTCTCGTTTATCATAGGTGAACGGGGCATGAATATCTTTGCTGTTTACTTCTCTAATCGATGCTTTTCCGGCGAATGCCCCTGAGTTATTTATAATCTCGGCGAGAATGGATTTATCTTTATGGCGGTTTACCACATTTATAAAAAGTGTATTTGTTTCTTTAGAGTACACAGATGTAACATCGAGATAAGGTATGTCTTTATAATCCCCCGCATCAAATGTTTCACAGTCTACAAATACATCGACGGAAGTGCCCAGACAATTATTCGAGAATAATTTGAATGTATGGAACAGGGACGTTTTAAATGTTCCTTTATCCTTGTCGTTTGCTAAAAGTGCTGTTAGAAGTGTGTAGTTTGCCATTTTAACTACATCGGCATGGCGTATAAAAGAGTTGAAAAACTGAGCTACTGCTAAAACAGATAAAATATCCCTGCCGAAAGGAGCCCATTCATCGAATGATATATAGATTGGTTTCTCCGGTTTATATCTGTTTTTAATAATTGCAATCTGTGCGGCAGTTGTAGTAATTTTTTCTTCGATGTCCATTGCCCAATGTCCCATATACGAGTCGTAATCCTCGGTATATTCCCAGTAGCGGTGCATGGAAATATAATCGGCAACGTCTCTTAATTCAGTTATTATTTTCCGGTTCCAGTCGACCCATTTACCTGAAGATTCGTAGTATGACGAGCCACACGCTATGAATTTTATTGTTTTATCCGTTTGCCACATAGCCTTGGCAGCTTCTTTTGCGATTTTACAATAATCTTCGGCATTCTTATATCCGATTATCCAGGGTTCTCCGTCGACTTCATTTCCCAGGCACCAGTATTTTATATTGTACGGGTTTTCATTTCCGTATTTAGCCCGCAGGTCGGAATAATAGGTTCCCTTTTTTAGGTTGCAGTATTCGACCCAGTAACGGGCATCATTTATAGTACCGGTTCCAAGATTGACACATACGACATTTTCAGTTCCCATGGACTTATTTAATTTAACCCATTCGTCTGTGCCGACGTGATTATTTTCGATTGCTCCCCATGCCAGATCTTTACGAACCGGGCGCTCTTCTTTCGGACCGATACCATCTTGCCAATTGTACACCGCGGTATAATTGCCCCCGGGCCAGCGCATATTAGTTATCTTAAGTTCCTTTACAGCCTCGATAAAATTAGTTTTAAATCCGTTTTCATCGGCTAGAGGAGAGGTAGGGTCATACAAAGTCCCGTACATGGTATTATGTACAGATGTATCATCCATTCCGAATCTCTCCGGGTCAAATTGTATAGGTTCCATGAATACTCCGTAGATTTTCGGATCGATTTCGTCTATTACCCTGTCACAATCGATTTTAATTTTTGCTGACCAGGCAGGTAAAATGATGGGAAGTACAAATAAAACTGCAAAGATTGTAAAGTAAAAAACTTTTCTAATTTTTTTCATCATGATGTAAATTATAGGAATTTTCGGGAAAATGTCAAGGAAAATTCGCCACAAAGGCACGAAGACACTAAGATTTTTTAACAACAAATCGCACAAATAACACGAATGGTTTTTATTATAATTTGTCCAATGTCTAGATTTGACCCCAGAAATATGACCCCAGAAATACAAAAAATCCATAAAGTGAGCTTCCCAAACTGCAAGCATGCGAGAGCCAACCGTGGATACCTGGCGTCTTTGGTCTAATCTTAATTACTATTCTATTTTCGTTTAGACTCCTCGACCAGGTTTTTCAATTTTCTCAGAAGGTCACACATTTTAACTGTCTTATCAAAAGCTTCATTCCAAGTATATTTGCGACCAGTTTTGCTGTTGACCCTTTTTTGAAGCCTCTCAATGGTTTTATCCATGCCGCCTTTGGTGCAGGGGTCGAGTAATACTTCCACTAGGTTATAGAGTCCGCCCAAGGCTTTAATTACATCAGTAGGGATGGGAATACGTGCCAAATCTTCTGCCCCATATCCTGCTGGAGCCTGTAAAATATCAGGAAGCCAATCCCATAATCCCGGCGTCTCCCAGAATTCGTCCGATCTTATGAGACCAAGTTCTTTAATGTTCTCAAGAAGCCACTTTTTTTCCTCTCTTTCTACCCGGGCTCTTTCTTCTTGAGCTTCCTCCTCTCCTTTGCATCTCTCGAACTCGGAGTTAGCTTCAATTGCTTTCCTACTTGCCTCCTCAGCTTTTTGTTTGGCACTCTTAGCCAGCTTTTTCGCCTTCTCAGTGTGTTTATTTGCAGCCTCCAGATCACCGGTATCGTAAGCTTTTTTTGCGGCGTTTGCAGATGCGTGCGCACTTTCTGCATCTTTTTCAGCCTGTTCTTTAAGCTTCTTTGCTTCCTTGAAGAGTTCTTCGGCCTCTTCACACGGCTTTTTTAGGATTTTCCTCAGCGAATCCGCTTCAGTTATTTTCTCTTGGGCAGCATCGATAGCATTCTTTGCTCCTTCGCAACTGCTGTTCGCTCCTTTTATTTTATCCTGACAAGCTCTCTGTTCTTCCAGCCGTTTCAAGCAGCGTTCGTGCTTTTCTTTTAACTTCCCCAGCTGCATTCCCATCTTCTTCAATTCCTTGAGACAATCATTTAAAGCATCCACTGCGTTTTTGAGGTCTGCGTTAATTTTATTCAGCTTAGCTTCAGCTTCTTTTAACCTTTTTTCTGCTGCCTGCTTAGACTTCTCCCATTTAGCCATCTCTTTGTCACCATTCTTACATTCATCTCTTAATTTATTCCATTGATCACGGTATTCTCGTAGAAACCATAATAGAATATTAATGGATGTCTCGCTTCCCGAGAAGTATATCCTGACCTTGCCATTATATATCCCAAGCCAGTTGTCGAGTCCGGGTCGCGGATCGGTGCTAACTTCGTTAGAATGGATAGCCCTGTTAATCAATTTTTTCAATTCCTTTTTGGATTTATCTAAGGCTTTTTTAGCCTTTTTGAGCTCGTCTTCTGCTTTCTTTAAATCATCCTCTCTTTGTTTTTTAACCTGTTCAGCCACTTTTTGCCTGGCTCTTAAAGCACTGACTTTCTTCTTTAGTTCGTCGCAATTTTTTACTTTATTATCGTATCTATCCTTAAATGCATTGTATTCCTTGAGTATAGAATCACAATCCTCTTTCGTGACATTAAGCGCTATCGCGGACGGGTTAATACGAACACCACTAAGTGGGGAGGTGACTTGAAACGCGTAATTCCCAGGCGCCACATCAAAGTCGATTTCGAATCGAAGCCGGTAGTGCTGAGAATCCTGAAATTGAGCTTCGAGGATATCAATGCCTTTAAAAGGAGTTTTAAAGTTCATTTCCTCGATAAAACCTTTCCCAGTAAGCGTTGCCTCGGTTTTCGTTCCCGAAAAAAAGTAGTCAGGAATAATATAATCAAGAACAATTTCTTTGAATTCCTCAGTTTTAAGCGAGAAGACACTTATTTTACTCCTACCGATCTCCTGATTCCCTACCCAGGCTTTAACCTGCCAGGCGTAGGTAAAACCCGGCTCCAAAGGTTCATTTGCATCTTTTAGATAAATGAAAGAGGCTTCCTCAATACCCTCTTTGTGAAAATACGGCTTGAAATCAGCAAGACTCTCTTTGTTGAGCCTATGTCCTTCTGGTATTTCAGTTGCTAAACCTTCAGGTGCTTTCCATATTGTTAGTGAGTATGAAATGTTTGCTACATTTACGGGTGTCCACTCAAAATCAATTACAGGATCAACGATCTTTTCGCCATCCTGAGGAGAGATAATATTTATGCTAATGGGTTCTATAATATCTACACCTGGAGCGTAAACGAAGGCTCTAATCTCGCTTTTCCCGTAGTCCTCGCTAACACGAAGAGTAACTTCTTCCAATATTTGTATCTGCCAGGCATAAGTTCCTTCTTCAAAAGATCTCGCTGATGAAGGATACCGGAAGACGGTGTTAACAATTCTATCTTTCTCAAACCAGGATGGATTTGACTGTATCGCCTCCTCTTTAGTTTGTCCTTCTAAGACCTTGACGATGCGGAGTTTATAATTAAAATCTGCCGGAGGCCTGGGAGTAGGAGGTGTCCACGTAAAGAGAGGATTCTTCTTAATCTCCGCCCCATCCCCGGGAGAAGTAAGCCTGGGCTTGCCGGAAAGTTGAACATTTTGTTTAGAGCAATCGCGCCCGAATTCCTCCTTACTTTCAGCGCCTATAACGGAAACACAAACTGTATATTTACCACCCGGGAAATTCCCGGTTCTGACAACCGACTCTTTATACTTACCTTTATACCAGGTATCAGTAACCTTCCCTATATTTCCGGAAGTTATCCTTTTTGTCCCCGGCTGAAGAGCAAAAGGATTCGAGTTGGCTCTCCCGACCAATCCATCATTTTCTTCCGTCACCTCTCCGTGGAGATAAACCCAATATGTTTCAGAAGTCCTGTTATTCAAATCCACATGCCAGAGATCTTGCATCATCAATTTATTGGGTGGGGGTCTGTGTAGCTTAACAGTAACCTGAGCATTAATAGTAAAAACGGGTAGCATAACTAAAACCAAACAAGGAATTACCTTTAAACTCTTCATCGTAACCTCCCTATTAGTTTAAATATAAAAATACGAAACATTTGCAATCAACATTCCTTTAATTTATATGTTACTAAATCATAACGGAAAGCGGAGTGAATGTCAAGAATAAAATCTCAAAATTAATTCGTTAGTCTTTTCCAACCCCTGTATCCGATATCCTAAAATTAAACACAAAGGACACAGAGGTTTTACGCTATCAGCTGACCGCTGACGGCTGAGGCTGTGCCAAAAGTCCAAATTTAACGGATTTCTAAAAAATAAGCCTTTGAAAAACAAGAACTTAGTTTTCTGCAAATTGCGAAAAAGAGGGTTTTGGCACAGCCTCAGCTTTCCGCTAAACCCAACACAGCCCAGAAAAATCACATGTAGGACTTGTAGGGATTGTAGTTTGTTGTTTTTTTTACTAATTAACCACTCTACTAATTTACAATTTCACTGATTCGAAGAATCTACGGAATTATCAAATGTTGAGATTTGACCCCAGAGACATTAGTAAACACGCTATAGTACTCTAGTGTACGTTATTCTTTTTCTTCCCAATATTCTTCGGCTTCTTTTTCCATATCTTCCAATCTGTCATAGTAATCAGGAAATTCATTAAGATGAGCAAGTGCAATTTTTCCGGTAATAAGCGGGTCGTCATTGCTTACATTGGTTAATTCGTCTGTCTTTCCGTGTTCAAGCTCAACGTCCATACCCATTCTAAGCTGTTCGACGTCAAATTTATCCCACTTTATACCAAGCTTTTCCCCAACAGATTTAGCTTCCTCATAACTAAAAACTTTTTTTGACGACATTTAATCCTCCTTAAGTTAGATTTTTGATAGTTACATTTATAGATTCTAAAGATTTTTTACAGATAAGTCAAGTAGCCACGGAGGCACAAAGATAATAGCACGCAGATAAACGCAGATTTAAAAGGATTTTTTTATTTGCTGTTTTATTCCAACTTCTAACTTCCAACTTCTGACTACTGAAGAACTATTTAACCATTTCACTAATTTAATGTATGCAGTACCAAGCTATTGACATATATGACACGTACATTAAATTTACACTATGATTATATGTTCCTTTTTAACCATTCGACGATTTGGCTGTTTAACTATAATTGAAGAAGGTTTGTTGGGATTTGATAAGCAAAGGTTGTCCAATGTCTAGATTTGACCCCAGAAATTTGATGACCCCAGAAATTTGACAAAGGTTGTCCAATGTCTAGATTTGACCCCAGAAATTTGATGACCCCAGAAATTTGACCCCATTCAGCGATATAACCTGTCCTACTGCTCTTTCACTTTTAAAGGCATATCCAACCTACAAGGATATAAAAGAACTGAGTAAGGAAGAGATTAGAGCCTTTTTGAAGAAACACTATTGTCATAAAGAAAATGGTGTTCTGCGTATATATAAAGCGATAAAAAAAGGACAGGTTAAAATAGATTCTACTGTAATTCGGGAAAGGAGCAAATCGGTTATATTTCTCATAAAGAGAATAGAGATGCTTCATGAAGAAATAAAAGGATACGAAAACGACCTGAAAGAAACTACGAAAAGAGATAAAGACGCGGAGATATTTAAAAGCCTTCCGGGAAGCGGAGATACACTCGCTCCCGGATTAATGGTAATTTTCGGAAAGAAAAGAAACAGATACGAAAACGCAGAAGAGATAAACAGTCTTTCCGGCATTGTACCGTTTACCAAGCAAAGTGGTAACTGGGAAAGTCATCTTTTTCGATTTGGATTTAATCATTTTTACCGCAACATAATCACCAGGTTGGCTTATTGCAGTCTTACTAAATCAGAATGGGCAAGAAGTTATTATAACGAAAAAAGAGCGGAAGGTAAGAGCCATTATCACGCGTTAAGATGCCTTGCAAGAATATGGATTAAAATAGCGTTTTCCTTATGGAAAAAAGAAGAGAAATACAATGAAGATAAACATATGGCTGCGGTTCATAGACACAAGATTAGAAATAGGCTAGCTAGAAAATCGGCGTAATTAAACCAGAGGGTTGACATAGTAATTCTAAATCCTAAAGATAGATTCGAAGAATTTGTTTATAGAGAATAATAGTGCTAAATCCTACTTGAAAAAATTATTTAGTTAATTATATTAATATTAGAATCAAGATGAGAGGCTATCCAAAGGGTTCCGTCGCATGGTAATGTCTCTTTCTTATTTAATCCCGAGTAAAAGCAAGTTTTCTCTATTCGTATGCCTAATTTTACCCCTTGACAATACGTATATTTTTATTATAATATATACGTATAAAGGAGTTTATAATGGATAAAAAACTAACTTTAAAACTTGACGAAGAAGTTATTGAGAGTGCCAAGGACTATGCAAGGAGAAAGCATCAGAGTTTATCTAAATTAGTGGTAAATTATTTTAATTATCTTTCCAAAGTTGAGGAGACTGATAATGTTGATTTTTCCGCGTTGGTTAGGGAATTGTCAGGAGTTATTGATTTGAAGAAAGGTTTTGATTTAGATAAAGAATATTTAGGGTATATAGTCGAGAAATACAAATAATGCAGAAAATTTTTATTGATGCGGATGTAATTCTTGATTTACTCGCAAAAAGAGAGCCTCATTATAAATACGCGGCTACACTTTTTACTTTGATAGATTGTTCGAAAGTTAAGGCTTTTACAAGTCCGGTTGTTATTTCTAATATATATTATATTCTGCGAAAACTAAAAAAAAGAGAATTCGCCGGTAATAAGGTAAGAAAATTAAGGCTTTTGCTTAATATATTAACCATTAATGAGAAAATAATAGATTTAGCTTTGTCTTCGAGTTTTAAAGATTTCGAAGATGCAATTCAATATTATGCCTCTGTGGAGAATAAGATAGATTTTATTATTACAAGGAATAAGAAAGATTATAAGCCGAGTGAAATACCGGTTGTTTTGCCTGAGGAATATCTAAATATAATAAATGCAAATTAATTTCTTATTATTCTAATCGGGACGCAGATAAACGCAGATTTTTAGGATTTTTTTGTTGTTTGTTAAATTCAAAATTCAAAATTAATAATTCAAAATTTTTAATTTTCGAACCAATCCCTTGACTAATACTTATACTTTTAATATCTTATAAAAAAGAGAGTTGGGGGATATTATAATTATGAAAAGTTTGGAAGAATTGAAGAAAATTATCAATCAGCATAAAAAGGAACTAGAGGGAAAATATAAAGTAAAAAGTATAGCTATATTTGGTTCCTATGTAAGAAATGAACAAAACGCAGAAAGCGATGTAGATATACTTGTTGAATTCAGGGAACCGGTGGGTTTGCTTTTTATCCATCTTGCAGATTATTTGGAAGAAATTTTGAGCGTTAAGGTTGATCTATTGACACCTGAGGCAATAAAACCTAATCGAAAAAAGTACATATTGGAAAAGTTGGTATATGTCTAAAAGAGAGTGGAAGCTGTTTCTTGAAGATATTTTGGAATCGATGAGCCTGATTGAGGAATATGTAAAAGGTATGAGTTTTGATGATTTCAAAGAAGATAGAAAGACAATTGATGCAGTTGTAAGAAACTTTGAAATAATAGGCGAAGCAGCAAAAAATATCCCTGAAAATATAAGAAATAATTACAAGAGTATTGATTGGATAGGCATTATTGGCTTGAGAAATAGAATCTCGCATGAGTATTTCGGAATAGATTTTTCTATTATATGGAATATTATCGAGCTTGAACTCTCAGTATTAAAGAAAGAAATTCAAAACATACAGGAAAAAACAGAATCTTAAATCCCAGATCCTAAAAATTGCCACTAAAGCACAAAGACACGAAGTTTTTTTATTGTTTATTCTAACTACTAACTTCCAACTCCTAACTTCTTAAAATTCTTTTCACATTTCAAGGTCTGACCCCAAATACACAAGGTCTGACCCCAAATACATTTTAATATTTAGAGTGTCGAAAGAAAACAGTTATGCGTCAGCAATTATAGAAGTTAATAAAAATCAAAAAGTCATTAGTACGGGACCGTATAAAATAGTCCGTCATCCCATGTATGTTGGGGATATAATTTTATTATTATTCACACCTATTGCATTAAGTTCTTTTTGGGCTTCAATTCTTTTTCTAATTTGTACGCCTTTATTTTTTGTTTTAAGAATAAAAGGGGAAGAGGAATATTTGAAAAAAAATTTGCCTGGATATAATGAATACTGCCAGAAAACTAGGTATCGCTTAATTCCATATATATGGTAAGAAATTAACCGTTTTTTTGCATTCAACAAATGCCAAGGAAATAAATGATTGGAACGTTAGATGGTTGGATAGTTGGATTGTTTTAAACCACGAACAACGAACCAGGAACTACGAACTCTATTATTCAAAAGAACGATAAAAACTTTGAATGGGGTGGAGGGATGATTTCAAAAAACAAGACCAGGCCCCTTTGCATTATTTGTTTTTGTGACAATGTTAAGCTCCGTCTTTCAAACCCCCATTGCTAGAATCCATCCGTTGACATTTTTTCTGGATGACTTAAATTAAGCTAACCGGTTTCTGTACAATGGAGGTGTGTATGAAATTTAAAAGAAATATTTCTATGTTTTTTTTAGTAGTTATTATTTGTTTATGCCAAATAAATGCACAAGTATCCTCAGGTTGCAAATACCCGGAAGCATCAAATCGTAATTTAACGTCTGAAGACCTTGCAGGTAAATCTCTGTGGGAATTAAAAATCATGCGTAATGAGATATTTGCCAGACATGGTTATAAGTTTAAAACAGAAGAAATGAGAGAATATTTTAATAAACAAAAATGGTATGAACCAAAATACGCTGATGTAAAATCAAAATTAACCGAGATTGAAAATGCCAATATAAAAATGATAAAACAATATGAGGATAATTTGCAGAAGAGCAAACCATCGCCTAAAATAAGTGAATTAATAGAGAAGCAAAAACGTGAAATTGTATTTAAAACACCATGGGGGTCGGGAACAACCGAGTTAAATCACCTGATTCCGCAGGAAGCTAGTCCCGAAGGACCAAAGAGTTTCGTTATCGATAGTTCAGGCAAATTCTTTGTTCTCGATCAGGTTAATAAAAGAGTTCAGGTTTATGGCAAAACCGGCAAGCATATCAAAACAATTCCTATTCCGGCTGTAACGTTTTCGGATATAGCCATCGGAGAATCAGGAAATTTATTTCTTCTTGACCGGTTTGTATACAAAACCGTAGTTCTGATAGATGGCAAAGGCAACATATTGAAGAAGATAGAATTGATTGGCAAAGGCATTACGAAAACCGGTAATGTATCGGAAATATACAGCCGCGAAGATGGCTTATGGGTCGTAGTTGGAAATTCAATAGTGCGATTGTGTGATATCTCCGGAGAACCGTATAAAGACAGGCAGATAGCGCCGGGAAAATTCTCCCAAGATGACAAGTCACTTCTCGAAACAAAGGTAATCGGCGAGATAACAGCAACTGTTTCGCGAAATACATTGACCAAATCGAGCATAGACACTTATAATATATCAGGCAAGGATGCTTATACAATATACTTCGATATACCGATTTTGTATATAACCATGGTGGACACGGATAAAAACGGAAGCATCTACCTCGGGGTAGAGCTATTGGAGGAGTCCATTGACGAAGGTCCACCTTACAGTATTGAAAATTCACATGAAATCGTGGTTGTTCTCGACAGTAATGGTAATGAAAAGCAAAGAATTTATATGCCTGTATCTTCAAAGGCAGAAGACGTTACCTGTTCTCATCGCGTTACACCGGATGGAACTATCTATCAGCTTGTAATAGGAGAAGAAGGAGCTACGATGTGGAGGTATAGTCCCTAAAGAACGCAGAGAAATATAGCCAGTCCAGAGTCAAGACCAAATCCTAAATCTCAGTTTTTTACCCGAAACACGAAACTCTATTTAAATTGTCAAATGTCGAGATTTGACCCCAGATATACCAGATATACAGATATACAGATATATTCCTACAGAGAACACAGAGATTTTCGTTATTTTTTTAACCCTAAACTCAAAACACGAAACTGTTGTTAATCTTTTCACATTTCAAGGTCTGACCCCAAATACATGACCCCAAATACACAAATACAGGACCCTGTTTATACTGGAACCCAGGACCCGGTACCTGGTAGCTAAGTTGCCCCACCCCTTGACACTTTTCAAAGAAGATTTGCCCCCAGAAATTCATTCTTTTCCTACTTAGCTGTCAGAACAGAAACAAGTTTCTTGTTTGGTTTACTATTTTCATCAACGACGGGAAAATCCCCTTTGTAACACCAGTGACAATACGCTATATTATTGGCATTAAAAATATCGCAGACATCTTTATACCAGCGTAGAGCGATTTCTTCAGGAATCGTGGGGTAAATCCCGAATTCACCACAATACAACGGTAATTTTTTTTCTTTTGCTACTTCTATGGCAGGAGTCATTATTTTCGCCAGAGTATCTTTTGTGAAGTATCCGTTAGCGTGTTCTCTCATAACTTCGACCACCTCTTCCGAAAGTTCCTTGTAATGTGATGTATCGATAATCTGTCCCGGGTAATTTACTTCTCCTTTATATTCGGCTACAGGAGACCAGGATGCTAAATGATGAGTGAGTGCCATAGGATTATAAAAATGGAAACTTAGAATTATATTTTCATCATCCTCGGGGATTCTTAAATCGGGGAAGGTTGAAGGAATTTGCCATTGGTTTGAGCCAATCACTATTTTTCTTTCCGGTTCTTTTAATCTAATTTCAGCAATAACTTTGTCTAAGAGATTATTCCAATCATCAGGATCTTCCGCAGCAGCTTCGTTTAAAATTTCATAAGCTACCATGTTTGTCGGATATTTTTTTAACTCGAGAGAGAGCTGGCGCCATAAATCCACTAATTTTTCCTGCTCAGAGGGGTCTGTCCACAGAGGATTAGATTCGGCAATAAAATGATGTGAACGGATAATATGCAAATCCACGATTACCCTTAAATTCGCTTCGAGAGCCCAAGTTATCGCGTTATGCAGTAATCCGAATGCTTCTTTTTCTTTGTTTCCTTCCTCATCCCACATCTGTTCTTCATCTATTGGGATTCTGACATGATCGAAACCCGCAGATGCGATTGTGTCGAAATCGGCTTTTATGATATAATTTTTGCGTTCTATTCCTCTTTTCTTACTCTGGGATAACCAGTGACTGACGTTGACCCCGGTTCTGATTTCGAAGTCTTCGCTTATTTTTTCTTTCTTAACATTAGACGTGCACATCATGAATAAAAATCCTGAAATAAGAAAAAAAAACAATCCAAATTTGCTACTCATAAAAATACCTCCCTACTTGTTTAGTAAATTCTACGCATATTTGTCAATCTGTCAAGCTCATTTTTTAACCCCTCCACCCCAAATTTATCTCACACGGAGCCACAGAGAACACAGAGAAAAAAATATATGTTTATTGAAAAACACATCCCACATCTCCAAATTAATTCTCACACAAAGACACGAAGACACAAAGTTTTTTCTTTTGTTTTTTTAGCCAATAGCCAAAGGCTCTGTTAGTAACATGTAGGACATGTAGTAATTATAGTTTTTTTTAGTTTTAACTAAATCCCAAATCCTAATATATAGCCACGGATTCGCACGGATAAATACAGATATTTTTGTTGTTTTTTTTGACGCAAGACGCACGACGCTCGACGCATGACGCAATTATCCTTTTCACATTTCAAGGTCTGACCCTGTTTATACTGAAGGATATAAAGAGACGTAAAAAGAAGTTAAAATAGATACTGTTTTTGATTTAATGAACACCTGCTACCAACTTTCAATTTCTATCTACTAAATAATCTTTTTGCGTTTTAAGGGTTGGCCCCAAATACACTACATTTCTAAATCTATCGATAAATGATTTCCTTTACTATATGCTTCGAAAGCAGTTTGTACAAAACCCATATCAAATACTTTGCGACCTTTATGTTTACATTTTGTACATTTATAGATAATATGTAATCCTTTATCATGTTTATGTTCATCATCAATAGATACTAATGATCCCCAAAGGCCGTTACTAAAACCAGGTTTCCCTTTTTCTTCGGCTTTAATTATGCTGATTTCTCTGCATCCGCAATTTTCACATCTACCTATAAGTTTTTCGCAAAAGTCCATTGTGTCCATATTTGTCCTCCTTAATTATTTTTTGACACATTTTACATTTCAAGATCTAAACCAGTTGATGCTTATAATTGTTTGCTCAGATGACTCCATCGTTTCTTAATGCATTATATGCTTCTTCAACATGAATTCTTTTTGCATCGTTATTTGATTTCCACCTTTCAACTGTGTCATATGCTTCCTCAAGCACTTTATCAATCTTTTTTTCCAAATTATCTTC
>Ga0315548_1000459_pt1 | contig 37701 bp, 32 predicted proteins | sample SalMarSW160110MG_2_FD_202540 | JGI IMG/M metagenome (GOLD analysis project Ga0315548, IMG submission 202540) | Salt marsh sediment microbial communities from the Plum Island Ecosystem LTER, Massachusetts, United States - Salt Marsh Sediment SW1601-110 ... | reverse complement strand
GAACCGAAAAACGGCATTTTTTAATGGGCAGGGGCGGAATTGAACCGCCGACACACGGATTTTCAGTCCGTTGCTCTACCGACTGAGCTACCTGCCCGTAGGACTTTGAGTCTGATTGCATCTGCACTCAAATTTAGCAAGAAAAGCTGGTATTGCAAGAAAATTAAATGTAACACGTGCAGGAAAATCCACCCACATAAGTATCAGCCAGTCCGCGGATTTGAGACCACTGTTTTAATGTTGATAAAATTCCTAATCGGCTGATTGACAAAACACCCGGCAGGAGGCAATCGCTCGGGACAGTCCCTGCGATATTGCAGCTATGTTGTTTAGCTCATCGGCGGTTAATTTGTTTTGCACCGAGCGGTAAATCAGTATAAAGCCCGGAGACGGACCAAGCTGGCTGAGGGGGATTGTAGCGGCTGAGATTTCATTTAGGCGGGTTAAGTTACCCTGCAGGCCCATTGCAAACATATCATCGAGAGTACAGATTTTGTTCGATTTACAGATATTGTCTGCCACCTCAGGTGTAAGGCAGTTCTCCAGGCCCTGTTTTTCCAGCAGTATCGGTTGTGTACTTTCGAACATATGCAATTCAAAGTTATCTTCTTGACGTAGGAAAAAAGTAACATTTGCATCGGCAGTTTCATCTTTGATGAGTTTGCTGGCGGTGAGGATAAGACTACTCAGCTCGTTTGTCCCGGCGATTGTTTCGTAGAAGTTCGCTGTAAAGTTGATGGTAGCTAATCTTTTAATAAAATCTCTCTGAGCTGCAATGAGGTCGTTGCAGAGTATGTCTATTTTCTTCGCCTGCTTTTTGCGTTCTTTGTTGAGTTTTCTGATAAGCAGACGCAATCTTCTGTATCGTTGTTTATGGTCCATCAGAACTTGTTTTTCAATAGTTAAGTTTACAATAACTCCCGGATTTTAAGGTCGGCTTAACAAAAGGCCGGCTTTAGGGACAAAGAAGTATTTAGAAGCCCACTGTCACGTAGCCCTATAAGTAGTCGGTTATCGGTTTTCAGCGTGGTTGAATTTATTGAAGCTTGGCTGTTGACGAAAGTGTGTGATTTGATTTGTTTGTATTTTCGGACTTATTTTTGTGATATAGCCGCCTGCAGGAGATGCGATGTGCATAAATAAAAAGGGAGACAAGGGCTTTTTATGAGTTGCTTAACATCACCCGTCTCCCCTGCTGCGATGTTTCTTTATTTGGCTAATCTGCCTTATATTTTTTCGGCGAAACCGCAATCGCAACATATACACTATAGCAAAAAGCCACTACTACTGTCAATAGAAAAAATAATGTCAGTTTCGGGTGTCTTTTTCTTGAAATCACCGACCAAAATCCCCCAATAATCGCTAATAATGAGGTTTACCCGCAAGATAATGCAAAGTTTTAAATTAAGAGAAAAGGAATTTTATTTACATGGTAGCAGAATCGTTACGGTGGTTCCACTTCCAAGGTGGCTTGTTATGGAAAGCTTCCCGCCGTTTAGTCGTATCAGCCGGGCAGCGTGAGCGAGACCCATACCTCGTTTTCGTCCCGCCGGCTGATTAGAGAAGAATGGGTAGGTCGCTCGTTGGAGTGTTTCCGAGTCCATTCCGCAACCGGAGTCGGTGATTGTCAGTTTTACAAAGTTAGTGGATTCGCCGGCGGATGCGGTAATTTTTACCGGGCCGATTTTGTCTGTGTAGGAATCGAGAGAATTGGAAATAACATTTGCGATTGCCGATACGACCTGGGCGGAATCGGCGAAGACATTTTTGACGTCTCCGGCTACTTCAATCCGGGCATCGATATGTTCCATACCATCTTTTTGAGAGGTCAACTGTATGGCTTCATCGAGTATCTGTCTGTTATCTGTCCGGCTCGGCCGAGGTTTTGAGGGGCTGGCGAAGACAAACAGGTCATCGATAATCGCGGATATTTCGTCGGCATTTTTCTGAATTTGCCCAAGGATTTGTTTTTTTCCGGGGTCGGTTTCGCCCTCAGCAAGTATTTGTGCCCTGCCAGATATGACCGAGAGGGGATTATTCAGCTCGTGTGCTGCACCCGCTGCCATTTCAGCCAAACCATCCAGAGCATCAATGGCAACCTGTGGCTGAGCAATCTGCGGTTGTGCGTCAGCAGGTTTGGTGAGCAACTGAGCGAACTGCTCGGCAAATCGCTGCTGGTTGGCACCAGAAAAAGACATGTCTAAAACAGCCCCCGCAATAGAAGCGCTTGTCTTAAGCTTTTCCTCGAACTGTTTCGTTTCCGCCGGATAGTGAATCTCAAAAACAATTGCTCCGATTGCTTTATTGCCGGAAAGCAAAGGGACCAATTTTGTATGGCTCAAGTCGAACTTGACATCTAATTGTTCAAACAACCAATCAGCATAATCCTGAGCACTAAGAATTGCAAAGTTGTTTGTAATCGCCTGCGGTATCACCGGTATTTCGGCAGGTGCGTTTAGTATGACGGTTTTTGTTTGCGATGGATTTTCTATAACAACAGCTTTGAGAAACTGCGAATCAGCCGGAGCAGCTAAATATAAACAAACCAGACCTGTTTGGTAAAACTTTTGCCAGCGGACAGCAAAATTTTCCGCTATGTCAATCGGTTCGGCATTTGAATCTATGCTCAGCAGAAATTCTTTTGTAAAATCGAAGAGGCTCAAAACAGTCTGCAGATGGCGATTTTCGAGCGCCAATTCCGTCTGCTTTTGCGCTAATTGTGCGGCGGTAGTATGAACAGCATTGTAATAGTCGTCAGCGGTAATTAGCGAATCCAGGCCCAAAACTTCGGATTTTCGTGCAACCTTCTCCGCAAGGTTGTGGCGTATTTGCTCCAATTGGTCGGGGTTTATTGCCAGTAACTGGGCTATTTTGTCCGCTGAATCAGGTGTGTCGAAACTACCCGATTGGCCGATACCGCACTGCCGGGCAATTAAATCGGCCAACTGAACCACATTAGCGATTTTTACTTCGGGCATACTTTGAGAGATTAGATGAACGTCGCTATGGTGAAGCCAGATTGCGAGGATAATTTGGTTCGGCAGATGCCATTTTGTAGCCAGGCGTTTGCCGAGGATTGTATGGTCCAGGCCGAGATGTTTTTGCTCAAGCGTTCGAGTGCAGGCTTGCTGTGATTTTGCCTGTTCGACGATACCGGCAAAACTTCTCGGCATTGTCTCATCGAGTGCAAGTTTTCCAATATCGTGTAAAAGGCCGGCAGAATATGCCAGTTGTGAATCCATTTGAGGTGATATGATTTCGGCAATATTTTCGGCACAACAGGCGACGGCAAGACAATGTTCTACAAGCTGTTTTCTAAACAATACTGTGCGCTCGTCCCGGCTGAAGGCTGGATAGACTTTGACAGATAAAACAGCCTGGCGAACAGCATGAGCGGGTAATTTGTCAATCACATGGCGAATTGATAGATTCTCGTCAGGACAGCGTAATTCTGGCCGGTGTATATGTATAAGCGAAAGAATCTTAGCAGTCAGGGCAGGGTCCGATTCAATTATTTCGGACATAGCTGAGATATGGGCTTGTAAGATATGGGAAAGAAACCGTGTCGCAATGCAAGGTAAGGTAGAAAGAGAGCTGAGCCGATGAATAACAAGCTCTACCTGCTGGGCAATTGTTGGGTCAATAATTTTTCCCGGCATTCGGTTTATCCTCGGGTTTAGCTGTTATCTAACCACCAACAACTAAATACCATTCACTAAAGGGCCCCCGTGAAGCTGCAATCCTTTCGTTATTGTCTATTTCATTTGCAAGACGGTTGTAATTTTGCCGGTGAGGTCAGTGATATTAAACGGTTTTTTTATGAAATCTTCGGCACCGGATTTTAGTAACTGTTTGATTTCATCCCCTTTTATAACACCGCTTACGATAATAATTTTAATGCTTTCGAACTCTGGATTTTTTTTTATCGTCTGACAAACCACATTGCCGTTGATATCCGGCAGCATATAATCGAGCAGTATAAGGTCAGGACGGAACTGATGAGTTGATATTCCTGCTTCATAGCCGCTGGATGCAGTTTTGGTTTCGAATCTGCCGTCTCGGACAAGAATATCGACTATAAGCTCGATGATTTCAGCGTCATCGTCAACAATGAGGATTTTCTTTTTGCCAGACTTGAGATTCCCGAGCGGGATATCGTTTTCTTTCATAAAATTGATGAGCTTCTGACGTGGAATCCTGCGGAATTTTGAGCCTGGGACACGAAAACCCTCTATCCGGCCGGCGTCAAAGCATCTGATGATAGTCTGCTGGCTTACCTTGCAAATCTCGGCAACCTCGCCGGTTGTAAAAAGCTCCTTCATTTTTTCTCCTCCTCTTTTTTAACCAGATTCTGCTGGCATAAAGTCTCTCTGAATTGCCTTATTATCCTAATTTAACTATCGGACTGTGAGTTTGTCAAGGATAAAAAATATAGAAAAACCCGATTTTTAGTCGTGAAAGCCCCTATATTATCAGTCTCCATAAGAGATATGGCGAGTTTGGGGGTGTTAATACAGGTAAAAATAAGCTCAAAAATAGAAGTAGTTTTTTGGTCTCAAAATAGGGAATATGGGCAAAATAGAGAAGTATTTGAATTTGAAATTGAGAATGCAGCATTTAGAATTCGAATGTGAAAGGGGACAACAGGGCAAAGTTCAAGATCTGTTAATCCCAGTATTAAAAAATGGCGTGATCTGCTTCTCGACAACAGCAGTCAGCCGATTAAGGCCAATATCGGCCCTGGCAGGGGTAAAAATGGGGAAATAAGCAGAAATTAAAAAAAATTATAAAAAATACTTGCAAAAAACCGCTGGGGGCTTATAATTGATGTTGAAATAAGATATATAGTTCTTTTCTTCTTATACGTCTTGGTTTAGTGAGGCGGTGTAGATTTTAATAAGCTTGTCCTATATTCTTTAATGAAAAGCTGCTTCACAGAGGCTGGAGTCTTTAAAAGACTCCAGCTTTTTTTATTATGGCCAAGGGCGACCGGCATCTGCCAATTGATAATTGCAGCTGTCTCTTCAAGAGGATTATACACGTGCTGAGACTTTAATCACCTTGTGGCAAAAGGCTTTTAATTGCCCCTCTTTGCGCTTATCAAGGCGGCCAAAAGGATATGTCTTAATCTGTCAACACCGAGATTGTCAAGGTAATTTTCGGTAAAATCCAACTTAAATCGGCCTTTGAAGTCTCTGATCTGTCTTTTAAGCTCATCCCTGCCCAGAGAAGCAACCGAAGCTGCTGTCCGTTCAAAATACTTTTCCGAAGCCATTGGCCTAACCTCTTGAAAAACTGTTATCCTAAGTCGGATTTACTACGGTTGGTATCGTCCCTAACGTTAAACTGCTTTCGCGGGAAATCCAGCAAGTGTGCTTAAATATCCAAATCAACTTATTATTGGGCTAATTTTTTTTTGTCATTTTACTGACGGTCTGATAACTTTTGGTTATGAGGACAGACGAACTAAATTATTACTTGCCAGCCGAGCTGATTGCCCAGCAGCCGCTGCGTGTTCGAAGCGATTCAAAACTGCTGGTTTTTAATCGTTCCAGCGGCGAGCTTATAGACAGCACTTTCAGCAAAATCGGTGATTTCTTATTACCCGGCGACAGCCTTGTGCTCAACGATACAAAGGTTTTGCCTGCCCGGTTTTTCTGCCGGCGCGGAAGCAAGAGCAAACTCGAAGCATTATTTTTAGACGAGAGCACACCCGGCGTGTGGGAAGTAATGCTAAAAGGCCACCGCAAAGTAAGGGAAGGCGAAATTATTCATCTAAAAAACAAAGCAAAAAACGATTTTTGCCAAGCAGAGATACTCAACAAACTGAAAAATGGCAGATGTCTGTTAAAGATAAAAACAGATGCAAATCACGAAACTATCCTTGAAAAAATTGGTTTCCCCCCTTTGCCGCCATATATCAAACGAGGTAGAAATCCAGGCCAGGCGGCGATGGACAAACTTCGGTACCAAACGGTCTATGCACAGCATACAGGCGCTGTTGCTGCACCAACAGCGGGGCTGCATTTTACCAATGAGCTAATCGAACAGCTTAAAACCTCGCAAATATCATTTGCATATATAACGCTGCACGTCGGAGAAGGAACGTTCAAACCGATAAACTCAGAGAACCTCGAAGAGCATAAAATACATCAGGAGCAATTCCGTATTGACGAAAAAAATGCGAAAACAATAAATGCAGCAAAAGAAAAAGGTGGAAGAATAATCGCTGTAGGCACAACTTCTGCGCGAACCCTTGAAACAGTTGCAACCAGTTCACAGGTTAACGCTGCCACGGGCACAACAACCCTGTTCATAAAGCCCGGTTATAAATTCAAGATAGTCGGTGCGATGGTAACGAATTTTCACCTGCCCAAATCGACACTGCTTGCCTTAGTGGCAGCTTTTGCGGGTCTGAAAAACATATTAGCAGCATATGAGCACGCTATCGAGCAGCGATACCGTTTCTACTCCTACGGCGATGCAATGCTAATAATCTGAAAAGGCCTATTTGTACATCTCATCGAAATAGCACTGAGCGTCAACGACTGCACCACGCATCATATCTTCAGCTTTGGCGGTCTCGCGATTGGCAAGAACAGTCATCAGTGCCTTTGTGTCTAACTCTTTGGCAGCTTTCTCGCAAGCTTCCCAGCTCAGCACACTTCTTATCACTCGGTCGATTCCCTGTTCAGTATTGTCGTAGGCCCGGGTTTGCATATCGTGGCCTTTCCAGCGGGTGTAATTTGCCTGCTGGATAAGCCCTGCGATGGCGATATTCATACCATTGACTCTGGTACCGTGGTCAATGTCATATTTGCCCGGCCCGCCGAGAATGATACCGTCATTGTATCCCTGGCTATTTAGATGCATATGAACCATTGCATCGTTGTCTAACTCCTCAACGGTGTCATATACATGGTCAAGACCTATCATTTCTGAATGGCCAAACTCTTTATTTACGCCTTTTTTATCTATGGCGATGCCGTACTCCTCTTTGAGTTTTTTCCAGAATAGCAGCGCACTTGCTACAGTCGGTATTAACATAGCAGGATGGCCCTCATTCGGTTTTGGCTCGAATCCCATATAAAGGTTGCCACCTTGTTCCTGTTCGTATTTACACAAACCGGCAACACTTTCCTTAAGATTTTTATACATCTGCATAATCCCAATCGTGGCGACGTCATAGCCGAACGAACCGTTCCAGATAACCAGTGCCGGAGCCTTTTCCGGATGCCACGCCTTTTTCAAAGTACTGTATGCCAGCTCAACCGTTTTCGTGCCTAAATCTTCAGCGGCCTTTCGCTCACCCGGGTCCAGCGACGCTATACCGCCATAGGCAAAGTGGCAGTGAGCACCTGGAGTTATCATTGCCAGATACAACTTGTTATCCACCAGCGCATCGGCAACGGCCGGGGCATTTTTATCATCGACCTCGGCGTCATAGTGCATCTCGATACCCAGTTCGACATTTTTCGGTAAGCGTGGACGAATCTTGTCAGCTACCAGCTTAATCATTTCCGGTGTGCCGAACTTACCTCCCCATTCGGGTCTCTGGTCGCCGGGTACAAAACCACCTTTGCCCGGATTAAAGGTCCATCTGCATATACTATGTAAAGACTTCTCTGCCATTTTAGCTACTCCTTTCCAATTGATGTTTCAAAACACTTTCCCATCTCTCATATGCTTGTTGATACACTATTGTCAATTTTCCATTCGGTTCGATTTTCTTAACGGGTTCCAAACCAACAAAGGCATCCTTCGGGCTCTTATAAAAACCGGAACCGATACCCGCACCCCTGGCGCCACCCTGCGAGCCATCAGTATTATATAGTTCCACGACCGATTGCGTAACGGTCGCAAAGGCCTCTGCAAATAGTGGGCTGAGGAACATATTTGCGTAACCTACCCTGACGGTTCGCACATCGACACCGATTTGTCGCATTATACCAACACCATAGTTCAATGCAAAGACAATTCCCTCCTGTGCCGCCCGCAAAAGATGATCTCTGTTGTGGATATTGAAGTTCAAGCCATGAATGGAGGCGCCAAGGTTCTTATTTTCCAGCGTCCTTTCAGCCCCATTTCCGTAAGGCAAAACTACAAGCCCTTCGCTGCCTACTTCCACGCTGTAGGCTGATTTATCCATCGGACCATAATCCAGACCATCGGTGGCATTGTGTTTCAGCCAGCTATTTAGAATACCGGTGCCGCTCACGCACAGCAGCACTCCATATCTCGGTGTCTTGGGAGCATGATTGACGTGAATAAAGACATTGACTCTCGATTTGCTGTCATAATCACTTTTTTCGGTTATTCCATAAACTACACCGGAAGTGCCAGCGGTTGCTGCTATCTCTCCCGGATTCAGGACATTCAACGATAGCGCATTATTAGGCTGGTCGCCCGCTCTGTATGATATTGTAGTTCCGGCTTTTAATCCCAGTTCATCGGCCGCGGACTTGGTCAACTCACCCTGCACTGAAAAAGTAGGCACTGCATCGGCAATCAAATCTTCAGCAATTCCGTAATAGTCCAGTAGAAACCTGGCAAGTTCATGCCGCTGAAAATCCCATATTATCGCTTCAGACAAACCCGAAAATGTTGTCTTTATTTTGTCTGTCATTCTCATTGCTACGTAATCGCCGGGCAGCATCATTTTATGAATTTTAGAATAAATATCCGGCTCATTTTCCATAACCCACTTTAACCTCGATGCTGTAAAATTACCGGGCAGGTTAAGCAGACTCTTGAGGCACTTTTTTTCTCCGATTTCCGCTGCTGCTTTTTCTGCAACCTGTACAGCTCTGCTGTCACACCAGATTATCGATGGCCTGAGCACTTCTTTATTTTTATCCACGATAACCAACCCGTGCATCTGATAGGAAATCCCAATAGCTTTAACATCAGAGACATCAAAATCAGTCTGAGATTTAATCTTTTGGGTAACCTTAACGACGTGTTCCCACCAGATATGCGGGTGCTGCTCGGCCCAGCCGAACTTCTTGGCGATAATTTCTAATTCTTTTTCCGGCGAAGTTGCCGTTGCCAGAACCTTTCCTGTTTCAGCTTCCAGCAATGTGGCTTTAATTGACGAGCTTCCCACATCGTATCCTAATAATAGCGACATTTAATACACCCCTTTCTTTTTTCTTTAAAATTAGGCCAGGTAGAACCTGCCCCTCGGTTTAATTTCAGGTATCTGACTCAGTTTTGTTTTGATATCATCTTTTTCTAATGCAAAGCTCGGTGCAATTTCGATGAGGCAGTCAACCGAGCCATCCGGTTTTCTGGGGACGGCTACGCCTGCTGATTCAAGCCAGGCAGCGCCGCGGTCGACAATCATCTCTCTGGCACTTTCGATACTGTCGACACCAGCGGCATTCTTGACCGGGGCAAACTCCTCACTTCGCAGGGTTTCTAAGATTATTGACTTTGAGGCCAATGGCAAGGCATCAAAAACAAAACATTCCAATTTTACACCATTTGGCCCATCAGGTTCAATAAAATTTCCCTGTTGGTTGATGTGCGGAATTTCCTTGACGGCCCTGTGCAGGGGCAAAGCAAAACCGGTTGCATTCAGCTTTTCAACGAAGGCACAATTGATTATGTGGATGGCGATACTACCGAGTTCGAAGACCAAAAAGCCATTGGGGTTACGCTTTTCCGACAAATCATCAGGCAAATCACTATATTCGATTACAGTTACTCTACCATCGACCAGAGCAAAGATGCCTACCCTTTCCTTCGGACCAGATTTTGTCACTGCCTTTGAGGACATTTCAGCTTTATCGAGGGCATGCAGACCAATAAAGAGGGGGTCAAAAATATTTATCAAAGGATTATCAACCTGGAAGTAGCTGATAAATTCAACGCCGCGTCTTTTCATATCATCAAGAGCTCCGCTTTTATAAAGGGCTTTCAAGCTTCCGCCATGTCCGTCGGGTGAACAGGATATATTGTCCTTATCCGCCAAGAGAATTTTGCCATCGAAACTAAAATTCGGCAATGTGCCCTGCTGAAATATAAAGACATCTTTCTCGTCCAAGCCGTAATAACTATTTGAACGAAAGATTTCTTTAGTCTCAGCGTGGTTCAAAGGACTGGTCATAATATACCAAGGGCAGTTAATTCGGAATTTTTTTGAGGTTTCGGCGATAATCTCAGCAAAAATCTGAAACAGTGTTTTATTTTTCACAGGGCTAACGGGAAAATTACCTTTTGGGCCGGCAAAACCTAATCTGGTTCCCTGCCCGCCAGCTACGACAAAGGCAGCGACCTTGCCAGCCGAAATCATCTCCTTGCCTAATTTTCTGGCCTGGGCATATTTGCGTTTTTGCTTCGAGCCGGGATTAAAGTGGTAAAACCAGGCAGGGTCAAAATCAGCAGGTATGGCCGCAGAAGTGGATTTTTTAACGTAGTTAGCCACCCACCCGTCTATTTCCGAAAAATCGAATTTTTCAATCTGAAAAAGCAAGTTTTGCCGTTGGGCTGGGCTGAGTTGCTCCCAAAATGCCAAAAGGTGGCTTTGGTTGTGCTTTTTTAGCAGTTTTTTTGTTTTTTCAAACACTTCTTTATTAGTCATATCTACAATTTCAGGCCTAAAAATAAGGATTTTAAACAAATTGTAAAATTTTTCAAGAAAGTTAGGGGAAATTGACGAAATTTGTTTGACAAAAAGGCTGTCCCGTGCTATTGTTTAAATAGAGGTAAGTAGGTTTGAAAAACCTTTTATTATAAACTTAAAACGCTATCATATATCAATTCACTTATCATACCTCGAACCTACCTGCCAGCAAGGGAAAAGAAGCTTATTTAGGCTTGATTTATAACATCAAGTCAGGAGCAGCCGTGAACACAAAGCGAAATACTTTTATGAACCTTATCGGTAAAATTCGGTTTTACAAATTTGAACCGGTCGTTCTTAAGCAAAAATAAATAGTAAAGTAAAGAGATTCGCAAAAAAAGAGTATTCTTATACTCCAATGTTGCAGGGGGCCTTTATTTTGCGACTTGTTGCAAAATACGGACCTAATAGTCAGCTTGCAATTATTTATAAAAACACATAACCAAATGGGCTTAAGAGTGACTGGTCTCGTGAATCTCAAGAAAAATAAAGGAGAAAAAAAATGAGGAGAAAATGTTTTACATTAGTCGAACTGCTGGTCGTAATTGGGATTATAGCGGTGCTGTTGGGCATTCTGTTGCCTGCTCTGAGTGCGGTGAAGCGAACTGCTCAAAGAGTAGTTTGCGCCTCAAACCTTGCCGCTATTGGCAAGGCTATAATGCTTTACGCTAACGAGTTCGACGGAGACTACCCACGTGCAGGTGGTGCAGAGAGAGAATGGGCCGACAATGGAAGGATAGCTGACTGGTGCATCCAAGATGGAAGTCATTACGGAAGGTCGGGTGCCAAAGTAACCATTTCAAGCAGCCTATATCTTTTGATAAAGTGGGAGGATGGGACACCGGCAGAGTTTGTCTGCAGAGGCGATGCCGGAACCGCCGAGTTTAAACTTTCCGATGCCCCGCAGCTCGCCATTACTGTTGCTGATGATGTTACTGATGTTTGGGACTTCGGTGGCGGTCCCTTAGCAAATACCAAAACCACCTACTGGCCGGGCCAGTATAACAGCTACTCCTATCACTGCCCCTATGTGCACCCTACCATGACAGATGCGAGAGCGTTTCCCCTCGGCTCGTATAGTAGCCCTGAAAGCCCGGTGTGTGCAGACAGGAACCCTTACCTGGATAAGAATTCTGTCGTTTTTCTCGAGGGTATAGACTGCTCCGGTGACGCACAAGAAGTCAAACCAACCTGGGACGCAACGGAGAAAGCTTACCTGGACAATGACAAGACGGGCAATACTGCAGCACACGCACGAGAAGGGCAAAATGTCCTATATAATGACAGCCATGTGAGATTTGAGAGGTTTCCCAATGTCGGTATTTCAAATGATAATATCTGGAAAAGCTGGCAAAATTTTACCATCCCTGACGCCCAGGAAAGGCAGGGAGTCAGTACAAATATGAGTCCATATTGTAGTACACTTAAAGAGGATGGAGACATAGGGCCATGGGCTGAAATAGATGCGGTCCTTGTGAGTGAGAGGAACAGCAGGTAATCATAAAGTTGATTACCGGACGGACCGGATTGTTTGCAAGCGGCCTTGTGCAATTAAGCACAAGGCCGTTTTTTCATTGAATAATGGCCATCAATAACTCGTGCTGCATGGCGCAGCTACCTCGCAGAGTAGCATTAAAAAATCTTCTCGTCAGGGCGTAGGCCCTGCCGTAGTCCTGAAAAAACAATCAATTCTCAAACCGGCATTTATGTAAATCCCATTATTTTGCGGCTTGACGCTAAATGGCAGCCCTGTTAGATTGTGTGATTTGATTTTTACGGAGTATGAAATTGGGACAAACACTTACATACAAAATATTAACCGGCCATCTGGTCGACGGCAAAATCGCCTGTGGTGAAGAAATCGGCCTTCGGATTGACCAGACTCTTACGCAGGATGCCACTGGAACAACGGCATTTTTGCTGTTTGAATCAATGGGAGCAGGCAGGGTTAAAACGCATCTTTCGGCAAGTTACATCGACCACAATATAGCCGGGTTTGGCCCGGAAAACCACAACGACCACTTATATCTGCAAACAGTAGCCGCCAAATCAGGCGTTTACCATTCGCGGGCAGGAAATGGTATCTGTCATCAGGTCCACCTGGAGCGGTTTGCAAAACCTGGCGCAACACTCTTAGGCAGTGATTCACATACACCAACCGCCGGCGCAATCGCGACACTTGCCATCGGGGCCGGAGGGCTGAATGTAGCAGTCGCTATGGCAGGCGGACCCTTCTACATTACCTGCCCAAAGGTGCTTGGAGTAAAACTTACAGGTAAACTCAATGACTGGGTAGCCGCCAAGGATGTTATTTTTAAACTACTGAGAATACTTACAACAAAAGATAACATAGGTTGGGCAATCGAATACTTCGGGGATGGCGCTTTGACGCTGACTGTGCCGCAACGGGCGACGATAACAAATATGGGAGCGGAGCTGGGTGTAACAACGAGTATCTTCGACAGCGATGAACAAGCAAGGAAATTCCTCGCCGCCCAGAAACGAGAAAAAGACTATCAGCCATTAGCTGCCGACCAGGATGCCGAATATGATCGTATCATCGAAATAAATCTGGCTGAGCTGCAGCCGATGGCGGCCTGTCCATCATCACCGGATAACATCGCTATCATCTCCGAAATCGCCGGCACTCAAACAGGCCAAATTGTGATAGGTAGCTGTACAAACTCCAGTTTCGCCGATTTGATGATGGTCGCAAAGGTACTGAAAGGCAGACGCATAAACAATATGGCCGAATTTGCAATTGCGCCGGGCAGCAGAGAAGTGCTGAATATGCTGGCGGAAAATGGGGCGTTGGCTGATATTATTTCAGCCGGCGCTCGCATTCTCGAATCGGGCTGCGGCCCGTGCATCGGCCAGGGCTTTTCGCCGGCTGACGGCGTAGTGAGTCTGAGAACATTCAACAGAAACTTTTCTGGCCGAAGCGGGACACCCGGCGACCAGGTCTATCTGGTCAGTCCCGAAACAGCAGTTGCTTCGGTTCTGACAGGGCGAATTACCGACCCGCGCGACCTGCCTAAAATTTTCGGGATAAAATATCCAAAAATAGAATTGCCGGACGAATTTGTTATCAATGACAATATGATAGAAGCTCCTTTGAGCGAAGAAGAGGCGGCGAAAGCGGAGGTTATACGCGGGTCAACAATCATCGTGCCGGAAACACCGCCATCACTGCCGCAAAAACTTCATGGACAGGTCCTGATTAAATGCGGCGATAAGATAACCACCGACCACATTATGCCTGCCGGGTCTTTCCTGAAGCTGCGCTCAAATGTGCCCAAATACGCAAAAGCAGTCTTCAATTGTTTCAACGAAAAAGGCAAGCCAACATTCGCCGAACGAGCCCTCCAGTTAAAGAAAAAGGCAACCGCCGGCGTTATCGTAGCAGGCGAAAGCTATGGCCAGGGGTCATCGAGAGAGCACGCTGCGCTTTGCCCGATGTATCTGGGCATCCGCGCCGTGATTGCAAAGAGCATTGAGCGAATCCACAAGGCAAACCTGATTAACTTCTGCATCGTGCCGATAGTCTTTGCCGAGCCAGCTGACTATGACAAAATCAAGCCCAGCGACCACCTGCAAATTGACAATCTGCTCGAAGCGATAAAAAACGATGATGAAGTCAGGATTGTCGATAAGACGGGCTCATTTGAATTTGTCGGCAGGCTGATTCTTTCCGCGAGAGACAGAAAAATTCTACTCTCAGCCGGACTGCTGAATTACACCCGTAACAAAGCAAATGAATGATAAAACAATAACCGTCTTCGGCACGGCTAAAGCAAAGCTCGGTGAACCGGCTTACGAACTGGCATACCAGACCGGCAAACTACTGGCCCAGGCTGGCATTACTATTGCAAATGGCGGCTACGGCGGAACAATGCTGGCGGCGGCAAAAGGAGCCGCCGAAGTCGGCGGTAAGACAATTGGTGTTACCTGCTCAGCTTTCGCACAAGCACCAAATGAATATATCAGTCGCGAAATCGTTACCGGTTCACTGGACGAACGGCTTGATTCGCTAATAAAGCTGGGACAGGCATACGTTGTGCTGCCCGGCGGAACAGGGACGCTGCTTGAGCTGGCAAAGGTTTGGGAATTAAAAAACAAGGGCTTTATCAAAGCAGATAAACCGATTATACTCGTAGGCGGATTTTGGAAGCCGCTCATTGATTTAATCGCAAGCGATGACCCAAAGAGCAGCCGACACATACGGCAGACAGATAAACCGGAGCAGGTTGTAGAGTTGATTATTGGCCATTGATATGAGCAAGAGAATAGTGATTTTTATTTTAGCATTGTTAAGCTGCGCGGCATCAGCCGGTTCGGCTCGTCCGCTGCGGGATGGCTTCGGCCTAACAGGCGCCGATGGCAAATTAAGCAGCGCCGGCGGTAAATGGTTCTTCGAATTTGATTCAAATGTAAGTGATGATACAGGCCGAATCCGCACTGGCTCGGTTGTCGAGCTGCTGCCATCGGCAGCACTGGAAAAAATAACCGCTGACGTCCAAAAACGTTCCGATGCATACTACAGGCTCTGGGGCAATGTTACAAAATACAGAGGCAGCAATTATATATTCCCAATTTATTTTTTGCCTGTCAGTGCAACTGATAATCAAACCGAACCGGAAGAGTCGTCAACCCCGCCCCTCTCCGAGGGGCGAGGGTCAACATCGCAGCAACAAAAGGCCAGGATAGCTATCAATGAGCCGAATGATGTATTAGCCATACCAGCGGAGATAATAGTCAAGCTTGAGACCAGGCGAATCCTTCGCCACGAGCAGTTGAAAAAGGGATTACAGTTAAAGCAGGACTTCATCTTAGTGAACAGATCTGCAGTTTTATCCAGCAGCGCCGACGGTGAACCTGAAGTTACCCTTGAAGCTCTCGGCAGGAACATCCCGAGAATCTCGTTCCGTCTGCTGCCCTGTGAAGTCCTGGAAAAGACACAGCACGAGCAGTCTATTGAGGCCGACCCCGTTCGATTCAAAATAGCAGGAATTCTAACGCAATACAAAGGCGAATATTATCTGCTGCTGCAGAAGGCGACTCGGACTTACAGCCACGAAAACTTCGGAAGATAAGGATAAATCGATGCCAGACGAGCTTGGTAAAATCCTGATTTCATATAAACAGCCAGACTTCGATGAAAAGTTAAAAAGCCTTCGCGAAACTGTCTGCGCAGTGGCGACATTTAATCCTCGAAGCGAAGAAGGTCAAAAAGTAGCGGCAATTATTGAGGATGTCTGGGAACGTGAAGACGAAGCAGTAGCCGAATACACCGAGAAGTTCGATGGTGCGAGGCTTACTCCTGAACAGTTTGGAATATCGGAAGAGGAGTTAAAAAACGCCCACAAAACAATCGACAAAAAACTTTTGAGGTCGATTCGCCAGGCGATAAAGAATGTAAAGGAGTATCAGTCAAAAATTTTTGTCGGTCAAAACAAGAACTTTAAATCGACAGGCATAAAGTATACACCAATAAAACGAGTGGGAATATGTGTGCCGGGGGCATCGGCTCCGCTGCCGTCGACTGTGATAATGTGTGCTGTCCCAGCGCAGGTAGCAGGGGTGAAAGAGATAGTTGTTGTCTCGCCACCAAGATACAACGGTAGCATTCATCAGGTAATTTTAGCGACCTGCTACGAGCTAAAAATTAAAGAGGTTTACAGAATAGGCGGAGTTCAGGCCGTTGCGGCTCTATCAGATGGAACAAACACAATTAAAACTGTGGATATTATAGTCGGTCCCGGAAATCAATGGGTGCAAACTGCCAAGAAATACGCTTTTGGGCAAGTTGGCATTGACTCTATAGCTGGGCCAAGCGAGGTTCTCATAATTGCGAACGATAAAGCGAACCCTTCGTGGGTTGCTGCCGATATGTTGAGCCAAGCAGAGCATGTTCCCGGAAGCGCAATTTTACTAACAAACTCATCCACGCTTGCAGAAAAAGTCCTTGGTCATCTTGAAAACCAAACGGGGCAGCTAAACAGACGTGAAGAAGTTATCAACTGCCTTACTAAGTATAGCAGCATAGCGATCTTGGAAAATATGGATGAGGTTGTTGAATGGGCAAATAAGTTTGCAATCGAGCATTTGCATATACAATGCGGAAAACAAAGTGGGCAAATTGCTAAAAAAATAAAAAATGCCGGTGCGATATTTATCGGTGACTATTCGTCGGTCGCGGTCGGCGATTACTGGGCCGGGCCGAGCCATACGCTACCGACAGGGGGAAGTGCGAGGTTTTCCAGCGCTTTAAGCGCCAATGATTTCATCAAATCAACAAGTATTATAGAATACAGCAAAGAGAAATTAGCTGAATGTGCCGAAGATATTATTCGGTTAGCTGAGGCTGAGGGGCTTGACGCACACGCAAAAAGCATAAAAATCCGCGGTTTTGGCAATTAATCTGTCTTGTCCAGCTGTGGCACGCTCCGCTGTAAAGAACCAGATTGTACATTCTCAATAGCACTATTTGTAACAAGCCAGTTATACAATTCCTTCAGCTTAGTATAGTCAAATCCATGCCCTTCTCCTTCACACTCCTCAAACGTTACCTCTGCTCCGAGGCTTTTATAATATGTCGCTGCTTTTTTGGCCCAGGGCAGATTAATATCTTTTTCGCCGGCGCCGATATAAATGGGCTTGCCTCGCAGTGCTTTTCTGCCAGCACTGCTGGAGAGCAATCTGGCGTTTCGGCTCCGACCGGCTGCAATAATGACGGCCCCTGCCCAGACCTTAGTGCTGCTCTCAAATATGGATGAGGTATGCCAACCGCCCTTACTGGTGCCCGTGACAAACAGTCGTTCCTCGTCTATTTTAAGACGTTCACAAACGTATCTTTTGACTTCCAGAACACTTTTACGTTCACGCTTAAAATAGTTTATATACTCACCTTTTGTGAGCTTGGCCTTACCACGATGAAGATATTCCATTCCGACAATAATAAAACCTTTACCGTTAGTTATTTGCCGGAACGGCCAGGTCGTCGGCTGACCGCCCATCCCGTGATAAACGAAAATCGCAGGCCAATTATGCTCGTCTGTATAATCGGTTGGGACATATACGAGGAAGTGGTCGCCGCCTATATATTTGTTGTTAACATCGACACGAACCTCTTCTCCGGGTACAAAATTGAAGTCATTTATCTTTTTAGGTTTGTCCGCTGCAAAAAGTAGCCCTGCAATACAACCGCACAACAGGTAAACAAATACCACCGATGCTGAAAGCAGGTGTTTATTCAAAGTCATAGAAAGCCCTAAACAGTGTTCAACTTCTCTCTTATTATTTCTGCGGCCTTGGCAAGGGCATCGTCGATTTTTGCTGGATTTTTACCGCCCGCCTGCGCCATTTGGTCCCGGCCGCCGCCTCCACCGTCAACCAAAGGAGCGATTTGCTTCACTAATTCGCCGGCTTTTAGACCTTTTTTTACAAGGTCGTTAGTAACACCAGTAAGTAGAGTTGCATTTTCACCTTCGATAAAGCCAATAACCACCGCAGCGGATTTTGTCTTCTTTTTGAGCATATCAATCGCTTCACGAGCCTGCTCGGCTGAATTAGCTGAAAGCCTGCCAATAATTACCGATGTCTGCCCAATTTTTTCACACCCTTCAAGAAGCTGTTTTGCCTCGGTCATAATATTACTACCGCTTTGCCTGGACGCAGACTTTAGCTCCTTAGCAAGCTTCTTGTTTTCATCTATCAATTTTTTGACTCTCTCAGGAACTTCTTCAGCCGGTGCCTTTAATATTTTGCAAAGCTCATCGATAATTTCGCTTCTCTTCTCTAAAAATTCTGTCAATTTTTCGCCTGTCAATGCTGTTATCCTCCTAATACCTGCTGATATACTTTCTTCTTTGATTATCTTGAAACCGCCGATAGAACCGAGCCTTTCAACGTGTGTGCCGCCGCAAAACTCCTTGCTAAAGGCCTCGCCAAGCCGGTCGTCCTCTGTGACGCCAATGGCAACTACCCGAACTTCGCTTCCGTATTTTTCACCGAACAGCGCCATCGCACCGAGCTTTTGCGCCTCTTCTCTCGGCATAACATTGCACGTTACCGGCGAATCTGCGGAGATTTCTTCTCTGACCAGGTTCTCAACCTCTTTTACTTCTTTGCTGCTCAAAGCCTTCGGCCAAGTAAAATCGAATCTGAGATAATCCGGGCATACAAGACTACCCTGCTGTGCGACCGATTTGCCAAGCCTCTGCTGCAAAGCCCACTGCAACAGATGTGTGGTGGTATGATTTTTCTTGGTCTGCCGGCGGTTCTTATCAACCGTTATATTTACATTATCCCCAACACTTACGGAACCGTCAGCCAGCTTTCCCCAGTGAATAATGGAATCACCGAACTTCTCGGTTGTCTCGACAATAAAACTTCCTTTGGGAGATTTCATCATTCCGCAGTCGCCGACCTGTCCGCCCGCCTCGGCGTAAAAACAGGTCTTATCGAGAATCAAGCCGACTTTGCCGCCTGCTTTAACAGCACCTTCCTGCTTAAAACCTCCGTCATCGACAAAGCCAAGCACTCTACACTCGCAACTGTCGACCTGATATTTATGCAGGTCGTCCGTTGCCGGCAAATTCGTGTCAGCCAAAACCGTCACAAGCGAATCATCTTTTCGTGCCGCCCTTGCGCGTTCTCTTTGCTTCTCCATTAGTTCGTCGAACACGACCGTGTCTACTTTCAGATTGCGCTCTTGTGCCATAAGCTGGGTTAAGTCTGGTGGAAAGCCGTAAGTGTCGTAAAGCTGGAAAGCGTCCTCGCCGCTGATTGTTCTGTTGGCGGAGGCCTCCACCCGCTCGGCCGCGCTGTTGAATATTTCAATGCCCCTGTCGAGTGTCCTGCCGAAACTTGCCTCTTCCGATTCAATAACCGTCGAAACATAGTCAGCCCTGTCTTTTATCTCGCCAAACGCTTCGCCTAAACAACTAACAACCACAGGCACAAGCTTATACATAAACGGCTCATGCATTCCCAGTTCCCTGCCGAACCTCGAAGCCCTGCGGAGTATGCGCCGTATTACGTAGCCCCTGCCTTCGTTGGAAGGAACTGCGCCATCGGTTATCGCAAAGACAAGCGAGCGAATATGGTCGGCTATAACCCTGAAGGCGTTATCGACTTTGTTGTTCAGCTTGGACGTATATTTGTAGCCGGTGATTTCACTAACGTTATCGATTACGGGCATAAACAAATCGGTATCATAATTGCTTCTTTTGCCCTGCAGCACCGCTACGATTCTTTCCAGCCCGGCGCCGGTGTCGACATACTTTGCGCCGAGTTCAATAAGCTTGCCGGCTTCGGTTCGGTTATATTGTATAAAGACCAGATTCCACAATTCTATAAATCGGGCACAGCCGCCGTTGACTGCGCACTTGTGGCTGGCGACATTTTTTTTGTCGCACATATCCGGACCGAGATCGATATGTATCTCGCTGCAGGGCCCACAGGGACCGGTGTCACCCATTTCCCAGAAATTGTCCTCTTTACCGCCAAAGAGAACCCTCTCTTCCGAAATGCCCGTTACTTTGGGCCAAAGCAATCTGGCATCACTGTCCGGCGGGGAATTATCTTTCGTATCTCCTTGAAAAACAGTCACCCACAGGCTGTCCCGCTCGATTCCCCAAACCTTTATAAAAAGCTCCCATGCCCACTCGATTGCCTCGGCCTTGAAATAATCATCAAACGACCAGTTGCCTAACATTTCAAAAAAGGTATGGTGGTAGGTATCTTTGCCGACCTCTTCAAGGTCGTTGTGCTTACCGCTTACGCGCAGGCACTTTTGGCTGTTGACCACTCTGCGATATTCGGGACTGGACAGCCCTAAAAAAATATCTTTGAACTGATTCATCCCCGCATTGGCGAAAAGCAGCGTATCATCATTAACCGGCACTATGGGTGAGCTGGGGACAAATTCGTGCCCTTTACTCCTGAAGAAATCTATAAAATCACGTCTTATCTGCTTCGCACTTGGCACCGCAAACCTTCCTTACCCCTACCTATACCCTGCTTTATCATTCATCTGATACACTTCACGCCAGCCCTTTGGCGGCAAGGATTTTACTTTTCAGCTCCTCGCGCAAATCTATATTTTCAGCCAGATACTTCTTTGCATTTTCTCTGCCCTGTCCGAGGCGGACATCGCCATAGTTTAGCCAGGCACCGGTCTTTTCGACCACCTTGCAATCAACACCCAGGTCGAGTAAATCACCTTCGTAGCTGATTCCGCTGTCGAACATAATATCAAACTCAGCATCACGGAAAGGTGGGGCAATTTTGTTCTTTACCACCCTCGCCCTGACCCTGGTGCCGATGGCGTTGCCGCCGTCTTTTAAGGTCGCCAGTCTTCTTAAATCGACTCGGACGGACGTGTAAAATTTCAGTGCCCTCCCACCGGGGGTTGTTTCCGGGTTGCCGAACATCACGCCGATTTTCATACGGATTTGATTTATAAAGATAAGGGAGGTTTTACTTTTGTTGATAACAGCGGTAAGCTTCCTCATCGCCTGACTCATTAATCTTGCCTGCAGCGCCATGTGGGTGGCACCCATTTCGCCTTCAATCTCTGCTGCCGGCGTCAGGGCGGCAACCGAGTCAACAACAATAACATCGATGGAATTGGACCTTATCAGCATCTCGGTGATATCAAGTGCCTGTTCGCCGGTATCGGGCTGACTGACCAGCATACTGCTGACATCGACACCCAACCTTTTGGCCCAGGTTGTATCGAGGGCGTGTTCAGCATCGATGAAGGCAGCTATACCGCTCGCCCGCTGGGCACTGGCAATAACGTGAAGCGCAAGAGTAGTTTTGCCGGATGACTCCGGTCCGAACAACTCAGTAACCCTTCCGCGAGGGATACCCATCCCGCCGAGGGCTATGTCCAGTGACAATGATCCGGTGGGTATGCCCTCTATCCTGGCATACCTGTGCTCATCCATCTGCATTATGGAGCCTTGGCCGTATTGCTTCTCAATCTGCGCAATCACGCGCTCCAAAGCAGCCTCTTTACTATCGGATTGGGCTTTTGTACCTTTGGACTTACCTTCTGTATCCTTTTGCTGTGATGATATTTTCGACATTTTTGTTTTTCTCCGATTGTCCTATGGTAATTATTGCAACTTATAATTTCCTAACAGAGTATAGACGGGGCCTGTCGGCTTCAACTCGCTTTGATAAACCGATACTGAATCGACCTGCATCGTTCCGAGCTTAAAATCCCTGAAATCCTCACTTATTCGCGCCAGTTTAACACCCGCCACTGGTTTTCTTATCCTACACAGGGTCAGATGGCCAGCGAACTCTCTGGTTTCCTGCGGCCAGCCTGCCAAAGCTAGTGACTTTTCAATATCTTCCTGTAATTCTAACAGATTTTCTCCTCCTTTTCCCATGCCTACCCACAAAACTTTAGGGCTTTTACCGCCAAAATGGCCGACCGATTCTATATCCAGCTCAAAACTTTTATATTTGCCGGTAACTGTATTAACTATATTACAAATCTCGACAACTTTTTCATCTTTAATTTCGCCAAGGAACTTCAATGTCAGGTGTATATTATCCGTGTTTACCCATTTGACATCGCCTTTTTTAACGTCAACGCCGTTCTGCAACTGCCACTGCAGGTCACTCAATGCACTTCTTATTCCCTCATCAATATCTATCGCTATAAAACATCGCATACATCACCGACTGCTAAAATTGCGTCATTTTTCGTAAAATTCCCAGCCTGCTGTCGATATCGGCTTTGCCTATCAAGGCCAGACCTGCCAGCGAGAAATCAGCAATTGTAAAAGAGGCAACCACTGTGCCGTAGGCGACCGCCGCTTTTAACGTGGCAAAGTCGGTCTTGCCGGTTTGCGCCAGATGGCCCATCAACGCTCCTGCGAAACTATCACCTGCACCGGTAGGGTCCTTAACCTCGGCGGACGGAAAGGCCGGTAGAACAAATTTCTCGTCGGCCTTGCAAACTATCGAACCCAATTCACCTTTCTTGACGACCAAGATAATCGGCCCCATTTCTAAAATCGCCTCTGCCGCCTTTATTAGGTTATGTTCAGCCGCCAGCAGTCTCGCCTCATCTTCGTTGATAATAAGGCAGTCAATCTTTTTAAGCAGCCGTTCCAAATCATCGAGTCGTCCCTGAATCCAGCAATCCATCGTATCGGCAGCTATGAAGGATGGTTCATCAATCTGTTCGAGCAATTGAAGCTGAAGGGCCGGTGCGGTATTTGCAAGAAAGATGAATTTGCTGTCTTTATAGACTTGCGGTACTTTTGGCGGCTCTTCTGCCAGGACATTTAATTCGAGCTTATCTGTGGTCCTCTCGTTAATATCTGCGTGATACGTGCCGGCCCATCGAAAGGTATTGCTGTTTTTTCTTATCTCCAGGCCTGTCAAATCAACACTTCTGCCGGCAAAAACCTGCTTCAGATCAAACGGGCAATCCCCGCCGACGGCGCCAACAAGTCTGACCGGCGAGAAGAAACTGGCCGCCATACTAAAATACACCGCCGAGCCGCCAATGCAGTTTTCACTTACACCTAAAGGTGTCTTAACAGTATCAATTGCTATCGAACCGGTTACCAACAATGACATTTTTAAGTTCCTCTCGTTTGAGCTTCCGTACTGAATTTTTTCAGTGTATTATCTATTCTCTCTAAAGTTTTCTCTTTACCTAACATCTGGACAGAGTCAAAAATCGACAGACTGATAGTAGTTCCGCTAATGGCCACACGCACCGGCTGAGCAACTTTACCTAAGCCGACGCCCTTTTCCTCAGCCAGACTTCGCAGCACCGTTTCGATATTCTCAATGGTGAATTGCTCCATTGCAGCAAGCCTGTCGCGCACAATTCTCAGGGTAGCTATGCCGTCGTTTTTCAGCAAAACATTCTTAACTGCTTTCTCATCGTATTTTATCTGGTTGTTATCTAAAAATAGAAATCTGCTTTTGCGTTCGATATCAGCCAACGTTCGAGCCCCTTCGCAGGCCCTTATTATTCTGTCTAACATCTCATCATCCGCCGATGTAGCCGGAGATTCGATGACCTTTAAGTAGTCCCTCAAATGCTGAATAAGTTTTTCTTCACCGATCATCCTGATATGCTCGGTGTTGAAGGCAAGTAGTTTCTTACGGTCGAACAAGCTGTTGGTCTTTGTCAAACGCAAGAGGTCAAAGCATTCAATTAGCTCCTTAACAGACATAATCTCGCGCTTATCCCCCGGGTTCCAGCCCAATAGTGCAAGGAAATTCACCATTGTCTGCGGCAGATAGCCGCTCTTAAAAAAATCTACTACGTTAATCTCCGGCAGGTCAACGCCAAGATATTCTGCCATCGCATCAATACCGGACATATCAGGTATGGTCTTGCCCGCAATAAAGTCGTTGACTCCTTCAGCAGCGATATTGCCGACTTCAGTGAGTTTTTCCAGGTCGATATCTGGCATATTCTTGATAGCGTTGCGCAGGGCTTTTGGCCGTTCACGTTTGGAAAGTTTCCCGCCGCTTTCGCTGACGGTAACAGACATATGTGCATACTTTGGAAGCTCGCCGAACCCCAAAGCTTTCCACAATTCCTGCTGGCCGGGCGTATTCATAAGATGCTCCTGGCCGCGAATAATGTGTGTGATTTTCATCAAATAGTCATCGACCACACAGGCAAAGTTATAAGTTGGAAATCCATCGCTTTTTTGCATGATAAAATCGCCCAATTCGCCTGCTGCGAATGTAATCTCGCCCCGTACAACATCCTGCACGACCATAATTTTTCCCGGCATAGCGAAACGGACCGTCACTGACCGGCCTTCGGCACGGGCTTTTTCGGCATCGCCAGCATCAGGAAACTTTTCAGGGCGGGAATAGATAAAGCCCTTCTTTTCAGTGCGAAGTGCGTCAAGCTCTTCGGGCGTGTCAAAACAGTAATAGGCCTTTTGCTCATCGAGCAATTTCTTTACGTATTTATCGTAGATGTCCTTCCGCCGGGACTGCAGATACGGCCCGTTCGGCCCGCCGACTTCAGGCCCTTCGTCCCATTCGAGGCCGAGCCAGCGTAAATCATCTATAACCTGCTGCATAGCAGTCGGAGTATTTCGTTTCTGGTCGGTATCTTCGATGCGAAGTATGAACTTCCCACCCATCCGCCGGGCAAAGAGCCAGTTAAAAAGAGCTGTTCTGGCCCCGCCTACGTGCAGATAACCTGTCGGCGAAGGTGCGAAACGGGTTACAACCATTATAAACCTCTGAAACTAACGAAAAATACGTGAAAACAAAGAAAGATTAAGCTATATTAGCCCTATTGTCAAGAACAGATAACCGGTCAGCTGACAGGCAAAATTGACAAATATGCCCCGTTTGATACCATAGAGTTCATGGAATATCTCATATAAACTGGTAAAACGCATCTTATGAAACTTGTAATATTTTTTATGTTTTTGTTATATTTCTTCGCTTGCTGCATCTACGCAGCTGATATTCCAGATTCAGATGACGATGGTCTCCCCGACTTCCAGGAGACTCACAAGTACCTTACAGACCCCACTAAAAAGGATACCGATAGTGACGGCACTCCTGATGGCGATTGGAACGAGCGACGAGAATACACCTATTCGGTTCGTTCAATCCTCCGGTTCATGCCGCCCTTTGATCCCGCTGCCCTGAACGACGACTTCCAAGACGCACGCGTATTGGAACAAAGAAACGATTATATTGAACTGGAAGTTATTCACTACCCACTTGCTACAGTTTCTGAATCGATAGAAGCCAATCCCAATTGGCAACAGGATTACTCCAATATGACCCAATACTTAAAGCCCGGTATAACCACCAATTGGGATGACAAAATGAGACAGGACCTGCTGGAGGAACTCAAAGCCGATGGAATTATAATTGAAAAGCTGACCGATAAGCAGGTTGTGGAGCTGGTATCTTCCTGGTTGATGAAAAAATCTAGGTCTCTTGATAAAGTATTCACCACCTTTTATTTTCATTATCCTAATGGCCAGCCGAAAGTATATCCTGGCCTTGAGGACGCATTCGAACTCGATTTTAATCGTGATAAAGAGAACTACGACTGGACAATTGACCAGCACTTAGAGCACGAACTGCTGGGCAAAGGTATGTTTTACAACAAAACGCACGGCTCATGCACGTCTGTTGCCATCTATTTAACCACCGTTCTAAGGGCTCTCGGTATACCGACCCGAATGATTATAGTATCACCGGCAGCGGATGCCTCAAACAAAGAACAACTTCGCCTTTTGAAGGCGCGAATTACTCACAACCGTGTTCGTGAAACCATGCTGGCCGGACTGAGAAAGTCAAGTAACGATTTCACAAATCATACCTTAAATGAAGTCTATGTTGGAAACCATTGGCACCGTTTAAACTACCACAAACTGGGGCAACCTATACTTTGCGAACACCAGTTTGGTTTGCATACACACTTATACACTTTCGCTGATCTGAGTGAACCTAATTTGGCGCCTACGTGGGGCTGGCGATACGCCAAGAGCGTAAGAAACAACGTCTTCAAGTATAACAATCCATACTCTGCAATAGCACTATCAGACCTTTTCGGTAAACACAGTAACATTCCAAATCCGCCATCCATAAGTAAACAGCTATCATCCAGTCCCCTGCCCAACATATTCATTATGGAGCCACGAAAAAAAGAATCAGACTTCAGCATTTGGAATGAAATCCTCCCAATAGTAAAAAATGTTACATACAATAAAACCGGCCGTCCTCACAAAAAGGAATACTACGATAATATCTTCGAAGGCATCTACACCACAAAACCTGGTGACATAATCGTCTTATTTTTCTCCCTCGATACGAAGGAACGTATACCTGAGGGCTATGAAGACCTTTTGCCAAAGCCCTGGTCAGAGATTGAAGCCGACCTAAAGCAGGGAGAGACTGTGGAACTGGCAGGTAAAGCACGCGATATGAATATAATTCTGCTGGCGGCTCCACAAAAGGAACAACTCGGAGAGCTAATCCGAGAAACTAAGCTGCTTAAATTCTAAAAAGCAACCATATCAACGTTAAAACTATATTTGTCTTTTCAAGAACAATAAAATCTGCTAAATTGCAACACCAAAATTGGCAATAAGAGATGCGCCATTCATTTTCCACTGTTAATTCACTGAATTACATAGTATTTTAATTTAAACTAAAAGTGTTGTTGAGTTTTGATAGAGGAACAAAGAAATGTGGCCGTGGCTCGGACCAGTCTCGACTTATACTGTTTTTTACCTCGTAGGTATTATAAGTCATTTCCTGATTAGCTGCTTGATTGCCAAACGCCTGGGGCTTCGGAATCGTGTTTGGATTGTTATTAGTATTTGCTATATGATGAGTATGACTGTCTTAGCAAGGCTGCTGTATGATATTCAGCAGGGTCAATTTGATTTCCGGGCGATGCTGACGATAAGGCACTACCTGCAGGGAGGGCTATGGGGCGGGTTGTTGGCATATATTGGTTTAGCTGCGCCTCTCGGGTTTATACTGACCAAGCACAAACAGGAAGCGCTTGACTTGGTTGCGATGTCGATTCCAATCCCTTGTATATTTGCCAAGCTGGGGTGTCTGTTTAACGGCTGTTGTTATGGCAAAAAATGCTCCCTGCCTTGGGCTATCACATTTCCTCATGGGTCTAAGCTCGCACCGCCAAACATACCACTTCACCCGACGCAGATTTACGAAATCCTGGTTTTAATATGCATTTAGTAGTTTTCAGGACGATGAAATATGAGCAGTGGCGTGGAAAAATGCTGCTATGGTTCCTTGTCCTCTACGGTTTGGCAAGGGCGGTTATTGATGTGTGGAGGGGCGACTTCGACCAGCATCTGTACGTATACGGCTTTACTTTGACACAGCTTATTTGTTTGGCTGCAGCCGGCATTTCAATCGTCCTACTGTGCTTTACGCCGCGCTCGAAATGACAAACTGGACATGGTAATCGCAATCTGCTAAATTGCAGCACCGAGATGCAAATATGAACACAAACGATTCGATAGCAAAGCTCGACTTTATCCGGGCGATTGTCGCTGAGGACCTGAAGACAAATAAATGGGACGGACGCGTCCACACACGCTTTCCGCCTGAACCGAACGGCTATTTGCATATTGGACACGCCAAATCAATCTGCCTTAATTTCGGAATCGCCAATGAATTCAACGGCCTGTGCAACCTGCGATTCGATGATACCAACCCGGAAAAAGAAGAGCAGGAATACATCGACGCAATAACCGAAGACGTGCGCTGGCTCAGTTTCGATTGGCAAGACCGCCTATATTATGCCTCCGACTATTTTGAGCAAATGTACGAATATGCTGTGCAGCTTGTTAAAGCCGGCAAGACCTATGTCTGCGACCTGAACGCCGACGAAATCAGGGCCTATCGCGGCACATTAACCGAGCCGGGGATAAACAGCCCCTATCGCAGCCGAAGCGCTGAAGAGAACCTCGATTTGTTCCAGCGTATGAGAACAGGCGAGTTTCCGGACGGAACAAAAACGCTGCGCGCAAAAATAGATATGGCACATCCAAATCTAAATATGCGAGACCCGGTTATGTATCGGATTTTGCACGCCAGCCATCCCCGCACGGGCGATAAGTGGTGCATATACCCGACTTACGACTGGGCCCACGGCCTGGAAGATTCCATTGAAAAAATTACACATTCGATTTGCACACTGGAATTTGAAAATCACAGACCGTTGTATGACTGGTTCCTCGATGAACTCGGCATTTACCATCCCCGGCAGATTGAGTTTGCCCGGCTGAACCTGACCCATACCGTGATGAGCAAGCGAAAGCTGCTGCAATTAGTCCAGCAAGGCCTTGTCAACGGTTGGGATGACCCACGGCTGCCGACAATCTGCGGCCTGCGCCGCCGCGGCTATTCCCCGCAGGCGATACGGAACTTCTGTAAAGTTATTGGCGTAAACAAATTCAACAGTACTATAGATTTTGCACTGCTGGAACACTGCCTCCGCGAAGATTTGAATAAGACCAGCCCGCGCGTGATGGCCGTCCTTCGCCCGCTCAAATTAATCATTGACAATTTCCCACAGGATAAAGTCGAAGAAATGGATGCGATTAATAATCCCGAGGACCCCGCTGCCGGCACACGCAAAGTCCCTTTCTCCCGCGAGCTTTTCATCGAACAGGAAGATTTTATGGAGGACCCGCCCAAAAAGTTCTACCGCCTGGCCCCAGGCCGGGAAGTTCGCTTGCGATACGCATATTTCGTAACCTGCACGGACGTGGTCAAGAACGAAAACGGCAGGGTCGTCGAACTGCATTGTACCTACGACCCCGCAACGCGAGGCGGCGATGCACCCGATGGCCGAAAGGTCAAATCAACGCTGCACTGGGTTTCTGCAGCCCACTCACTGCCGGCCGAAGTCCGGTTCTACGACCATCTCCTCACAAATCAAATCCGGGATGATGTCGAAGAAGACAAGGACTTCAAATCAAATTTGAATCCGAACTCGCTGGAAGTGCTGACTGATTGTTATGTTGAACCTTCTCTGGCGAATGCAAAGCCTTTATCTCGTCTCCAGTTTGAGCGACTCGGCTACTTCTGCATCGACCCTGATAGCTCAAATAACAAACTTGCATTCAACCGCACAGTAACCCTCCGTGACCCCTGGGCCAAAATCCAGAAAGAGCAGAAAAAAGGTAACTAAATCTTTAGCTCACAGGTACGATACTTTTCACAGCAATCTCTGCTGACTTAAGATACATTCATTTTTGTCATTTGTAGAAAATCATTTTCAGTGACGCCAGAAGTAGCACCGTTCCGAAAATCTTTCGCAGGATATCATCAGGAATTTTAGCTGCGAATTTCGCCCCGATTAGCCCTCCTATAAAAAAGCCCAAACATATAAGGCCAGCTATCTTCAAATCCACAAAGCCCTGTTTGTAATATATCCAGGCGGCCAGTAAACCAATTGGCGGAACCATCAGTGCCAGCGTCGTTCCCTGGGCGGTATGTTGCGATAGGCCGAACAAAAGCACCAGCACGGGGATAATAATTATCGCCCCGCCTATTCCGATTAGACCACTAAACATACCGGCAACCAATCCCAACAGGCCATAAAGAAATATCTTCATAATTTTAACCTCAAGCTATTCGGCCCAACAAAAAGTTCTTCAGCCGAAAAGTTCTTCGAATTTTTCCTCTATTTCGTCACTTTCACACAGCACCTGGCCAACCAGGACAGCGCCTATACCAATGGACTTTAGTTTTTCAACGTCGGCGCGAGATTTTATCCCGCTTTCGACTACAAGCTCCCTTTCATTATCGACAAGCTCCGCTAATCGGCAGCTCGTTCCCAAATCCACCTCCATCGTAGCAAGATTTCGATTATTGATGCCGAGAACGCTATAGCCTTTACTGGGGAAACCGATTAAGCTGCGGACTTGTAGCAGCGTATCGGCCTGATGGACTTCCAAAAGGACCGTAAGCGTCAATTCGGCTGCCGCTATCATTAAATCCATCAGCTCGCTGGGCGTTAACGATTCGGCTATCAACAGTATCGCATCTGCCCCAGCAGCGCGTGATTCGTACACCTGCCACATATCGATAATAAAATCTTTGCGCAAAATCGGCAAATCCACAACCTCTTTGATTTGACTCATATATTCGAGTCTGCCTTGAAAATACTTTTCATCGGTAAGAACGCTGATTGCGTCAGCGCCGCACCTCTGGTAGGTCCGCGCAATCGCCACGGCGTCAAAATCCTCACGAATAATCCCTGCCGAGGGCGATGCTTTCTTGACCTCCGCAATAACATTCAGCCCCCTGCTGTTGCGCTTGGTGACTGCTTTATAGAAATTACGGCATTTGGGCATAGAGCCAATCTCGGCTTTAAGCTGCTCCACGCTTTTCTGCGACCGACGAAGCTCAACCTCATCCCTTTTATCAGCTACGATTTTATCCAATATACCCGCCAATACACCTACCCCGATATCTTTACATAAGCCATACGAACCTGACTAAGAGTATTTTCAAGAACCTTCTTCTCATCCTCGGTCAGGTTACCTTTGGTTTTCTCCTCGATAGTCTCGAGCATATCGATATTATACTTGGCCAGCTCCAAATCCGGCTCTTTCTTATCCTGCCCCTCTACCTGCAGCATGCCTAAAGCAAACAATGCCTGCGTAACAAGCATGCTTATCAGCGCGGCAAAATCGCCCTTTGGCAAAGGCCCGCGACGAGACTTATCCTTTTCTTTTTCCTTCTCAGCTTTCTCCTGAGCAGCCAATATTTCTTTCTCTCTCTTGGCCTGCTGTTTCCAGTCTTCGTCTATTATTATCTTCTTACCGTTCTTTTTTTCTTCTTCAGCCATAACTTTGTCCCTCATCGTAGCACGGGCTTCCAGCCTGTGCGTGTACGTAAACCTCCTTTTGTTAGAACGTTTTAGTTACATTTTACGCCGGAACTTCTTCATACTTCTATCGATATCTCTTTTTTGCTGGCGTTCGGTGATTTTCTTTCGCTTGTCGTATTGCCTTTTGCCTCTGGCCAGTGCCAGCTCTATTTTTGCCAGGCCCCTGCCGTTAAAATAAATCCGAAGAGGCACAAGTGTAAAGCCTCGCTGTTCGAGCCTGATTTTTATCCTGTGAATCTCTGCCCTGTGCAGCAGCAGTTTTCTTTTTCTGGTCGGCTCATGATTATTTACGCCGGCCTGTTGATAGTGTGCTATAGTCGCACCTACAAGCCAGCACTCATCACCTGAAATCCTCGCGTATGAGCCGTCGAGATTGGCCTGGGCTGCACGAAGCGATTTTACCTCCGTACCCAAAAGCGACATCCCTGCCTCGAACTTCTCTATAAGCTCAAAATTTCGATAGGCCTTTTTATGAACTGCCGCTTGACCCTGTTTATACTTGCTCTTGCGTAATTTTGCTGCCATTTACGCTATAATATACAAACAGCAGTAATTTTACAAGAAAACAGGGCTTCATAGTCTTGGGCCGGTTGCCAAAACCCGGCTCAGCCGTTATCCATTAAGCAGCCATTGATGTGACATTGCAGCCGACTGAATTTTACTTAATGAATCGAATACTTATCGGATATCGATACGCCTCACCGCCGTTTGCCTTTACAGTAGCCACAATAGCGAAAACCAAGTCCACAATGGAGGCCGCAATTCCGAGTAAAACTCCGATACAAAAAACAGGAGTCAGCAATGCCGACGCAATCCATGCAATGACCAGAGTAATCTGGAAGTTCAGTGCCTCTTTGCCCTGGTTGTCGATAAACGGGTCTTCCTCCTTCTTTAGTAACCAGATAATCAACGGGCCGACAAAGCTGGTAAAAAGCCCCAGCAGGTGACACAGCATCCCCCACATACGAGCGTCTTTGCTCACTCCTGTGCTCGTCTGCTCCTGTTCAACCTCACCACCGCCGCCGGATTCTTCTGCTGGCTTTGGAGTTTCATTTATTTCTGCCATAGCTTGACTCCTTTCTATTAAATTAACCTGCCTCAACAAACTGGTTTTCTCTTTAACAAAGACCTCTTAAAAAGGCAAGAACAAAATTTTTATCTCCGTGGCCTTGCTATTTTAACAATTACCTGACCGGGTGCAATCGGCAAACTTTAGCGCATAAAAAACAGGACCGGGTCGCGGAGGGAGAGAGGAGGAAAAGCGATTAAGACCGCAGTCCTGCTAAATCATATTTTACAAGCCAGCAAAAAGCCGTGCAACTTATTTTTTTACTCCTCGCTGCCAGCCCCTGAAGGGGGTCTTTTCACTACGCTGTTTTTCTGCTCTCCTGGCAGAATTTACCCATTAGCATCATCGCTTCGTTCATTCTTTCGGCTGAGCCGTCCATCTTTGCGTAGGCATCAACCAGTTCTAATAAATCCGGTGCTGGTTCAACATCGCTGTCTCTGTAATGGTGTGAAATATTAACGATGCCGCCATCAAGACCATACTCCATCGCCTTTGCCACATAAGCCCTGCAGACGCCGATTTTTCTACCCGGTAAATCACGCACGCAATTGCTTATCCCTCCCGTGAAATGGACTCCATTCATTTCCGGGTCGTTCTTTATTTTCTTTATGGTCTCGAAGGTCTTGTAGGTATAACTCTGCTGGCCGGGTTCCATAGGCATATCTATAGCCAGGGGAAATATAGTCGGATCGAAAAATATCTCCTGGGGCTTAAAGCCATACTTGTCCGTGGCCTCGTTGAAAATCTGCTTAGCCACGGAATATAGTTCGTCAATCGAAGGCGACTGACTGGATTCCACCATTAAAAGACCTACAAATGCGTAGTCATAATCCTTTTTCAGCGGCAGCATTTTATCCATCGTGTAAACTTTAATCGAGTTCACAAGTGGCAGGGCCACTTTTTCCTCCGTATTAAACCACTCCTTCAGACCCGCCTTAAGAACGTCGTCGTTGCTGCTGTCGATGCAAATCGGCACACCACCGCCCCAATTGCGGATCATCTTGACGTATTCGACCATCATATCAACAGTAACCTGTGGGTCTTCTTCGCCGAAGGCGTCGAGATTGACCGCAATATAATCAGCCCCCTCAGCCGCCTGCGATTCAATCAGGCCCTTGATATAATTCAAAGCCTCCGACGGCGCCGAATAGGCATCAGGACCGAGCCCAGTTAACTGCTTCATCATCCTGCCGGTCTTGGGAATTGAGGCATGAACCGATTCGCCGATAGAAATAAACACATTTTTCATCATATTTTCCTGCCAAATCGTTCCTTAATTTTGGGCCTCGATTAGCCCCTTATTGCACTTAAAATCTCCCGTGTGGGGTCAATTTTATTTAATGTATAAAAATGCAGACCCGGCACACCGCCTTTAAGCAGCTCATCGCATTGCTTTACAGCGAACTCCACCCCCATTTTGTAAGTGCTTTCTGCATCACCATCCAAGGGTTTGAAAATGTTATGAACCTCATCGGTGATTGTCGCCCCGCAGGTCTTGCAGAACCTCAGCAGCGTCTGGTAATCCGTAATCGGCAAAATTCCCGGCAATATAGGCACAGTCACTCCAGTTTTTCTTATCCTGTCCACATATTCAAAATAATCCTTGTTATCAAAGAAAAGCTGGGTAATTATAAACTCGCCGCCGGTGTCGATCTTAATCTTCATATATTTGGAGTCGGTTTCCTTGTCCGGGCAGTTGACATGTCCCTCGGGAAAGCCGGCCACGCCGATGCTGAAAAAGCCCCCGAAACTGCGAATCATCTCGATCAGTTGATAACAATACTCGAACCCGTCCGGTGCGGGTTTCCAGTCTTTTTCACCCTCAGGAGCATCACCGCGAAGAGCCAGAATATTCTGAATGTTTCTTTTTTTCATTTCTGTTAGAACCATCTTAAGCTCACTCTTGCTGTGCCCAACACAGGTAAAATGGTGCATCACCGGAACATCGAAACGCTTCTGCAGCTCGTCCGCAATCTCCATCGTCATCGCACGTGTAGTGCCGCCGGCCCCGTAAGTTACCGAAAACCAGTCGGGCTGTAGTTCGGAAAAAACACCCGCCCTTTCAAAAAGTTTTATTCTCCCCTTCTCCGTTTTGGGCGGGAAAAACTCAAAAGAATAGGTGCGTCTCTCCTCTTTTAAAACATCTGCTATTTTTCTTATCATCAAGTCCTCTCTGTTATTCCAGGTCTTTTATCGCCTATCCTGAAAAACTAAAAAATTTAAATACACCATACAAACATCATTTTGTTACGACTTTTATTAAAAGCCACCTATATACACTATTTACAAAGACTTATACAACATAGATATCCTTTTTTGCGATATATTGCTGAAAAAACACATGAAAATCATGCCGTTACGGACAATTCAGCATTGTGGATAACCTGTTGATAACTCAATTTCCGTATCTTAAAGAAATCTCTGACAGTTCCAAACAAAACCAACAAGTTTTTCACCGTCGCTTTTGAAACTCTGCCGTAGCCGAAAAACAATCCTTAACTTCCCCAAAGAAAAGAAGTTACAACAACTCGTGGCGAATACTAATAAAACCAAAATTACGTCCCAAATCGAATCTTAACAATTTTACCAAAACACCCCAGTTTAACAGCACTTCAATAGAATATTTACCATTAGTGGATAATTATTAGAAATGCTCACAAGTCTCAGGATGCCCATTAATCTCTGATTTTACTGGGTTTATAAGCAGAACAGCATCTGCTGCTTATCAATCGAAGAAAAAAGTGCGGCTAAGCAGCGATAATATGGCAAACTTAGACAACACCTCAGCCCCTATTAAACTGATAATAAATGTTATAACTGCTCGAGTGCCTTTTATATTACAAGATACCACGTATGCCTGATACATTAATGCGACCATCCATATTACCATAAGAATACTCAGAATCATAGCAAACACAAAAACGAGCACATCTATAGAGTTGACCTCAATTGCCGGAGCATTCTGGATAAGTTTGGACATCAGATACTCAATAACTCTTCGATTAGCATCCGGAAGCATCACTACAACGATAATTATGTAAGGCCAGCGTGCCAGCGCCTGCGTCCCAAAAACGTCTATCATTCTAAAAGAGGAACGCGACACAATCAAACCAAAGAAAAATAGCGGAATCACCATACATATCCAATTTATCAGGCCCTCGGCAAAAAATAGCCACAGTGGAGCTTCGATGCCTGTGTGAACATCAAGAACACCATCGAAATGAGTATTGCTGACCGAGCCGATGGATGCGCTTATTAATATAATCACTAAACCCAACAACAAGGCCTTGAAGCCGGCGATGAATCTAAAAGGGTTAAAGAGCCACCGGCTCAGGCGGTGACTATGTGCTGTGGTTTCAGTCATAACTTTTTCTCCCTGCTGTCTTTTCCGGATTTTTCAGTGAGCTTGATGTGTTCGATAATTTCATCGAGCCTGTTGCGGACCGTCGGGTAGCTCAGTCCAAGCAAGCCAGCCATTTTCTTCAGTGAGCCGCTTGCCTTGATAAATTCAAGAATAAAGCTCTGATCTTCAGTCGAGAGTCTTGCCGGTAAGGGCAGTTCATATCGGCCCTGTATTTCAGTTTGACACCGCTCACAGACAAGGCTTTTTACGTTTAGCTGACTATTGCACGATGGACATATCGCTGGTAATACCTTCATAAACTCATTTCCTGTTAATCAAAGTTTTTTTACACATTAAACTATTTGTCAGCGGGGGATTGAGACGGAACGAAAAACAAACCCGCTATCTGCTTGTTGCTGTCAAATACAACCTTAGCGTCAAGAACTGCTCTTTCAAATTTGCAGGTCACGAATACTACGTCATAGTGAAGCACTTTCTCTGTTCGGATTCCAAGCTGCTCGACAAAAGGCCCCGATTGAGCGATTAAGGAATCCCATACCTGCTGTAGTTTCCCCGCTGGCAGCGCCACTTTCATTCTCTCGTCGAAACTCTCCACTGCCCCTTCGTATTCACCACTCGCCAGCGAGCCAACCAAATCCCTTGCCAGAGCTTCCAGCTGATTATCTTTTGCCGCCTCACTTTCACCTCCTTCAGAACTAACCGGCGCCCTGGCCGTCTCACGAGAGCGCCAACGTCCGCTTAAATCATTACGGCTTACGTAAAGAGCGATTACTTTGTAATCCCTGAAGAAAAATCGGACACCTTTGCTCTCTCGACCGTAATAGCAGTAACCCTCTTTTCCGTCGAAGTCTTTGTAAAGAACGCCATCCTTGAACTCGTTTGGCTGGCCTACGACTGTTTTCTTCGGCCGGCCTACATCCTTAAGGACCTCATCAAGCGAAGAGCCGAACTGGAGCTTTCTGCGCCAAATGTAACCATCAGCCCCCTCATGCCGATGTTCGACTATCCGGCCATTACTCATATAAACACTAAAATCATTAGGATAAACCAGGATATAATTATCGGGGAGATTACTTTTTTCGAATGTCTCATCGCCCCAGATATATTTCTTCGGCTCGCCGAAAATCTGGATAACACGTTCGAGATTCGCAGTTTTAATATTCAGCAGGGCGACTTTAGCATTGATATCCAATTGACCGGTTTGTTCCATTACATCCTCGGCCTCCGGCTCAAAATCCAGTTCAGATGGTGCTTTTTTTACCTGTTCGATGTTATCACCTGCAAATCCCGTTACAACTGCAAACACAATCAACACCACCCACATACTAATACCTGTTATACCAATAATCCGTCTCAACATTTGCCTATCCGCCTTTCTTTTCCGCCCAAACCGGCCGTATTTACACTAAAAAAATCTTCAATATAGTTAAACATCTATTTAATAATATTAAACCAATATTTACTTTATGCAAGAAAAATCTTAATATTTTTCACATATTTTTACATCTTAAAAACCGGCTTTTTAGCAGAAAAACCGGTCAAAGAACAGATACGGCCGTAATGAATGGATAAAAACAGAACGTCTTTATCTGGGACTCAGCTAATTCCCTCCGTTTTCAGTTGTCTTTATTTTCACCAAAATCATTTAGAAACCCCCGCCAGCCAGTTATTTGCCAGGGCGGCAAAATCCAGCATATTAACTAAACCATCTCCGCTCGTAGCAGGAGCAATGTCAGCATCAAGATGAGGATAATACGAACCGGCTGTCAGCCACTGCTGCATAAAAACACCAATATCCTCTATGTCTACTATCTCATCGCCACCAGCCGGGGCAATATCACATCGCCGGTCCCAGTTCGGCGACTCTGGCGTACTCTGCCATGCATTGGCAAAGAGCGCCCAATCTGAAAAGTTGACAAATAGGTCACCATAACCTGGCCACACATCAGCCAATAATACTCGCCCTAACCATTGTTCGGCAAAATCCGCCAAATCATCATAGTCAACCGTAGTTTGCCACTGGTCTGCGAAAACGGCCCAGTCTAAGAAGTTGACAATCCCGTCGCCACCCTCCGGCCAGACATCTCTGCTCAATTCCTCCAACAGCCACTGTCCGCATAATATAGCAAGGTCATTTATTTCAACGCCGTCCGGACATACAAAATCTCCTACCGGCGGCCTCTGCCAGCTAAGCTTCGGATAATTCGTCCCATCGCAGATTGCCC
>Ga0315548_1000458_pt1 | contig 37710 bp, 31 predicted proteins | sample SalMarSW160110MG_2_FD_202540 | JGI IMG/M metagenome (GOLD analysis project Ga0315548, IMG submission 202540) | Salt marsh sediment microbial communities from the Plum Island Ecosystem LTER, Massachusetts, United States - Salt Marsh Sediment SW1601-110 ... | reverse complement strand
TGTGGCAAATCATGTTACGCACTGTCGAACCAATCCGTCCAGGTCGCCGATACCCACGCAGTAAAGCCAGGATGCTCAAACGATTCTCGATGACTTACAAACCCGTTCGTTAACTTAATGACATTGAGTCCTGTCTTGCACAGAAGTCAAAGTCCGGTTACGAGGGCTTCCGCAAGTCAGAACCATACGGAATCACAGAACCACCTAACGTAGCGATTTGCCGCAATATCCTCCTAGATGTGGGGCAACCTCATTTGTGCTGCGTTTTCTTATGGGTTGATCCATCCAACCACACCAGGCTCCCAAGAACCGAATCGCGCCAGGCCCCCCCTCCCCGGCTTCTATGAGGGGACGGGGCGGGGCAGGATAGAACACCAGGCGGGCGGTCAGAGTGTAAAGGCATTGTCTATTGCTACTTCTCCGCTGAAGACACTGATCTGTCAACCACACGCCGGGTTTGGGAGCGGTAGCGACTGAGGTCGTGGGGGGAGGGAACAAGTCGGGAGCACGGAAGACGAACGTGACCGTGCCACTCTCCCCACCGGCCAGCCAGACGGACTGCTCTTCGTCCAGCAGGTCGCCCACGGTGGCAGTGATGACGGCCATGCCAGGGGCGGAGCCCTCGTTCTTCACCCCAAAGGTCAGCGTGACCCACTCGCCCGCCCGCACATCGACCCCTTCGGGCGCGTCGGTGACGACAAAGTCAGGTCCCGGCGCGGTGACGGAGACGGCGGTCGAGGCCAGCGGAACGCCGCTCCCGGCCAGCAGGGTCAGGGTGACCGGATGCGTGCCCGGCTCGGCGGTGGTGAGGTCGATGTTGAGAGTGTGGGAGTGTGAGAGTGTGGGGGTGAGTGAGATGGATTGCTCGGCAGTGTAGAAGGGCGCTTCCACCCGCAGACTGCCCACGATGGGCAGCGCGCCGGTGTTGGTGAGGTGCACCGTCACGACGGCAGTGCTGCCCACGCTGGGGCCGGCCGTGGCGGAAAGCTCGGCGGCCTGGGCCGGGGCGACGCGGAAGGTCTCGACGCCACTGCCGAACGGCGTCGCGTAGGACAGCGTGTAGGCCTGCCCCGAGCCAATCGAGGGGTCGCCCTCCTCCAGGTCGAGCAGCAGGCTGCCCGAGGTGGATGCACCCACGGGGAGGTAGACGGAGATTTGAGACTGGAGATTGGAGATTGGAGATTGGACGGTGATGGCGATGGTGAATTGGACGGGGAGGACGCCGGTGTTGGTGGCGGTGTACGGAATGGCCACCGGCCCCTCGGGGTAGACGGGCTGCGGCGAGAAGCTCACCGTGGCCGCCTCGCCGAAGGCAACGGCGCGGACGAGAGTGCGCTCGAAAGCCTGTCCCGAGCCTGTCGAGGGATCGCCGCTGACGACGACGGTGAAGGTGGTGTCGTCCGAGATGGCAGTGGACTCGACCAGGACCCGCGTCTCGCCGGAGGGAACGGAGATTGGCAACTGGACATCGGAGATGTCCGGATCCGAGGCCCCGATGGTGACCTCGCCGTCGATGGCGTGCAGGGAGGGGTTCTCCAGCACGACGACCAGGTCGAATGGCGCGCGCCCGACGACGTCCGGCGCTTCGAGCGTGACATCGAGAGTTGGGGCAGAGACGGTGAGTTGATCTCTGGCGGTGCGCGTCCCATCGGTGGCCTCGGCCCACACAATGCCCCCTTCGACTCCGCTCAGGGCAGGCCCAGCGGCGGGCGCGGTGGCCGTGACGCTGAAGGTCCACGTCTCCCCCGCCGGGATGTCAGGCGCGGTCAGCACATCGACGAGCTGTCCTCCCAGCGTGACCGTGATCACCTGGCCGCTGAGCGGGAGAGCGTCGCCGTTGCGCAAAGACCCTTCCAGGGCGACGGTCTCGCCCGGCGCAGCGACGAAGGGTGTCACGCCCAGGCTCAGGGCCGGACCGGAAGCCTGGTGAACGGTGAAAGGCTGCCGGTCGAAGGCCAGTTGCTGGCCGGAGGCGATCAGGAGATCTCCCTCCAGGTAGAGACGGCCCGTGGCCCCCAGGTCGGAGACCGGGATGGAGGCCGTTTCAACCAGCGTACTCCCGCCTGCCAGGTCAACTGGGGCAGTGGATTGCCACAACACGCGCGTGAGGCCGGTGTACCGGCTGACGCCGACGGCATCGACCCAGTCGCCGAGGTCCTCATCGTAGTAGTCGCCGCCGGCCACCCAAACGTCGCCCATCCCGTCCACGGCCAGATCCACCACGTTGTTGGAGACGAGCCCGCCGCAGGTGGAAGCGACGGTGTGCACGGTGAACGCTTCGGCTCCGCTCAGCGCAGGCTCGCCGGTGGTGGGCGAGAAGGCGACGATCCCCTGCCCTTCGCAGCCCAGCCACACCGTGCCGTCCCTGCCGACGGCGATGGCGGTCACGCTGCATTCGGGCAGGCCATCGGCGGCCGTGAAGGTATCCCAGCTACCGTCGGCGCGGCGCAGGCTGAGGGCGTTTTCGTGGCCGAACCAGGCGTTCCCCTGCCCATCCACGGCGATGGCGGTGACCTCGTCGGCGTACAGGCCGGAGTTGGCCGTGGTGTAGGTGATCCAGTTGGAGCCGGAGAGCATGGCCACACCGTTGCCTGCCGTACTCCAGAAATCGCAGTAGCTTCCCTCGCAGGAACGGACGGCCACCCAGACGTTCCCGTCTCCGCCTGGAGTGACGTCGTGGACCCAGTTGGAGGGCAGGCCGGAGTTGCCGGCCGTGTAGGTGATCCAGGTCGTACCCGAAAGCACGCTCACCCCGCCGCCGACGTTGACGTACTGGTAGGTGTCGGGATCCCATTCCTGCCCCGGCAGCGCGGCGAACCAGACGCGGTCGTGGGCATCGACGGCGATGCTCTCCACGTCGTTGGACAGGAGCCCGCCGCCCGTGGACTCGACCGTGTAGTCGGTCCAGATGCCGTCGATGTCCCGGGCCCGCACGCCCCCGGCTACCAGCCAGGCCGTGCCGGCGCCGTCCACGGCCAGATCGCGCACCTCCTGCCATCCGGCATCGAAGCCGTCCCAGGTGGACCCGTCGGCCGACAGCCGATAGAGGAATGCCGTGTACCCCTCGCCCATTCGTCCACCGGCGAACCAGCGGTTGCCGGCAGGGTCGATGGCCACGGCGGTGATCTCGTCTGCGTCTTCGAAAAACCCGGCGTACGATTGCCAGGGGGAGAAAACGACCAGCGGGCCGCGGACGGCGGTAGCTCCGCCGGGGTAGCCGAGATCTGAGTCAGGGCTAGTTGCCACCCAGCGGGCGCCGTCGGGAGCCGCGGCGATCGATATCACGTTGTCGCCGCCCAGGCCGTGCGCGTGGGTATAGCGCCGCCAGACGCCGTCGGCGGCCGATAGGACGTATGCCCCATCCCAGTGTCCGACCCAGATATTCAGATCATCATCGACGAAAAGGCAAGTCGCCGAGTAGAAATCCACGTCCGCGGACGCTATGGTCTCCCAGGAACCATCGGCGCGGCGTATGCTGATCACGTTCTGGCCCTCTTCGTGCCCGATGAAAACGTCCCCGTTTGCGGCCACGGCAATGGATTGAACATCGCTCTCACCAAGGCCATCCGCCGTCGTATAGACTGTCCAAGTGCCATCAGCCAGCCGCACGCTCGCGCCGGATCCCGACCAACCGTGGCCGCACCACACGTTGCCCAGTGCATCCACGGCAACAACGCGCACCTGGTTACTGAGTAGGCCGTCTGCGGTGGTGTAGGTCGCCCACGAACCATCCGCCGCCCAACGCACGCCCAGACCGGCACTGGTACCGACCCAGACATTGCCCTCCGCGTCGAGCACCATGTCGTTTATGGTGTTGTCAGGCAGAGGAGGACTCGCAAAGGTCTGCCAATTGCCCTCAGGGGTGCGCATGCTCAGGCCGTACCAGTTCGTGGCGGCCCAGACGTTGCCTTCCTGGTCCACGGCAACGTGGTAAACCCAGTCGGAGACCAGACCTCCTCCGGTGTTGTCCGTCGTGTACGTGTCCCACTCACCGGTGATCTGCAGCACGCTCACCCCGCCGCCAACGTACTGGCCAAGGTCATAGTCGTAGATCGGCGTGGTGGCGAAATAGACGTTCCCCTGCCCATCAAAGGCAAAGTCGTGGACCCAGTCGCTGCCGATGCCGGAGCTGGCCATCGTGTAGGGGGTGATCTCCGGCTCCACCGCCCGGTAGGCGCCGGCCGGCTGCGTGACCCGCAGGGTGAGCGTGCCGCCCGTCCCGAGCGGAGTCGAGGGGCCGCCCAGCGGCTGCGTGGCAGAGATCTCGGCCGTCATCGTCATCACGTCGCTGCTCAGGTAGGCCGGCCGGTCGGTGAAGACGACCAACGACGCCTCCAGTCCGCTGACCTCGATCATGGCGTACACCGTCGCCTGCTCCCCGGTCGTTCGATCGATGGCCGTCCCCCGCAGGGTGTAGTGGCCGGAGGCGACCTGATCGGGCAGCGCCAGCCCCACAGCAAAGCTCTCCCCCGCCTGGATGGGCCGGGCCGAAGCCGCGGCGCTGACCATGGCATAGCCCCGCGCATCCACCAGGCGCAGGTCGTAGTCGATGGCCGTATCCGCCCCGCCGGCGTTGGCCAGGGTGACCAGGACGGTCTCGCCGGGCGCCATCGAAGGCCGCGCGTCGTGCGAGATGACCGGCTTCGAAGGCGGTATCTCGACGGAGACGAGTGGTCGCTCGATCGTGTTCCCATCGGGCGAGGTCAGCGTGAGGGTGAGGGGATGGCTGCCCGCCGCGACGTCGGGTGGGATGGGGACATCTACCGACAGGGTGATTTCGTCGTAGGGTTGCAGGGTGATGGATTGGGTGTAGGGGAGATTGGAGATTGGAGACTGGGAGATTGGAGGGTGGCGGTGAGGGGCAGGGATACGGGGCTGGGGTTGACCAGCCGCAGGTCGAGGTGCGCCTCGTCGCGGGCGCAATAGCTGGCCGCGTCCAGGGTGCCTTTCGCCAGAGGCGTGGTATGCCATACCATCTCGTCGCGCCGCGTCCCGTATTCATCGACCGTGTCCACGGTGACGGTGTACGCGCCGAACGCCAGCGGCCCCATCGCCACCGGGAGGTCGAGCACCTGCGATGAATCTGGCGCCAGGGCGAAATCGACCGGCGCGGCCGGAATGACGGCGCCGTCGGGCGTGGTCAGCGTCAGCGTGAGCACGCCGCTTCCCACCTCCAGAGCGTCGCTCCCGTTCTCGACGCGCACGGGGAAGACCATCGTGGAACCATCCCCCGCGTACGCCGGCAGCAGGGAGAAGGAGAGCGGCGAGTGCGGCACGACGAAATAGACGTAGCTTCCTCCGGCGATCCGCCCGTCGGGCGTATAGGCCTCGACCCGCACGTGGCCCCCCCCGCTGGCGACCGATGCCGGTATGACGAGTGTGCGCGTCACACCCACGGCAGGCAACGTCCGGGTAAAGGTGTCTACGTGATAGGCGGTGCGGCCGGCGTCGATGACGTCGACCTCGAACGTGGCCGTGGGAACGCCGTACGAATAGACGTCGAGGTTGAGGGTGGTCGCGCCGCTCCGCTGAACGTCGGTTGGCTCGACGGAGGCGTGCACGTAGAGCTGCGCTCGCTCGGACCGGACGCCGTACGAAGCGTAGGCTTCGTAGCCGCCGGCAGCGATGGCCTTCCCGCGCAACCGGAAGCTGCTCCCGACCGAGAGGATCTGCGTGAGGGTGGCCTCGCCCGGCGTCTCACCGGCGGCGGCAGGAACCACCACGCCCTCGGCCAGCAGGCTGTAGCCGCCGTGGTCGATGGCAAAACTGACGTCGGCGGTGAGGGGCGCGCTGCCATAATTGTACAGGTGGTAGGTGAACGGCACGTTGCTGTCGCCGTGAAAGACGGTGTCCGGCGCGGTGATGCTGAGGTAGAGCGGCCGGGCCGGATCGACGATGGCCGGCGGCTGCGCCACGACGTAGCGGGCGACCTGCTGCTTGCCCACCAGCGGGTAGCTGCCCGCGCTCAGCGCGGCCTCGACGCGCCAGATGCCCAGCGGCGCGCCAGCGGTGGCGGTGAAGGGCACACTGGCCGCAGCGCCCGGCGGGATGTCGACGGGCACGGTGCGGGTGAGCGCGACCTGGCGGGCCGGATCGATCAGATGCAGGGTGGCGACGGTGGCGGTGTACGATGTGCTGTTGGTCATGGTGATGGCCAACGTGACCGGGTCGCCGGGAGCGTATTGGGGCAGCTCCCCCTCTAGCTCTCCTTCGGCTCCGCTCAGGACAGGCCCCCCGCCAACGGGGAGAAGGGTCTCATTGGGGATGGCCCAGGTGAGCAGATCGCGCAGGAGGGTACGGGCGTCCATATACGACTGCCCCTGACCGGCACCCCAATCGTCGTACATTGTCGTGGCAAAGACCCACCCCCCCTCGGTCCCCCCCATTGGGGGGGAGGAGGAGGGGGGAGGGAAGGGATACAGGATCGCGGCGGGGCGGCCGTTGGCCTTGCGGGAGAGCAGCACCTGTGTCCCCTCCGGCCACTGCCCCCCTGGCGGGGGGGCAAAGTAGCCGTCCACGTGGGCTTGTACGTCGGCCCGGCTGAGGCCGCTAAGCAACGGATGCCAGCTCTCCATCATCAGCGAGGCGCCGGAGCAGGAGATGTCCTCGCTCCAGCCGTAGCCACCGACTTGGCCGCCGGGCAATGCGCCGTACTCGTACCCGTGCTGCTGGTCGAAGGCGACGATGACGCCGCCCAGGCGGGCGTATTCCTCCAGCCGGGCGCGGAAGGAGGCAGAGCCTTCCATCCCGTACAGCCCGCCGGAGGGGATGATGAGGACGGGGTAGCGCGCAGCGGTGGCGGCGGGGTCAAAGTCCTCGTACACCAGGCTGTAGGGTTCACCCGCCAGCTCAACTAGATAACCCGCTTGGGGGAAGAAGCCCTGCTCCAGAACGCCGACCCGCGCCCTGCCGCGCGCCCCCGGTGGCAGCTCGACCGGCGAAAGCAGGGCGGAGGCGGCCGAGAAGCTGTCGTCCATGTGGTCGTAGCCCGGCCTGCCGCAGTCCCCACGTTGGCTTCTGGTCCTCTCCAACTTGAGGGCTGCCGAGTTGCCCGCCAGATCCGTGAGCACGAATGCATAGTCTACGGACTGACCCGGTGACAGAGTGAAGGAGTAAATGGTTTCCCAGGCAGCACCGGGAGGTACTCTCAGTGAAATGGATTTACGAACGCCGAGCTTATCGTCGAAGACGATGAGTCTGCCAAGACCGCTATGGAGATCGCGGCCTATCACTTTATAGCGCCAAGGTGAGCAGGGGGTGCTGGATGGCTCCACCTCGACGCGGTAATCGATCTCGGGGGGAATTGAGTCACCGGGTTTCACCGTGACCGTGTACACACCGATGGGATCATCCATCTCGTCGGAGTCGATACGGGTGATGATCAGCCCCAACCGGTTGTACTGCTTCGTATCGATCGTGTCGATCGTGTAGACAAAATGCCCGTTGCCGTCCGGCATAAGGACTTCTGGTTCAATGATGTGAAGTGGGTAGCGCTTTAGCCCGACTGTTCCCGTCGTCAGCTTCCAGATCTGCACGTTGAATTGGGCGTCAGCGCCTGCGGCACCGTAAACCTCGACCTCGACGGGCTGAAGGTCAGTAGCGGGATCCAGCACCACGTCTACGAAATCCATCCCAAAGCTGGATGTGATCTGATCGCTGTGCGGTATCTCCGTGCCGGTGTAGACTATTTCGTACGTAAGCGTTGGAGTAAAGTACTTGCGATGGGGATCGTAGTACATGCACCCGACAGGCGTGCCCGGCGCATCGCACCGGCCGTTCTCCAGCCGCAGGGCGTAGTTGGCGCGGGAGAAGGCGAGGAGGCTCTGTTCGTAGGGGGTGTGATCGGTGTCGGCGGGGTTCAGGAACGAGCACGAAGCTTCCTCCAAAGCCCGATCCATCACGGCAGGCATTTTCTGAGCGATGGCATCCGACCTGACGTCCACAATGTCTGGAGTATACAGCGCGGTGAGTGATCTGCTGATCACCTCCATCCCGCCGCACTGCTCGTACAGAAAGCGCCAGTAGAGAGCCGCAGGGTTCGCGATGTTGGTGTAGCTTTGGTTCAAATCCTCCCGCAGAAAGTCATTAGCCCACGACAGGTACTGATATTTGTCAGCCACTGAGAACTGCAAAGCTGGCTGTCCCACCGAGGTAGCCAGTACGGCTGTCCCCTCCGAGAAGAATGCCCAAGCGCCGTCGATTCCCCCCACGTAGAGATGGTTCGCCAAATGCAAACTGATATTCTGTTGCAAGTTATGGAAATGCTCGTGATGAAACGTGCTCATCTGGCCATCGATCAGATTGTCATATGCAACATTCCATCCGCCGCTGGCTCTGATCGCAAAACCGCTGTCACTCTGTGCAACACCGTGATAGTACGTATTCGATTCGTTGAGAGCGATGCTCAACCAATCTGGCCCGTCACGTCCGCTATTCCACTTACTGTACCACGGCCCCATTCCCCAATCGTCCGTCTGAGTGCGAAATACTTCTACTACCGCGTCGCTAAACGTGGTTTGGACGTAGACTGGCACATCTACTCTGTCAATTCGCTGGACGCCTGCGCGAAAAGGGAACATATCGCAGTAGTATATCTTCAGCCAATCCGGGGCCGCGCCCAGGCTCTCCTCCGACACGTCGGGCAGATCCCGTATCAACTGGTTCTCCATCAGGAAGGCGTAGTCCACAGGACCATAGGCCGGCACAGGGTCATCGCCTACGTACACACTGTATTGGAAGTAGTCCGTGGGTGTCTCAACGCCCGATAGAATCGTGTCGTCAAACTCGACTGTGAAGGTGGCTGTGGCCCGGGTGACCCGCTGCGGCTCGCTCTCCCACACTATGCGATCAATAGGGGCTCCTCCTTTATCCGGGTCTCCGTGTTGGGTCCTTATTTCAACCGTGACTTCCACACCTCCAGGGGGCAGCGGGGAGAGGATGCTCACTTCCACGACCAGTGTGTGCTCGGGGGCACCGGTCAAGCCGCCGTTTTGATAGAGCACGAGGTGGGGAATCTTTCTAAACTCGGCGCCTTCCTTCAAGTTGCCATTCTTCGTCCAGAACTCTACAACAGGCTCTGCGTTATCAGGCGCAGCTCGCACGTCAGCGAACACGCCCCATTGCCCTTGTCGCATAGGGACTGTCAGTCCAGACCTCGGCAGGTCACTGAGAGCTGACCATTCAGCCTGTTCCATCTCGTCACTCGCCAGAACGGTCCGAGGAATCAGCGCCGACGGCAGAAGCACAAATGAGAGAGCTATCACAACGGATACGATAGACTTTTGCTTCATGGCTCACCTCCTCCAGTAAGAGAGACTTTCGAGCGAAGGAGGAGATAGCGTCTCGAATGACATGTCGATGTGGTCTCCAACGCCTTGTTCTGAAACGTACCCCTCAGCTCCGAGTAAGAGGCCATCGTGAAACAAGAACCAATACTGGATCCTCAGTCCTTGGAGTTCAGTCCATACTGTGAGTGTGTAGTTGTAATCCAGTCTGATAGGCGACGACCAGCTACCCTCCTCCCAACCAGAAAATTCGATCTCATACTCAAGGTAATCTGGGATGGTCATCAGCGCGAAAGCCTTAGCAACCAACTCGCGGTTCTCGTCGGTGATGACGGTGATGCCGTTGGCCGCCAGCAGGCGGTCGAAGGTCTCGGCAGTGTAGCGCTGACCATCCTGCTCGATAATCAGCAGATTGTGCTGTTGCAGAGTTTCCCAGCCATACAAGTCATATCTAACCAGATAAAACTCGGCCTGAGGAAACAGCGCCTCCCATTCTGGGCGTGTGATATGTTTTGCATACTTGGTCACATTGCACCACGGCTCGGTTTTCAATACCTCGGTGCATTCTTCAGGGGAAGATACGCTTTGGGAACTGTCGTGCTGCGATGTGGCCACTAACTCTTCTTCCTTGGTGAAAGTCGGTATAGGGCCAGGCGTGGCGGTGGGCGTGCCGGGATCCGCCGCCGTAGCACCGGGCATCGTGGCCGTCGTCGCGCCCGGCGTCTGCGTGGCCGCGGCAGGGGTGGGCCGTGCGCCGCACTGCATCAGCGCCACGGCCAGTATGGCAACGGCCAGGGCTATGGCGGCTATCGTTATCAGCAAGCGGGTTTTCTGGCTCATCGGGATACCTCCAACAACGAATTGAGAATGGAACGAATGGGCGAATTTGCGAATGGCGAATGACGAATTGCGAATGTGCGAAGCGGCGAGGCTGCGATGGTGCGAATGTGCGAATTGTACTACGGTCCTCCTCCGCAAGCAAATCACGCCTCGTCGCACCGGCCGTTCTCCAGGCGCAACGCGTAGTTGGCACGGGCGAAGGCAGTGAGGCTGTTTTCGTAACTATCAAAGGGCTTGTTACCGTTAGCTTTGAAAGTTTCGTCCATCACCAACTCAAAAGTCTCCGGTTCTACCGTGTTATCGCCACCGAGGGTATACATATTTTCCAGTGAATGCTCGATGATTTGCATACCTTGCCAGGGATACTTGATGCCGTTGTTGCGCTCGAAAAGGAAACGCCAATAGAGCGCTGCCCTGTAGGGTTGAGGAGCAGTTTTATCAGGGTCAGTCCACGTTTCGCCGTTGATCTCGCTGTAAGGGCTGTTGAGATGATTGTCCAGGAATGCATTGGCCCAGCCGATGTAGCTGCGAGTGCCAGAGAACTCGATCTCTGGCGCAATGACGGACTCGGCCAGTATGGCCTGCCCCTCGATGAAGAACTTCCAGTATCCATACTCATCGCTATCTCCCACGCTGCGAAGCCTGACGTTTCTCTGCAGGGCGTGGAAAAACTCGTGACTGAAAACGTCCTGCTGCCCGTGCTCGAGCTGCGGGTAGCCGCGATAGCTGCCTGAGCTGGAAGTGAGGTTGATGTAATCTTGCCTACGGTATTCGTCGGACCAATGAAACTGTCCGCCTTCGTGGTGGAACCAGGTCTGTGGAGCTCCGACGTATACCTCGAGCGTGTCATCGGCATCCCAATCGGGATGCAGCGGCCGCATGCCCCAGCCGTTGACCTCTGTATCGAATACCCTGCGCATTGTCGGTATCAGAGAGCTTCGGACGTGGGTGTAAACTTGGGCCCTGGGTAGCCACGTCGAGGGGTCCTCTTCCTTCTTTCCAAAGGGGAACATGTCGCAGTAGTACACGCGGACGTGGTAGGGTACAGGGGTGGCTTGTGAGAAGTCGTGTCCCATGTAAGCCTCGCGCTGGTTCTCCATCAGGAAGGCGTACTCGCGAGGCCAGTCAATCCCCACCCCCGTAGCAGGTAACTGGATATCGACCCAGAAGTAGTCAGTGGGCGTGGGAATGGTGATGTGCTGAGTCCCAGACATAACGGTTATCGTCGGAGTAAACTCGTGTGAGAAGTTCACGTGAGTGACCGTCCAGTAGTCCGGGTTGCAGGAAAGCGGCTTTGACTCTTGCCACACGGTAATCCGTGGCGCGGGAGGCTGAGCGGCATCTCCCCCCAAATCAGGGTCGCCGTGTTGGGTCTTGACCGTGACCGTCGCAAAGCACGTCTCCATCAGCGGCACCGTGATATTCTCAACGTGCACGAGCAATGTGCGTTCGCCGGCGTTGGGGTTAAGATCATTCTTGTGCAAGACAAGGTGAGGTATGGAACTTCTCGTCGGTGGGATTTCATTGATTGTTTTACCGTTCTGAGTCCAGAACTCTATGGGCGGCGCGCCAGATGCTGCCTCCACCCAGGCGAACGGGCCGCCTGGTTGCCTGGATAAACTTGTCTCCTCACTTGCCGAGATGGTCCGAGAGACTAACACGCACAGCGCCAGCGCTATCCCACAGGCCAGGATGAGTTGCTTCATCTGCTTTGTCATCGTTGCTTACCCTCCGGTGAAATAGTAGTCCTCGAGGGGAGGCAGGGGTAGTGTCCAAAAAGGTACGTCAATATAGTCCCCAACGTGGTACTCGGCGATCCCACCCCTCGTGACGATCCTCAGGTGATTATCTTCAAACACAAACCACCACCAGATTTCCAACCCCTGGATCTCCGTCCAGGCTTTCAAGTAGTGATCGTACGTGTATTCTCCTTCCCATTCACCCTCTTCCCACTTGGTGAACACCACATCTGCATCGAGATAGTCGCCAATGGTCATCAGCGCGAACGCCTTGGCCACCAGCTCGCGGTTCTCGTCGGTGATTTCGGTGACGCCGTTTGCTGCCAGCAAGCGGTCGAAAGTATCGGCAGTGTAACGCTGGCCGTCTTGTTCGACGATGAGCCAATTGCCCCAGTGAGCGTCGTGCCCAAATTGAGGCTTATACTGAACCTTCACCAAGAAAAAATCGGCCTGGGGAAACAGATCCTCCCATTCTGGGCGTGTGATGCGTGTTGCAGAGTCAACCACAACACACCACGGCTCGGTTTCGAGGATCTCACTGCACTCGTCTGCCAAGAACGTGACTTGCCCCCTGGGCTCTATCAGTTCACGCGCCAGCAATTCCTCTGCTGTCAGTGTTGGCGTGGGGGTGGGGCCAGGCGTGGCAGTCGGCGTGCCGGCCTCCTCCGTCGCAGCATCGGGCGGCGTGGCGTCTGCCGCGCCCGGCGTCTCGGCGGGCACGGGCTGGGCACCGCACTGCGCCAGCGCCACGGCCAGGACGGCCACCACAAGGACTATGGCGGCTATCACGGCTACCGCTAGTATCAAGCGGGTTCTTGGATTCATCGGGCACCTCCTCTGGGCAATGAACAATGACCAATGAAAAATGACCAACAGGAATTGCGAATGAGCGAGTCGGCAAGCTCAGATTCCTGCCATTCGTGGCGCAAAGCCGTCGTTCAGAAAGCAGCGCGGCCCGGGCAGGGACTCGGTCCCGCCCAGGCCGGGAAAGGTCACGCGCGGGTGGGATCACCACCCGGTGTGTTGGTCTGGCGTATAGGATATGGGTTGGAAGGAATCGGACTACTCACCGTCCCTCTTTTCGCGCCTCCTCGCTCGGACGCGCAGCACCCTCACGCTGCACACTGCACACAATTGTACTCGCCGCGCAAGTCGTGTCAAACGGGGGAACGTCGGCGAAACGAAAGCGTGCCGCATCGAGAGTGCCCTAAAAGGAACACAGTCGCCCGCGTCCTACGGGCTGTCAGCTACCCGTCGAAGACACGGAAGAACACGCGGACTCTACGAGTCCGCGCGACCGCACCTTGCCCCTTCCCCCCCACTGGGGTATAATCCTCTGCGCCGCCGAGCGCCGTCCACCACCTCGGCCTAGAAACGAGGAAACATGTCGCAAACCTACGTGGCTCTCGACCTGGAGACCACCGGCCTCAGTCCCGAGCGCGACGCCATCATCGAGATCGGCGCGGTCAGATTCCGCGACGACGAGGTATTGGACACCTTCTCCACTTTCGTCAGCCCCGGTCGCCCCATCCCCCATTCGATCACGGAGCTGACGGGCATCTGCGACGACGACATGATCGGCGCACCCGGCCTGCACGACGTGCTACCCAGCCTCTCCCGCTTCGTCGGCCAGCACCCCATCGTCGGCCACAGCGTCGGGTTCGACATGGCGTTCCTCAACCGCCACTCCCACCTGCTGGAGAACGAACTCCTCGACACGTTCGAGCTGGCCACCGTGCTCGTCACCCACGCCGAGCGATACAGCCTCGGCGCTCTAGCGAGCCTGCTGGGGATCAAGCTGGAACAAGCGCACCGAGCATTGGACGATGCCCAGGCCAGCCATCACCTTTTTCGCGCTTTGTTGCGCCGGGCCGCCGGCCTGCCGCCCCGGACACTGAAGGAGATCGTGGGCCACGGCGAGCGGGCCAAGTGGCCCGCCACCCACTTTTTCCGCGACGCCCTGAGGGAGGCGGCCCACCATCCGCCCGAACAGCACGCCGCCAGGCAAGACATTGCGCTGGCGGGACCTCTGTTCACCGCGAAAAAAGACCGCCCTCTGCAACCGGCTGCGGAGCGGACGACGCTGGACGCCGAACGGCTGGCGGCGCTACTGGAAGCAGGCGGCGCCTTCGAAGCGCAGTTTCCAGGCTACGAGCACCGCCCCCAACAAGCGGCCATGCTGCGCGGCGTCACACAGGCGCTCAACGAAGGCCTGCACATGCTGATCGAGGCCCCCACCGGCGTCGGCAAGTCTCTGGCCTACCTCATCCCCGCCGTCAGTTGGGCAATCCAGAACGGCGAGCGTGTCATCGTCTCCACCAACACCATCAACCTCCAAGAGCAATTGCTTCAGAAGGACCTGCCTGACTTGGCGAGTGTCCTGCCGTTCGACCCGCATGCCGCCGTGCTCAAGGGCCGCTCCCATTACCTCTGTCCTTCCCGCCTGCAGGCGCTGCGCCAGAGGGGAGCCAACTCGCCCACCGAGGCCAGGATGCTGGCCAAGATCCTCGTCTGGCTGCTGGAGACGACAGACGGCGACGGCGACGACCTGTTCTTACCCGATCCTGCCGAGCGGGCCTTGTGGCGACAGATCTCGGCCGAACACGAGGGCTGCGATCCGGAACGATGCCAGCGGTACCACCACGACGCCTGCTACTTTTACAGCGCCCGCCAGGCAGCCGAGGCTGCTCACCTCGTCATTGTCAACCACGCGCTGCTCCTGGCCGACGTCGCAGTGCAAAACCGCGCCATCCCGGAGTACAAGCACCTCATCGTCGATGAAGCACACCACCTGGAGGCAGCCACCACCAACGGCCTCAGTGTCGAGGCCGACCGGGCCAGCATGCATCGGCTGCTCAACGAGATCGGAAAAGTCGGTCAGGCGGGCCGGGTGACCGGCATGATGGCCAACCTGATCGGAAGCTGCCAGAAGGCCAATCTTCCCCAAAAAGCTGTGGGACAGATAGAGCTGTTCGTCGGCAAGATCGGACTGGCGACGGATCGTGCTACGCAACAGGTGGACGCCTTTTTCGACCGCCTGGAAGAGTTCGTGGCAGAACACGGCGAGGGCCATCGCAGCCAGTACGCCTCCCGCCTGCGCCTCACTTCGGGATTGCGCGTGCAACCGGCCTGGGAATTGGTCGAGATGGTGTGGGACGACACGCACGCGCCATTAGCAGCCATCGCCGACGGGCTGCAGCGACTGGTAGGGGGCCTTGACGATCTCGATGCGTTCGACGTGCCCGATGCAGAGGACCTGCAGGCACAGATGCTGAGCGCGGCACGCAGACTGAGCGAGACCGGTAGCTGGATCAATCAGATGATCACACAGCCCGATCCATCCCTCGTCTACTGGCTGGAGTCGTTTCCCAACAACAACGGTCTGAGGCTGCACGCCGCCCCTCTACACGTCGGACCGTTGGTGAAGGAACATCTGTTTCACAAGAAGGAATCGGTGATCCTGACATCGGCCACGCTGCGCACGGGCGGGACATTTGACTTTATCCGCGAGCGGCTGCACGCCTGGGAAGCCGACGAGTTGGCCGTGGGCTCCCCCTTCGACTACCAAGCATCGACATTGCTCTACCTGGTAAACGACATCCCCGAGCCGGGCCAGCAAGGGTATCAACAGGCGATCGAACAGGGCATGGTAGCTCTCTTTCGGGCGACGCAGGGCCGGGCGCTGGCGCTCTTCACCTCCTATAGCCAACTGCGCACGACGCTCAGGGCCATCCAGGCGCCGCTGGCCCAGGACAGCATCACCGTCCAGGCTCAGGGAGAAGGCATCTCACGGGCGCAATTGCTTGAGGATTTTCGCACGGGTGAGCGAAGGGTGCTGCTGGGCACGCGTAGCTTCTGGGAGGGGATCGACGTGCCGGGCGACCCGCTCAGTTGCCTGGCGATCGCCAAGCTGCCCTTCAGCGTCCCCAGCGACCCCGTCTTTGCCGCACGGGCCGAGACCTTCGAGCAGCCCTTCCTGGAGTACGCCGTGCCCGAGACCATCCTGCGCTTCCTGCAAGGCTTTGGGCGACTGATCCGCACCTGCACCGACCGGGGCATCGTCGCCGTTTTCGACAAGCGGCTGCTGACCAAGAGCTACGGACAATTGTTCATCGACTCCCTGCCCGGCCCCACAGTGCGGCGGGGATCGATCACGCTGCTCCCAAGAGCCGCCGCCGAATGGCTGAACCAGTAGAGGAGGAAAACAATGCCCCTGTACTATCCTTCTTTCAGCGCGCTGCGCCTGGCCGACCAGATCTTTGAAGAGATCGGCAGTCGCACCCCCGGCTACGAGGGGCGTGTGGGCACAACCTGGTACTGGCAACTGCCAGGCGGCATCATGGCGGCAGCATGGCTCGACAACGCAGTGACCGAGGAGCGATGGGATACGATCCGTGCTCAGGCCAGCACGCCTCGCGCGGGCATCTTTAGCACGGCCGATTTCCCCTTCGCAGCCTATGGCACCTCGGCCAGCTCCCCACCCTTCATCCACGACCTGCAAGGGGTGGCCGAATGGTCGAACCGGCTCTATTTTCAGATGGGGCACCTTATCGAGGATGCGACGCACTGGCTGGGCATGCTGCACACCATCGCCATCTCGCCCCAGATCAGCCCGCCGGCCGCTTTCCCCGCCCTCAGTCCCCTGGAGCGCAGGCTGGTGCAGTATGCGCTGGGTGAACTGGAGGGACGCTTTGGGATTCGAGATCTGCACCAGGCCTTCGGCAGCGAGATCTCCCGCGCCCGCCTGAGCGCGCTGGGGCGGGCCTGGGAGGCCAGCGAACTGCTGACCGGGCGGCCCCGCCGCGTGACCTACGCCTTGCGGCTTCTGGCGGAAGGGGACGACTAGCCCACAAAGCAACCGGAGCAAGCGCCACCATTGTGCTTGCTCCGGGGAATGAGTCGTCTCAATCTACTTGGCTGCCGGCAATGTGAAACTGAACGTGCTTCCCTCTCCCACCTTGCTCTCCACCCTTACCTCGCCCCCGAGCTTTTCCACGATGCGCCGCACGATGGACAAACCCAGGCCATGCCCGGTGAGGCGGACCCGTTCCAACTGCGTAAAGGGCGTGAACAGACGGGCCTGATCTTCCGGTGAGATACCAGAGCCATCATCGCGGATCCAGAAGCGCACAACACCGTCGTCCTGCACCGCCGCGCCCAATTCCAGATGAGGCGGCTTGCCGCCGTACTTGATCCCATTGCTGATATAGTTGGCCCACACTTCCTCGATCCACGGATTGTGCCCCAGCGCAACCGGCCAAATGTCCGGCAACACGATCTCGGCCTGCTCCTCCTCGATCAGAAAGGCCAAACGCTGCATTGCTTCAGACACCACGAACTCCATATCGACGCGCTCGACCTCTACTTCCGTCCTGCGGATCTCGGCCAACAGGAGCAACTCGCTGATGATGCTGCTCATCTTATGCCCGTTTCGCGCGATGGACTGCAAATAGTACCTTGCCTCTTCCCCAGTCTCATCCTCCCCCAACCGTTCGGCAAGCTCCTCCACCAGCACGTCGGCGTAACCGACGATCACCCCCAACGGCGTCTTCAGGTCGTGGGCCACCGTGTGAGCGAAAGCGTTCAGATCTTCGTTGCGCGCCTGCAGTTCGGCAGTCTGCTGCCGCAGCTTCTCCACCAGGCGGGCATTATCGATCGCGATGGCGCCGGACGCCGCCAACGTCTCGACGAGGGCGCTATCATCTTTGGAGAAGCTGCCCTCCACTCCTCCGTTCACCACCTCCAACACCCCGATGACGGCATCACGCACGCGCAGCGGCACAGCAAGCAGTGAAGTCGTGTGGAAACCAGTTCGCGCATCAATGTTCGGCGAGAAGCGACGATCACTCGGCGCGTGGGCCACATTGACACTCTCACCCGTCGTTGCCACCCAACTGGCAATACCCTCTCCAGGGCACAAGCGCAGGTTGACCAGGGAATGCTTCAGGCCATGATGGAGAGCTCCCTTGCAGATCAACCACCCCTCGCGCTCCTCATCCCACAGCCAGACCGAACCGCCCTCCGCCCTGACGATCTCTGTGACGGCGAGCAGCAGCCGTTCAACGGCCTGCTCTACGTCAAGCATCGCGGTGAGCGACTGCCCCAATTTGTTCAACAGGGTCAGATCGCGGTTGCGCTGGAACAGCGCTTCGACCACCTGCCTCTTTTCCTCAGCCAAGCGGCGCTGCTCGAGCACCTGTTCGATCACAGTCGGCAAGAGTTCCAGATACCCCCCATCCACGTCCTTGACGATGTAATCCCCCGCCCCCAGCTTCATCGCCTCCACGGCGGTCACCTCATCGCCGGTTCCGGTGACCATGATCGTCGGCGGCAATGCCCCCTTCGAGCACATGATGCGAATCACCTCAAGTCCGCTGTGGACGGGCATATTCTGATCTACGGCCACGATATCATAATCACCCGACTCGTACATGGCGAGACCTTCTTCACCGTTGGGAGCGACATCGACGACATAGCCCGCTTGCTCCAACCTCCGCTGAAGAAGGCGAGCCAAGCCGACATCATCTTCCATATAGAGAACACGAACGGGCTTGGCGCTACCCACGAGGCTCACCTCCCTTGCGGCACCTTTACGACAGACAGGAATAGTCCAAGCTTGCGAATGGCATCAGAAAACTGCTCATAGTCCAGCAGCGGCTTGGTGAGAAAAACACTACAGCCGAGCTCATAGCACTTGGACACGTCCTGGGTGTCGTCCGAGCTCGTCACCATGATCACTGGAATGTGCTTGGTGCGATCGTCCGATTTCATGCGCTTAAGCACCTGGAAGCCGTCGAGCACCGGCAGGTTCAGATCAAGCAACACCAGAAGTGACGTGGCATAGTGCGGTTCCCCTTCGTACTCCCCTTCGCCGAACAAATAGTCCACAGCCTGTTGCCCATTGGTGAGCTTGATGATTTCGTTAGCAATGTTCGAATAGCGCAGGTTCCTCTCGATCAGACGTGCATGGCCGGGATCGTCCTCAACCACAAGAATCGTGACCATCTGCTCACTGAGCATGACTATCTCCCTCTGCGAGATGGTCTGAGACTGTGAAGGTGAATTCTGTTCCGACTCCTGGTTCGGACGTGCACTCAATGCGTCCACCATGGTGGCGGATCAAAGTCTGCGCATAGACCAAACCCATACCTTCCCCTGGAACGTCCTGCTTGCCGCCCCGGCGGAAAGGCTCGAATATTTTGTGGAGGTCGCTCTCCGCGATGCCACGCCCATTGTCACGAACTGAGAAAACCGTTTCGCCAGAACAGCGCTTGCCGGTGATCACGATCTCTCCTGGGCGATCGGGATCCAGGTAGAGCACGGCATTCCTCAGAAGGATCTGCAGGACCTCGCTCATGGAGGCCCAGTCGGCAACTATCTCAGGCAACGGCGATGGTACGGCTATCTTCACCCGACGCTGTTTGATCTCGCCGGACAGCGTCTCCAAGACTTCATGAACCAAAGCCTCCATGTCAACTGGCTGGAACCTGAGTTCACGCCGGCTCAAGCGGGACAGCCTGAGCACAGCGTTCATGAACTCGTCTACGCGAGCCACGGAAAACTCGATGAATCCTAATGCCTCGGGGATATCCGCCTCGATAGCAGTGGTCACCGTCGAACGCTGTTCGTCATCCAACTGAGGCAGGAGTGGCTGCAGCGCGGAGCAAACCCTCTCCACAGCCGAGCGCAACTCAGCGGTAAAGCCCTTGAGGTTAATCAGCGGGGTTCGTAGATCGTGGGAAACGATATAGGCGAACTTGTTGTACTCTTCGCGATACTGCCTCAACTCACTCAGGAGTTGCTCGTCTGCCTTGTCCTCATCCCGCATATCGTTCTCCCCGGACCACCTTTCTAAGAAAGCACCGCCAGTGTATCATTACTGGGTCTATTAGTCAATTACGCCGTGCATTATACTCTAGAGGGGCAGGAGGGTCAAGACCGGAGCGCCCGACCGTGAGCGTATCACGCTGGGGACAAGAATAGGCGTAAAACGCGGGCGTGGGTTCGCTAAACGGGGGTAAATCGGGGCTGGCGCGGGATTACAATCAAAAGTGCCAGCCTCGTGATAATCGGGTACACTGTACCCAGCCCAAAAAAGAACCACACGAGGCTGGCCAATGCAGTGTATCACAAAAAGGGAGATTTGCTACCGCCGACTGGGCGTCGTCGCACACACCGTGGCGGTATTGAGCCTGGTGATGCTGACGGCGACAGGCGTTCAACTGGAGAGCATTGGGGGGTGGATAGCGAGCCCTCGGCAGATAGTGGTGTTGGGAGGAGGGAAGCGGAAGAAGTCCGGGCAACGGGCTGCTGCGTGCGGAGGCTTGTGGCGGATGAGGTATTGGCTGCGCCGGAGTTGGGTGGTACCGGCCATACGCAGCGGGGCATTGCTGGTTCTGGTGTTTCTGAGCGAGGCGCGAGGATGGGAATGGGTGTGGGTACTGCCGTGGGCGGCGTGGCTGTGGAAGGGGGTAGGAATGGCGTGGCCCAGGTTGGGGCAGCAGCCGGTGTATGAGAGCATCGGTTGGATGTGGGAGAAGGCCAGTGGAGTGGCATTGGTAGGGTTAGGGTTGGCGTGGGCCGCCCATCAACTGCCTGTTGTTGGAGAGTGGAACGTCAGTTCATTAGCCATCGGGAGTTGCATCCAGGGCTGCGCCAGCAAGCCCGATGTTGAGGTAGAGCAGGACGAGACTGGGGTATATCACGTGCGACTGAGAGGGGAGTTTGAATTGCACGTGAATGGAGAGGTGGAGTTCTACAAGCGGATGTTGGTGATCTTTCTAGGATTGCTGGAGATGCCTGGGGAAGTACGCAAGAGTCGGCGGACGCGGGATGGGCGGACACCGTTCGTGCGCGAGGAACAGATGGCCGCCTGGTTTGGGATACCGCACCCGGTGATCAGCCGCTGGTACGGCTATTGGCTGAGACAGGACTGGCAGCGCATGTTGAGCCAGCGGCAGGGCGAAGTGCTGACACTGGAAGTGCGGCAGCAGGTGACGGAGAGTTGGGTCAAATTTCCCTGGTGGTCAGCGCGGCAGATGTGGGAACATCTGCGGGCCCAAGGAAGTCGCATCACACTGCCGCAGGTGAAGCAAATCGGACGCGAGAGTGGCTGGAACGTACTGCGGCAAGCGCTGAGCCAGGTATACCTGATCAGCGGCGAGTCCTTCCGGCCGCGGGACGAGTGGCTGGTGAGCCAGTTGCTGGCCCAAGCCCAGAGGTTGGTGGCGCGGTTGGAAGAGTTGGGCGGGCTGACAGTAGAGCACCAGATCGAGTTGGCTGACCTGGAAGCGCTGTGTGAGGAGCTGGGAATTCGTCCGCTGGTAGCCCAGCGACCTCTACCCTGGGTGTGGCAGATAGAGCGGCTGCTGTTTGGCCACTGGGAATGGGTGGACGATGGCAGCGTGCGTTGCATCCACTGCGGCACGGCGGACGTGTCGCGCAAGAGCCGCCAGCCTCGGCTCAAGAAATACGTCGATGAACAAGGGAACGAGCAAACCGTCGAGGTGTATCGTTACTACTGCCACAACCCGGCGTGCGAGCACAAGACCTTCACCAACCTGCCCCTGAACCTGATCCCCCACTCCCGCTGGACGCTGGAACATCACCTGGCGGCTTTGCAGACGTATGAGTGGTCGCACAGCGTCTACCGCTGCGCCAGCCAGATGCTGGGCGTGACCAAGATGACGGCCTACCGCTGGGTGAGCGGATTCGGCTACCAGTTGCTGCCGGTGGCCGCCCTTTTCGGCGTTGTGCGTTCCAGTGGCGCGGTGGGCATCGACGAGAAGTATGTGCTCGTGCCCAAAAACGACAAACCAGATGCCGAGATGAGGCGCTGGATGTACGTCTACTTCGCCGTGGATTGCTATACCTACGATCTGCTGCACATCGACCTCTATCCCTGCAACACCAAGCACAGCGCTCACGCCTTCCTGCTAGCCCTGCGTGCTAAAGGATATCACCCCCACGTCATCATCACCGACATGCGCGTCGACTACCGGGACGTCGTCGCCCAGGCTTTTCCAAACGCCGTCCACCACGAGTGCATCTTTCACGCGCTGCAACAAGTCCACGAGCACCTCAAGGAAGCCTATGGTCTGAACTATGCCAAAACGCGCCCGGACATCGTCGCTCTCAGGGAAGAGATCAATCACATCTTTGACGCGCGCACCAAACACACTGCACAGCGACGCTACGAAAAGGTGTTGGCCCAGCGAGATCAGCTTGTGGCCGAAACCCCTAAAGCGGATGACGCTTTCCGCTTCCTGGAACGTCACTGGCCTACGCTGGTCAACGCCATCGAAAGTCGCCACATCCCCAGAACTAACAACGCCACCGAAGAAGTGATCCGTATCTTTACCCAGCACTACAAGACCTTCTGCGGCTTCGAGAATATCGACACAGCACGCCTTTACTTGGGCGTCTTCGAAAAGGTCTATCGCTTCACCCCCTTCTCTGAAGACGCCCAGGAGCGCATCCGCGGCAAGTGCCCCCTTGAACTGGCTGGCTACGAGGTGCAGAAGTTGCCAATGGCCCAGCTTTTCCGCGGGCTGGCCCTGCAGTGGCCTGCCGCAGCTTTTCAGGAGCTTGTCCCCAATGTGTGACGGTCACCCCGACCCTGATTGACATCCCCAACGAGCCGTGCTACAATCTCTGCAGCAATGTCATAAGGAGATAGCTATGCCTGACTCTCCTAACCCCCTGCGCCGCTTGTTCGGGCAGAAGGAAGAGGAGCGACCGAGAGAGCCCCACCCCGCCCCTGAGCTTTCAGCGGACGAGGCTGCCCTGGAAAAAGCCCTCGCCTACCTCGAAGAGGTTCGCCAGAAAATGGAACGACTGGCAGAGGATTTTGCGACCGGCAGAGTCAACGCTACGCAATTTCAGGAACTCTATGCTCACTATCAGCAGGAACGCAAGACAATCGAAGAGATCATCGAAGAAGCTCCGGCAGCAGCGGCCTGGCGCGCCGCCGTCGCACAGGAGGAGGGGGAGAGCGTCATCATACGCCGCCGCCACGCAGCCCGCATCCTTGGGTATGCCATCTACCTTAACACCAACGACATGCTCCTGCGCTCCGTCGGCGAGTATGGCATGGACGGACGATTGGTCGCTTCAGCACTAGATAGCTTTCGCGCTAACACAGCAGAGAATCCCGAGAACCATTCTAAGAGCCAGATGCGCAGCATCGAGCTTGAGAACGCCCGCTGGGTAAGATTCGTTCCCGGCCGGCATACGACGCTGGCGGTACTCTTCTCCAATGAGCCGGCCCGCGCTCAACTCGATATGCTGCGTGACCTCCACGCACACTTTGAGCGCGCGAACCAGCACCTGCTGGCCCGAGGCGTCACCGACACCTCGCAATTCGTCTTCCCCCACGCGGCGGTGTTTGAGTAGAGAAAAAACCCGGTTCCTCGCAAAACCGGGTTTTTCACACAACAGATTCGTAGCTGAAGCACATTCGTCACAGGGCATCGCCCAGCAATATCCCGACCAATCCTAGAATCACACCGAGGTGCAATAGCAGGTCGGTCTGAGCCAGCCATCCAACTACGGGCCACATGGGAGGCAACAACCGCACCACAAAGTTCAGCACCACCAAGACGACGGCAATCAGAACCGGAAGCCCGGGCAAGCGAGCGAGAAAATCACTGACACGCTTCAATAGGTCGGCGACCATCCAACTTCCTCCTGCAGTATTTTAGCACATACCCATCAAAACTCAAACGGGCTCACCACCGTTGCCGGGTGGGCCGCCCTTCAGCAAGTGACTGAAGCGCCCTACCAACGCGCGCGGCAGGCGGCCCGCGATGCGCGTGCCCGCCTCGGCGTGCTCCTCCTGCTCGATCGAACCACGCCGGTGAAACAGATCCACCAACTCTCCCAATTCGTAGGGAACGAGGACCTGGAGCCACACCATCTGCGTCTCCAGGATCTCTTCCACGCAGGCCAACAGTTCGTCCCGCCCTTCCCCCGTCAGCGCCGAGATGGCGACTCCATCAGAGAAGCCGGGGACGAGGGAAAAGGCTGCGCCAGGGTCAGGCAAACGGTCGATCTTGTTCAGCACGCCGAGGGTAGGCTTACCCGCAGCGCCGATATCCTCCAGCGTCTCGAACACCGCCTCTGCCTGACGCATCGCCTGCGGATGGGCGGCATCGACAATGTGGAGCAACAGGTCGGCCTCGGCCACCTCCTCCAACGTGGCGCGGAAGGCGGCCACCAACTGGGTCGGTAACTTTTGGATAAAGCCGACGGTATCGGTGAAGAGAGCCAACCCACCGCCGGGTAACCAGACACGGCGCGTCGTCGGATCGAGGGTGGCGAACAGCTTATCCTCCACCAGCACGTCGGCACCCGCCAGGGCGTTGAGCAGCGTGGACTTGCCGGCGTTGGTGTAGCCAACGATGGCAACAACCGGGATGCCCTCCCGTCGTCGCCGGGCTCGATAGCGACCCCGGTGGGAGCGCACGTCCTCCAACTCGCGCTTGAGTCGGGTGATGCGCTGTCCAATCACGCGCCTGTCGGTCTCGAGCTGCGTCTCGCCAGGGCCGCGCACACCGACGCCGCCGGTGGCCCCGCCCGCCCGTCCACCGGTCTGTCGCGCCAGGTGGGTCCAGGCCCGCGTGAGGCGCGGCAAGCGGTACTCGTACTGCGCCAACTCCACCTGTAACGCTCCCTCGCGGGTGCGTGCGTGCTGGGCGAAGATGTCTAGAATCAACGCCGTGCGGTCGAGCAGCTTGACGTCCTCACCCAGCATCTTCTCCAGTTCCCGCTGGTGGCGCGGCGAAAGCTCGTCGTCGAAAACGACCACGTCCGCCGCCAACTCATCCACCCGCCGAACCACCTCCTCGACCTTGCCCGGTCCGATAAAGGTGGCCGGGTTGGGCCGCTCCATCCGCTGCATCACCTGCCCGACCACGACGAGGCCCGCCGTGCGAGCCAGTTGCGCCAGCTCGGCCAACGACTCCTCGACAGGCCAGCTCCCATCGGACGAGACCATTTTAAGCCTTTTCAGCTCAACTCCCACGATGAAGGCCCGCTCTTGCGGGGAGCCTGTTGGTTCGGATAGTCTCGTAATCGATCGCCTCCTCTTAGCACATGCATGAGTGAATTGCAGCCCGCCCTACGTTAGGTTCGGACGTCTTTCCGAATCCCGATCACGGGTAATACCTCGCCTCCCATTGATCGAGCTGTGTGGCAGCGGCGCTCTCCAGCCGCCATCCGCCTGCGGTCTGCACTGCCGTCCACGTCACGTCCCACAGCGTGGCAAGCACACGCCCGTCCACGTTATCGTAGGCGCGCACCTGGCAGGTGACGGTGGCGCTACCCCCATCACGGCTCTGCTCGTACACCACACCGACCTCCGCCGCGACGGTGGTGGCAAAGCCCGCCGCCCACTCGTCGTAGGGCTGCCCCGCCTGCGTCGCGGAACTGAGCAGACCGTAGGCCCCTGGCACGTCACGATCATCTATCGCCAGGTAGAAGGAAATGACGACGTGCTCCGGTGTGTCGGTGAGATAGGCGTGGGGCCGATCCAGGTAGCGCCAGGCGTACCGCTCCCACGTCCACCCATAATGCGCCCCATCCCACGTAAAGACCTGCTCCCACACCAGGTCTGCCCCGGCGTCGTAACGCACGACGACCTCATGGGCGAGGTCGCCATCGACGTTTTCCAGACGCACGCCAGCCTCCCCCTCGAAGGGGGCCAACAGCACGTAGGCCACGCCATCCCAGACAAAGACGTGGAGTAAATCGGTGCTCGCCCCTGCGTGCCCCCAGACGAGGATCTCGACCCGTCCGTCTCCGTTGGCGTCGCGCACCTCCAGCTCGCAGGCAGGGTATTCTCCCAAGCCGTACTTTTCCCCCTCCAGCGGCAGCAGATCGTGCCAGGCATCGCCGTCGAGGACAAAGGCCATCAGTCGGCCCGGCTCGCCCTCGCGAAAGTACAGCCCTACCCACTCCGGTTCCCCGTCGCCGTCGGCATCTTCCCAGCGCAGGCACAACGGCTCGACGCCTGCCGCCTCCATACGCGCCAGCCCTCTCGCAGAGACGGCGGCCACGGCAGCCGGGTCGATGGTGGGGGCAGGGGTCGGCGTCAGCGTAGGCGCAGGGGTCCAGGTGGGCATGGACGTGGGAGAAGGGAGCGACGTAGGCGTGAAGGCAGGCGTGGAGGTAGGAAGTGGAGCGGAGGTGGGCACAGGCGCAGGGCAGCAGGATGCAAGAAACAGGATGCAAAGAAACAGTAGCAGCCAACCAGCATCGTGTCTCTCCATCTCCTTATCTCCTTGCCTCAGCCTACGGCAGCCCGGTCAGATGCATCTCGCGCGGGTGCTCGACCGTGAAATCGAAGCGCACGATCCGTTTCTCGCCCGGCGCAAGCACGAGCTCCCAATCCAGCAGGTTCAGCTCCGTCCTCTCCGTCGGCTCAGGCTCGACAGACGCCAGCTTTACCTTGATGTCCTCGTGACGGGCCACGGGGATCTGGTCGTGGAGCGTGATCTTGGCCTCGGTGGACAGCAGGTTCTCCAAAGCGATCTCGTAGGCACAGTGGAGGCGGCGCTTGTCGCCAATGAGCTTTTTATCGACCTCGCGCCGCTTCAACTCGCGCTCGGTCTTGATCCGATCATCCGCCCCCAGATAAAGCTCGATCTCCCCCTGGGGCGCCACCAGCTCCAGATCGGTCGCGCCGACAAACTCGTCCCCGACAAAGAGATTGACCGCGCCGGGCAGGAGTGTGTAGGGACTATCGTTGGCCACCTGCGCGCGGCGGTAGGCCGCCTCGACCAGCTTGGGCGCGGAGACATAGTCCAGCTTTGGCGTCAGTTTAAAGCGCGACACGACAACCTTGTGGGGCGCGCCGTCGGCAGGGACGGTGACAGCTCCGGGCACCTGGTAGGTCACCGCTGCGCCAGAGGCATCGACCGTCGCCATCGCCACCTCGGCCTCCTCCGCGAGCATCCCCCGCTCCGCATCCACCGCCATCCCCATCACCTTGTCCATCATCGCGGGGGCGGGCGCTACCGCCCTCATCAGTGGAGCCCGGCGTTTGGCGGCCTCGAACGCAGGACCGACATACCAGGGGTCGAGTTCGGGCAGCGTACCGGCCAGCGCCGGCCGAGCCGTCGAGAGCGCCAGCGTCACATCCGACCAATCCTCGCCGGTGCGCTGGGTCACCTGGGCCAGGTAACCGACCTCCAGCACCGGCGACTCGTCCTCCAGCAACCGCACGTCGTAGAGCGGCTGCCAGCCCGCGTTGGAGACGACGTAGGTCAGCTCCACCGTCAACTCCCCCGCCCGCGTCACCTCGACCTCGACGACGGCGGTGTACCGCTCGCGCCGCCTGGCGCCCCGCAGTTGGTCAAGTTCACTTTGCAGCTTCTGCAGGCGGCGTTCCATGTCGCGGCGTTGCACGGCGAGGTCAAGCAGCGCCGTGTTGATCGCCTCGGCCCTCCCACGCAGGCTATCGAACACGGCCATCTGCGCATCGGCGCTCGTCTTTCCAAAGGCCAGCCCGTGGGCAAAGGCCTTGGTCTCGCCTGCCAGCTCGCCCAGGGCTGTCCGCTCCTGTTCGAGAAGCGCGACCTGCACGTCGAGGCCGCTCATCTCGTCCTGCACCGTCTCGACCTGCTTCTCCAATTCGCGCACGCGCTCGGCAGGTGTCTCAGCGTAGAACTCGCGCCGCACGTCCACGCCCAGGAGACGCACGCGCGCAGCGCCCCGGGCCGAGGCTCGCACCGACGCCGTATCGAGGCTCAAGGGCAACTCTGGCAACTCGAGCTTGTGGCTCCCGGCCTTCAATGTCGCCGCGCCGCTGCGGGTCACCCGCGCGCGGTCGGGGTATACGGCGACGGCGGTTATCGCGCTGCTCAACTCTGTCATCTTGAACCCCCTTTCAATTTCTGGAATGTGACGCGCTGCGACTGAGAGACGAGCACAGGACACAACAACTCAAGCGATAGTATATACCCTCACCCCAAAATGGACTAGCCAGGTTCGTCGCATCAGCGTGTCACCCGCCAGCGCTTCACGGGAAAAAGCCAGGATGCCCCGGCCTGTGGCCGGGGTTCTTCACTTCGTCCCGGCGCCCCCCTCCAGCCACACCTCCAACACCCGCCCCACCCGCTCCAGGCTATCGGCGCTCACCTTGTCCGGCGTGTCTTGGGTCGTATGCCAGTAAGGATAGTCGAAATCGATGATGTCCACGGCCGTGATCCCGCGCCGAACGAAGGGGATGTGGTCGTCGTACATCGAGTGCCTGTACTCCGCAATGAACGTGTCGCTGTAGCCCAGCGTCGCCGCGATCTCCCACAGGTGCATTTGCAAATCCGGATCAGAGTTGCGTTCGAGATACAATTGCTGGTCGGCGTCGCCGATCATGTCCACCACGACGACCGCCTCCGGCGTGACCTCCAGGTGCTCCGCCATATAGCTGGAACCGACGCACCATTCCCAGCCATCCAGCCGGCCGTTGTCCTCGGCATCGAAAAAAGCCAGCCAGACCTCGTTCTGCAGCTCAGCCCGATCCAGCGTGCGTGCCAACTCCAGGAGCACCGCCACACCAGAAGCCCCATCGTTGGCGCCCATCACCGGCACGCTGGCATCCTCCATATCAGCGCTGCGGCGGGTGTCATAGTGTGCACCCAGGATGATCACCGGCCCTTCCCCAGATCTGCCAATGATGTTTCGCACGGGTGTGTCTCGGTAAGTGAACTCTTGCGTTTCGACCATCCAGCCCTGCGCCTCCAACTCGGCGATGATGTAATCGCCGGTGGCCCGCCAGGCGTCCGACCCGGTGGGGCGAAAGCCAAAGTCACACTGGGCCAAGACGTGTTCGTAGGCCACCTCGCCGTCAAAGATCAACGGCGCAGGCGTGGCGGTCGGCGGCACGGGCGTAGCAGTCGGCGGCACAGGTGTAACGGTGGGAGGCACAGGTGTAGCAGTGGGCAACGGTCGCAGCACACTGCACGCTGCCAGACAGACCAACGTAGCAGCCAGACCCATTGACGCAAGCCAAGACGATCTCGAGGAAAACATCTTCACCTCCATCCAGTCACGCCTAATCAAAGAAAGCCACGGCCAACTGTCATTTGGAACTTGAGATCTGAGATCGCTCGCTCTGCATAAGCCTGGTATCGCTTCCGCTTGTTGCGCACCGGCGGTTCCAACGGCGGCAGCAAGGCAAAGTTGGCCTTCATCGGCTGGAACATCTCCGGCTCAGCGTGGCTCACATAGTGACACAGCGCCCCCAACATCGTGGTGCGCGGCAACTCCAACAGCTCCTCCCCCAGCGCGAAGCGGGCCGCGTTGACGCCCGCTAACCATCCACTGCCGACGCTGCCCACATATCCCTCCACGCCCGTAACCTGCCCGGCGAAGAAAAGCCCAGGGCGGCCACGAAACGCCATCGTCGGCTCCAGCAGCAGCGGTGAGTTGATGAACGTGTTGCGATGCATGTGACCGTAGCGCACAAACTCTGCGCGCCCCAGCCCGGGGACAAGGCGGAACACCCGCTCTTGCTCGCCATAGCGCAGGTTGGTCTGGAAGCCAACGAGATTGTAGAGCGTCCCTGCCAAGTTGTCCTGCCGCAGTTGCACCACCGCGTGAGGTCGCCTCCCCGTGCGGGGATCGGTCAACCCCACCGGGCGGAGCGGCCCGAAGGCCAGCGCGTCCCGCCCCCGCGCCGCCAACACCTCTACCGCCAGGCAGCCCTCGAAGAATCGATCCGGCTCAGCAGAATCGGCATCCCCTCGCTCAAAGTCCCGCAGCGGAATCCGCTCCGCTGCCAGCAGCGCATCGACGAAACGCTCGTACTCTTCCTCTGTCATTGGGCAGTTGATATAGTCGGCGTCCCCCTTGCCGTAGCGGGAGGCACGGAATGCGATCGACATGTCGATGGACTCGGCACTGACGATGGGGGCAAGCGCGTCGTAAAAGTAGAGGTGCTCCTGCTCGGTTAGCGCGGCGATGGCTTCGGCCAGCGGATCGGAGGTGAGAGGGCCGGAGGCGATGACGGCAGGGCCATCTGGGATCGTCGTCACCTCCTCGCGCAGCAGTCGAACGCGCGGATGAGCCTCAATGCGGCGGGTGACCTCGGCGGCAAACCGCTCCCGATCCACCGCCAGCGCGCCGCCAGCGGGCACGCGCGTCGCATCGGCGCAGGCCAGTAGCAGCGAGTCCAGGTAGCGCAGCTCTGCCTTCAAAACCCCCGCCGCCCGGTCGGGCAGGTCGGAGCCCAGGCTATTGGAGCAAACCAATTCGGCCAGCCGGTCGCCGACGTGGGCGGGTGTCATCCTACGCGGACGCATCTCGTAGAGCGTCACCTGCACACCCCGTTCGGCGGCCTGCCACGCGGCCTCGCTCCCGGCCAGGCCCCCGCCAACGACGGTGATTGCGGGTTTCTCGTTCCCCATTGCGGATTCATTCTACCACAGTTGCAGGGATTGTTCCATCGGTCGATGGGTACGGGTGCATTTGTTGTTTGGGGCACAATGAACTCTGCGGAGATTACAGGTAGACATACAGGTTCAAAATCGCCTGTTTCTGGCGGAAAATGGCCTGCTTTGCAGAGGTTTGCCCCCAAGTACAAATGCACCCGATGGGTACTATGGGGTTCCCCCGATTTGGTGGACAGAAAGTTAAGCAGAGGTCACCTCTTGCTGTTGGTAGTAGAGTTGCTCATACTCTTCCGGGCTGAGATAGTCCAGCGCCGAGTGGAGGCGACGCCGATTGTAGAACGACTCAATGTAGTAGAACACGTCGGCCTTGGCCTCGTTGCGAGTTTGATAGGCGCGATGGTACACCAGTTCACTTTTCAACGTACCGAAGAAGCTCTCCATCGGCGCATTGTCGTACCAAGTTCCAGCGCCGTTCATGCCGGCTTGGATACTGTGGTCCTTTAACAACGCCTGATACGTCTGATCGGTATACTGGCTACCCTGATCTGAGTGGTGGATGAGATCCGCATCGAGTTGCCGCTGGAGAAGAGCCATCTCCAGGGCAGTTAGCGTTAGGTCACTCGTGATGCGGTCCGACATCGCCCAGCCGACGATACGCCGGGAGTGCAAGTCCAGAACAGCGGCCAGGCTTCGCCGTGAGCTCAGCCGAACGGTAGAGCCATCCTTCCTGTGTGGCGATGTACGTGATATCCGCCAACCACTTCTGATCTGGTCGGTTGGTTTCAAAGTCTCGCCGCAGCAGGTTCGGAGCCGCCGAATGCGCCTTGTTGCGCTTCGTCGTGGTCTTGAAACGCTTGCTCTGCTTTGCCTTCAGGCCACGCAGGCGCATCAGCCGAGCGACCCGGTTCTCACTACAGATCACTTTCTGCTTCCTGAGTTCACGGTGGATGCGCGGACTGCCCTAGACTTCGTAGTTCGCTTTGTACACGGCCTTGATCTTCTCGTACACCGCTTGATTTGCCATCTCCCGCGCGCTGGGAGGCCGTTGCCGCCAAGCATAGTAGCCGCTAGACGACACATTCAGCGCCTTGCACGTGAGTGTGACTGGGAGTTCATCCCGGTGGTCGCCGATGAACTGAAATCTCATTTGCTTGGGTGCGTGAAGATGACCACTGCTTTTTTTAGAATATCCCGCTCTTGACGCAGGAGCTTGACTTCACGTTCCAATCGGCGAACCTGTTCTTGCTCGGGAGTAAGACGTCCGCGACCAGGAAACGCATGCTCGCCGTCTTTCGCAAGCTTCTGTTTCCAGCGGGAGAGACAGCCGGGGCTGATGCCCAGGTCCTGCTCAATCTGGGCGTCGCTCTTACCGCTCGTTTTCGACAATCGAATGGCTTCGAGCTTGAACTCACTTATGTAGGTTCGTCTGGTCTTTTTCATTATATTCCTCCGAGTGTGGTATTATACACGATTCGCTTATCTTCGTGTCCACTTTTTCGGGGGAACATCAATAGTCTCTCAGCACACGAAAGCCTATCCTTGCCTCTGCTTGTGCTTGGGGTTCTCACAGATCACGTATATCCTGCCCTTGCGCTTGACGATCTTGCACTTCGGGCAACGACGTTTGACCGATGGCGTTACCTTCATGTCTATCACCTCCCAATGACAGGTACTAGGCAGACATCCTGGATCAAGTGGGAGACTATTCATGTCTCTTGCCGTCGGGCAGGATCGTATGCCTGAGCGACTTGGCTTGAGCGAGCTGCGTTTGGGTCACCTCAGCTTTGTGCAGATTGGCCCCGCGTAGATCGGCCTTACTCAGATTGGCATCTGTCAGATCCACGTTGACCAAGTCGCTTCCCATCAGGTTGGCCTCGGTGAGATTGGCGCCACTCAGGTTAGCACCCCGTAGATACGCCCAACTCAGATCGATTCCCTGCAGGTCTGCCCCTTCCAGCTTTGCGCCGCGTAACTTGGTTCGAGAAAAGTCGCGCTTTCCTGTCTCGTACTGCCTGATAATTGCTCGTCCCTTCATTCCATGACTCCTTCAGATGCTAGTGGCAAAGGGCTCCTCCGACTCTTTCGTTTCGGGCAAGCCCGGCAACACCTCACCTTTATAGATCCACACTTTCACTCCGATGCGGCCATAGGTGGTATGTGCATCTTCCTGGGCATAGTCGATATCGGCCCGTAGCGTCTGCAATGGTACCCGCCCTTCGCGCTGCCATTGTTCGCGCGCCATCTCCGCTCCAAACAGGCGGCCCTTACAAGCCGCCTTGATCCCGTGCGCGCCGGCTCGCATCGCTGCCTGCACCGCTCGCTTCATCGCCCGGTTGTGAGAAATGCGTCGCTCCAATTGTGATGCGATATTCTCTGCCAGCAGCCTGGCGTCCAGGTCTGGCTGCTCTATTTCCTGCACGTCTACAGAGACGTTTTTACCCGTCATTTCTTTCAAGTCGTCGCGCAGGCTCTTCACCGCAGACCCTTTGCGCCCGATGACGATTCCGGGCCTGGCCGTCCAGATCGTTGTAGACACTTGGTGAGGGGAGCGCTCAATCTCGATACGCGAGATGCCGGCGTGGCCCACGGTATCTCTGATACACTCGCGAATCTTGAGATCCTCGTGCAATAGATCCGCGTACTCTTCCCCCTCCGCATACCAGTGTGATTTCCAATCCCGAATCACACCCAGTCTGAAACCGTATGGATGAACTTTGCGTCCCAATATTGCCTCCTTATCTTACGCTACAGAAGTAGGTGCCAGGCATTCTTGTAGCTTTGCATGAACCTGCCCTTTGGCTTCCTCTATCTCAATCTCCTGCACTGCCGCGATCTCTCCAATGAGCAGCATCAGCGCCTCGTCGTACAAGCGCTTTCCCTTCGTAGTCAGCCTGCCTTCTTGCTTACGGCGCCAGGCCATATCTCTCACCGCCTTGGCGACTTCGAAGGCATCCCCAGTATGGAGCTTCTCTTCTATCACCGCGTACCGGTCTTTGTGATCCTTGGGCAATTTCTGGGGATCGCCACGGAGCACGCGCCATACTTTCTTCAACTTGGCCTGCGACATGGCGTGCCGCAAGCCTATCTCCTTCGCATTGCTTGCCGGAACCATCACCCTGGTACCCCGATGACTCAGTAACTCGATTGTATAATAGCGACGTTTCCCGCCGTCCCACTTCCGATCCTTGATACCTGTCACCACTCCAGCCCCGCGCACGGGGTGAAAAACTGCATCACCAGTTTTGAACGCCATCACTTCCTCCCTGAAATCTCACTATCCTGTACACCCTACACTTGTTCGAAATGCTCAGCGTTGAGTATGAAGGCCGCTCCTTACCTTTGAAGAGATTGAACGAATGCGCAAAGAAACTCATTGCTTAGACGGCAGCAACACGATGTTTGAAGCTGTGGGTCCCGCTGGCGTTTGCTCAACGCTGAATTCCACAAATCCCCCATCTTCCAACTCGTGGACACCCTCAATATCTTGAAAGTCCCCGATCTGCACAAAGATGTCGGGAAGCCCTTGGCCGCACTGGATGCGGCCATACTGCTTCTGGTGACTGAACCACCTGATGCGCCCTCTCAACCGTTCGGCCACGACTTTCGCCTCCGCCAAGATCTGTCTATGCAGTAGCCATACTGCGCTTGTAACGGTACACGATTCGTCCCCGCTCCAGGTCGTAGGGGGAGACCTCAACCTTGACACGATCACCCAGCAGCAGACGAATGTAGTATTTGCGCATCTTGCCACAAGGGTAAGCCAGGATCTCGTGGCCGTTGTCCAACTCGACCTTGAACTGGGTCCCCGGCAATGCTTCGCTCACCGTTCCCATCATCTCGATCTTTTGTTTGCTCTGCTTGACTTTGCTCACACATCCTCCCTCAATCTGAAATGCCGCTGTTCTATGATTCTCGGCAAGGGTAGCCTGAGTCGCTTTCGACTAGGAACTCGTCATCACTCCCTTGTCAGTCCCACGTTCAACGCCTCTGGCCCCTTTTCAGCGTAACGCATATGAAACCGGACTGTCTGGCCGTTGCGTGTCTCTTCGCCGCCCTCGACAATCTGTCGCTGGTGAAAGAAAACATCCTCGCCTTCCTCGACGCTGATGAACCCATAGTGCTTGCCCGGATCGAACCACTTTACCACTCCGCGTTGTTTAGGCAATGGTCCCGCTTTCGTGAAACAGGTCGGACACAGCATCGGCCGGATCACTTTCACCCCGCGACGGGCCAGCCAGTCGCGATAGGTTGGTGATAGAATAAAACCACGTCCACATCGCTTACATTCAACAACTGTCGTTTCCTCCGACATTGACTTATCCTCCAATACATCGCCTATCACCGATAGTGCCAATCAGTATTCCACACCGGTCAAAATGGGCGATGTCTCAACATTCATCAGAGACATGGTGGCTGGAACGTCCTTCAGACTGAGTGCGATGCGACGACGCCAGCGGTTGATTCTCAACACGCGCACTGTGATCGGAGAACCAGGCTCCAAACTCGCCCAATCAGTCTCTCCATCTGGTATCTCGGAAGTGTGAACTAATCCTTCGACTCCTTCGCCCAGATCCACAAAGATGCCAAACTCCGCCACATTTGTCCCCGCCCCCTCGATCACCTGGCCAACGTGTAGCCACTCGGCCACGCGAGGCCAGGGGTCCGGCAAGAGCCGCTTGTGGCTCAGGCTGATGCGCTCCCGCTGCCGATCTACCTTCAGGACGTACACCTCCACCTCATCTCCCATGCTCAGAACCTCGCTGGGGTGATTGACGTACTTCCAGTCCAATTCTGAGACATGGATCAAGCCATCCACGCCTCCCAAATCCACGAAAGCACCGAATTCGACCAAGTTGCGCACGACGCCGGTTCTGACCTCTCCCTCGGTCAACTCTGCGAGCAGCTTCTGTCGCCTGTGCCGATCCGCGAGGCGCTGCGATAGCACAAGACGTCGGCGCTGCCGATCTACCTCGATCACCACTAGCGACAAGGTCTGGCCGAGCAATCTGGACTTGGCGCGACGCAGCCGCTCGCCGCGCGCGCTATGGCCCATTGCGGTCAAGTGAGAATTCGGCACAAAGCCACATAGACGGCCGAATTGGACGACGACGCCACCGCGGTTCGCGAGTATCACTTCAGCTTGGCAGGTCTCTCCGCTTTCCAGAAGGTCTTCCGCCCGCACCCAATCGTGCTGTGCCAGTCCCTGGTTCAGCGAGACGACAAGTTCACCCTGATGGCCGAAGACAGCCAGTATGCAAACGGGGACGCTCTCCCCGACCTGCAAGCTATCACGATACGCGTCGTCTAGCCGCTCCAGGTCTGTGCGGGGTACGATGCCATCCCGCTTGCACCCGAGATCGACGATCACTTCATTCTCGTCAACAGACAGGATTGTTGCCCGACTAAGGTGCCCGCGCCGTGGGCGGTTGTAGTCGTAATCATTCTCGAGTAGCGCTGAGAATCTCTGTTGCTGCACGTTCCCTTGCTGTTGAACCATCTTCCCCCACCTACCTAGTATCGCCTTCGTCTTTCGTGTCTCAGGCGCTCTTTCTCCTTGCGCACGGCCTTGCGAAGAGCGCGCCGGCGCTTTTCGCTCTTCTTTACAAAGAACCGCTTTTTCTTCACGTCGCTCAAGATACGCTCTCGAGTTACCTTTTTGCGGAAACGCCTGAGCAAGCTGTCCTGTGATTCACCAGGTTTCAGTGTCACTTGTGCCAAATCTGAACTCACCTCCTCTACCAAACTGTACTCTTCTAGGGTAGCTGTCTGTTGTTCTCACTATGACAGCTAGCCGACTTTTTCACTCTCACGCGCCCTCGCACAGCGGATGCACGTTCTGGTGTCCGGCAAAACTGCCAGGCGGTCAGGGTGAATCGATTGCCCACATTGCTCGCATACCCCATACTCGTCGTCAGCCATAGCCGACAGCGCGTGCTCTATGCCAGCGGCTCGCTCCTTGAGCTGCTCCAACAACGCACGGTCAAGTTCCCGACGCGTGATCGCAGGATCTCCTTCGCCCAGGCCATAGTCAGGCTTGTCATCAAGGGCGCTTTGCAGTGAAGAGATCTGAGCTCGTACTTGGTCAAGTTCTGTTCCTAGATTTACTTTTCCGCCTTTCACAATCCTTCCCCCTGCCAAACGAAATGGACCTGGCAAGCCGCACCCATCACCGGTCTCGGCATCTGCCAGGTCCACAGTCAGTCTAAGACTATCTGGAAAATCTAGATTTGAGATTTAGACGTGATTCCCCAGGCGTGCACCTCAAACAGTCAGCGTGACGAAGCCAAGTTCCTCATTCTAAGCAGCTTCAACAGACGGTGATGGTTGGGACAGCCGAGCCAGCGTGCTATCCAGCCAAGCCAACTCTGCAGCGGCCAAACTGAGCCCGTAGTCGAGCACCAGGCGCTCTCTAAAACCTGCGCCCTCGTCCTCGGCCTCGATGGCTTGCTCAAGAGTCATCTTTTGAGCGACAACGCGTGTACGCCGCTGTTCGAGATGGGCTAGCAAGCCAACCTGCGAAAGCTGACCGGCCAGTGCCAGGCGCATGACAAACTTTTTCAAGGAGGCATTCGACCCAGTTGGCCGATTCAGCCATGCCCGTAATGCCTCCTCACCTGCCTCTGTGATCGAGTAGATCTTCCGTGACGGTCGATCTTGACTCGCAACCACTTCCATAGTCACCAAGCCATCTCTCAGCAAGGCGTGCAAGGAAGGGTAGAGGCTTCCAAGACTGGGCACATCGATCAACCAACTCAGCCTATCAAGAAAGCGCTTGATATCGTAGCCTGACATTGACTGCTGGGTCAACAGGCCCAAGATGAAATGCCGAATGCCCTTTGTGCTGGCCATAACACGTTCCGTTATAGGGTATTCCGTTATATCTATTATGTATATAACACTTTGTCACATTATATCACAAGCCACGAAATAAGCAACTCGCACGACAACTCCGAGGGCACCTGCACCTGACCCGCGACTGTGTGTCTGGCAAGGTGCACCTGGCGACGCTGTGTTGGCTACTTATTCCATCCACCCGGGTTTGATAGGTGAAATCAGGTCTTTTCGTTGAAGGACTTGTTTTCTCAGTGGCATAATACTGGTTGATGACTGGTACAGACCCAAACAAGCCGATCACAGATAGCTTTTCGTAGCCAAATCGGATTGAGGGGCAAGCTCAACTACGCCAGCAACAACTCGTTGCTGGCGTTTCGCTGTCAGGATGGCACAATCAGGAAACGTCAGTTCAGATTGGAGACGCGGGCGTAAGAGTGGTGAAGGCCTCCTACATATTCTACCAGAGGAAGATCGGCTTCCTGCATTATTTACTCACTCGAGTTTAGACAAATAATGAGGGCGGCTCGCGACTTGCGCGAAACCGCCCGATGGTGGAAACTTAAGGTACACCAATACCGGAGGTTCCCACCATGGAGCAGTTTAACAACCTTATCGAGTTTC
>Ga0315548_1000456_pt1 | contig 37883 bp, 31 predicted proteins | sample SalMarSW160110MG_2_FD_202540 | JGI IMG/M metagenome (GOLD analysis project Ga0315548, IMG submission 202540) | Salt marsh sediment microbial communities from the Plum Island Ecosystem LTER, Massachusetts, United States - Salt Marsh Sediment SW1601-110 ... | reverse complement strand
ACATACGGGGGGACCGGACTGGGACTGTCAATCGCAAAGGCTTACGTGGAAGAGATGAAGGGTAAGATATGGATTTCATCAAAACCTGGCAAAGGATCAAGGTTCATCTTCTCAATACCGTATAAGCATATTGATAAAAAGAAAAAGAGAACCTCAAAGGATAAAAGTAATAGTTACATCAAAGGCCTGAAGGTTCTTATAGTCGAGGACGATGATGTTAATTATATTTATCTCAGTGAAATAATGGGTAGTATAAAAGCAAAGGTGTTGCATACCAGGAATGGTGCCGATACATTAAAGCTGTTTAAAAGGAATAATCAAATTGACATAGTTTTGATGGATATTAAGCTACCTGACATGTCAGGTTATGACGTAACCGGGGAGCTGAAAAAAATTAAACCCTCTGTACATGTCATAGCGCAGACTGCATATGCAATGACCGGGGACAGGGAAAAAGCCCTTGAGAGCGGCTGTGATGAATATTTGGCAAAACCAATAAGGCAGGAAGAACTGCTTAACCTGATAATGAAATACAGGAAAAGCCATTAAGCTGACCTTCCCTTTTTATAGCTGATAACACCATTTTTCTGATTCTGGGACTGATTTTTTTATTATCTTGGCACTCCATTTTTATTTTTAAATGAGGAATGCTGTTATGAAATCTTTAAATATAGCAATACTTGGCTGTGGAAATGTCGGGGGAGGGGTGGCCCGCATTTTAACAGAGCTTAAAGAGGAATTATCAGTAAAGGCATCATGTAACCTGGAATTAAAAAAGATTGTTGAGCTATATCCGGAAAACAGTATTAAAAGATTTGATCTGCCGGCAGGCTTATTCTGTGGAGGGGGCCGGGAATTGACAATGGCGGAGGCTGACAGATATATTGAAGAGCTGGTACATTCCGATGATATTGATATTATTGTCGAAGCTATTGGGGGCAGTGGGGATTCTATTTACAGGACAGCAATAGATATATGCAAATCAAAAAAGCATCTTGTTACCGCTAATAAAGCACTGCTCGCAGAAAGGGGTAAAGGTATATTCGATGCAGCCAATGAGAACAATGTTATTGTCGGTTACGAGGCTTCTGTATGCGCTGCTATTCCCATTGTCAAGACAATTAAGGAATGCTTTACCGGCGATAGCATTGTTTCAATATCAGGCATAATGAACGGCACAAGCAATTATATACTGTCAAAGATGCAGAATGAGAATCTTGAATTCAAGGAGGCTCTGAAAATGGCCAGGAAGGAAGGATATGCCGAAGCTGATCCAACCCTTGACATCAATGGATACGATGCAGGACATAAACTTATTATTCTGATAAAACTGGCCTTTGGTATTAATATCACAATTAAAGATTTGTCAGTTAAGGGAATTGAAAATATTAACAAGGAAGATATAGGCTTTGCAACTGAAATTGACAGCAAAATAAAACTAATATGTTACGCTAAAAGGATTGACGGCAAAATATATGCTACTGTCTGTCCGATGATGGTTAAGAACAGTAATTTCCTTTCCGAAGTAAACGGACCCACAAATGCAGTAAGAGTAATAAATAAGTACTCAGGGCGTCATATCCTTATAGGAAGCGGTGCAGGTTCACTGGAAACAGCCAGCTCTATAGTGGCAGACATCGTTTTTATTGCCAGGTATTCTGCTAAAATGAAAAATGATTTTAAAAAATCGGATTTCAGTTTTATAAATCCAAGTCATTTTGTTTTTCCCTATATGATTATATTCGATACTGTTGATATCCCCGGCATAACGGGACTGGTAACAACCTCCGTCGGAAACCAGGATATTAACATAGATACTGTCGGACATAACAGGCATATCAAGGACAAGGCCCTGTTTTCGGTTGCGACTACGCCCTGTACACTTCAGCAGGTTGAGAACGCAATAAAGGAGATTAGAAGCAGTAATCCGAAAGTACTGTTAAAGGAACCCAAGATTATGCCTATACTGTATTAAAATATTTATAAATAATTGTGCGTTAATTATTAACCGGAAATTTAAATAAATAAAACTATGAAGAGAGCTATTATTATAATGATATACTGCCTGGTTTTTAGTGGTATTGTTTCAGCTCAGACAAAAAAAGATGATATAATGGAACTTTTTGAGCTGATGAATCCCGGACAGATGATAGACAAGATCTTTGAAAACATGATAGACGTGTTTAAGCATCATGGTAATACCCAAATCAGCCCCGAGAAACAGGAAGAGTTCGTGTCATATTTGAATGAAGAGGTGAGAATGATGACAGACAACCTTATCAATGTGCATATGGTCAGCATATATGACAGGTATTTTTCGGATGAAGAAATAAAGGATTTAATCAAATTCTATAAGAGTCCGACCGGTCAGAAAATGATAAATACTATGCCTGATATCCAGAAGGATATAATGACAATTATGATGAACAAGCATATACCCGAATTCCAGGAAAAAATCCAGGAAAAAATGGAAGAACTTAATTCTATGGAGGAATAAGCCAGCTCAGACTTCACACAAACAATAAGAATCAATTATTAAACTCTTTTGAAAATGATTTGTTCTTAACTGCGAAGTTTATCTGCAGGAGTTATTAAATATTTATTAAATTTGCACCTGCATTAAAACTATAATAATATATATATGAAACATATATTATTTTTAATATCATTAATGTTTTTTTCTGTCAGCTTGTTTTCACAGCATACCGGTAATGATGAGAATAGTCCGGATTCTGCTGCAATATACAAGTTTTCATACAGGTATTGTGTAGATGAGACATCTCTTAATTCAATAGATAAGGATGAGTTGTCAAGCCATCCGCTGGGAGATAATATAGCAAGGAAGTTTTACCTGCTCAGGGAGACTTATACGGTTATTGAAAAGCCAACACCGACATCACCGGGCGAAAAAACGATTATTTTCAAACCAAGTATATATAATTCATTGCAGAAACTTAACAGGTACTATAAGAAACAGGTTAAAGATGAATTAATATCAGAAGAGGAAGCAAGAATGAAACTGAATACTTATCTCGATATAGCTATTTCTGTCTTTATAGAGAATACAGAATCATTTGAAGATGAATTGAGAAGGGCTAAAAGTCCGGATGAGATTTCAAAGGTGTTCTCTATGGTTGAGCTTAGGTAATTATTTATGCCGGGCACTCTTCGCCCTGGTTTTTTCTATTGCCCTGATATAGTAAGCCTTGTATTTTATGTAATGGGTCCCTTTTTCGAACTCCCATAATATATTTCCTGCTTTATAAATTTTCCCTACACACGCTTCGAATATTAAGGTATAGTTAACCCCTGTGATTCGCTCTGCTTCAATTATAGAATTAAACCTCACGCTTTTGTTTGCAAAATGGCCAATAACAGGAATATTATACTTCTTTCGCATTCTTTTTCTGACAGTACGGGCATTCATCATATGGCAAGAGGTGTTTTTGTTTTGTTAAAGATAAAAAAAATTTGATATTATTCAAAAGTGTTTGTTAACATCAGCCGCTGGCGCTTTGCACGCCAGTTATTTATAATTCATTTATTTATTTGTTAATTGAAAAAAGCTGATTTTACATAAATTTTAATAATATTGCAGCACTGAGCAATCTCAATATTTACAAGTAATAAGTATCTGTATGAATAATAAAAAGACATTTCTTTTGTGGCTTGCCCAGGTTAGGGCGAATTTTTTGCTGCTTGCGGCATTACTGGTTGCAATTGGTCTGGCAGTATCATATAAATATCAGCAACCCGAAGTAAGTTTTAACTGGCTTAATGCAGTAATGATTCTGGTCGGCGTAGTGTCTGCCCATATTTCCGTTAATCTGTTTAATGAATATTCCGATTTTAAAACCAAAATTGACTTTAATACAAAGAGGACTCCATTCAGCGGGGGTAGTGGGATATTAACACAGGGTCTCATCTCACCGGCAAAGGTGCTGCGGGTTGCTGTGGCCACACTTATCCTCTCACTTGCTATAGGAATTTACTTTACAATAATTTCGCACTGGTCCATATTGGTAATTTCTCTTCTTGGAGCCTTTACAATAGTATACTATACAAAATTTTTAACACGTTTCCTGCTGGGTGAGTTTTTCGCCGGATTGACCCTGGGTTCGCTTGTTGTAATAGGCACTTACCTGGCCATGAATGTCACACCGGGAACCGGATTAAACGGACTCCTTCCCAGGGGGGTAGCTCTAATATCCATACCTCCCGGCATACTGACTTCGTTATTATTATTTTTAAATGAGTTTCCTGATGCAGAAGCTGATAAAAAAGGAGGCAGGAAACATCTGGTTATCAAATTCGGATACAAGGCTTCGGCCTTTATTTATACTGGCGGAATGGTAGTTACCTTTGGTACGATTGTCTTATTACCTATACTGGGATATGCTTCATGGTGGTTATATATTGCATTATTACCTTTGCCACTTGCTCTGAAGGCCAGCATAAGTGCATTTAAATTCAATGGTGACCTGAACATTATTATCCCGGCGCTTATGAGCAATGTCATTACTGTATTAACAACAGATTTATTGATTGCCGTAAGTATAGTACTCGATAAAATAGGGACAGCGCCCATATTTACGTAAAAGAGTAAAAGAGGAGCAAAAGGGGGAGAGCACGCATATTTTTTTGAAAATATGGGCGCTGTCCCTCTAATTCGAATTGATTATTCTTCCCAGTCCGGTTACACTTGATATTATTTCGGGGAAACCCCTGTAATATACAGAGCCCGTGCCCGTGATTACGGCATTAAGCAGCAAGTTTACGTTCACCCTGCAGTCACCCGTGCCGGTGAGATTGACATAGCAGGTATCAACTTCAAATCCAAATGCATTTATGGTTCCTGTTCCTGTATTATCAATATAAAGCTTACCCTGTCCGGCCCCGCTAATCTTCATATATGACGTACCAAGGGATGATATTTTCCTTATTTCCGGCATTGTAATATCAATTGATATTCCTTTTGAACTTTCTATGGTCACATTCTTTTCAATGCTGAGAACAAGCTCCCCGTCGAGAACCTCATAGGTCATAATGTCAATGATATTCTGCTGTGCGTAAATAGTAACTTCCTGGGGATTATCCTTTGTAATATAAATATCAGCAACGCCTATATTTTTAACACTATGGAAAGGTGCTACTGTCACTGTGCGGGATACAATATCTCCGCGGCCGGCAACTCTTCTGTCGTCACAGTCTCTGCAAGGCCTGTCCGGACAATCACCACCCGGACAATCATCACGGTATGGATCTCTGCATGAGAAAGATGACAGGACCAGAAGTCCGAATAAAATATTTAGTACGATTGGTTTCATAGGTTTTTCTTTTAGCTGTTAACATACATAAGGACAAAAGAATTTACCAAAGGTTGCAACAAACTATTACTTATTTGCAAATATTCCGGAATAGAATTATTTTTATTTGGGTTATAAGTATTAAAACAGGTTAGTACATTTATCATTAACGCTATTGCAATGATCGGACAAATAATAACTCATTATAAAATCACCGGCAAGATTGGTGAGGGAGGAATGGGTATTGTTTATAAGGCTCAGGACACTAGGCTTAAGCGTGATGTTGCCCTTAAGTTTCTGCCCCCGGAGTTAACCCGCGACCGGGATGCAAAGAAACGTTTTATAAGGGAAGCACAAACAATTTCAAGTATTGATCATCCAAATATATGCACTGTCTATGAAATAGATGAAACTAAAGAGGGACAGCTGTTTATTGCAATGGCCTGCTATAAAGGAAGGACGCTTAAAGAAAATCTGGCAGATGGTCCGATTAGAGTTGAAGAAGCAGTTAAAATTGCGATGGATGTGGCAAAGGGACTCGCAAAAGCCCACAGCCAGGGAATAATTCACCGCGATATTAAACCTGCAAATATTTTCATTACAGATGACGGAGTAGTAAAAATTTTGGATTTTGGATTAGCTAAACTTGCAAGCAAGTCCTCACTGACCAGAACAGGTTCCACCCCGGGAACAGCATATTATATGTCGCCCGAACAGTTAAAAGGAGAAAAGATAGATCACCTTACAGATATATGGTCTCTTGGTGTTGTCCTTTATGAAATGGTAACCGGACAAATGCCTTTCAGGGGAGAGTATGAACAGGCAGTAATATATTCGATATTGAACAAAAAACCGGAAAGATTAAGATCAGTTTCAGGGGATATTCCGGTGGACATTAAAAGGATCATCGAGAGGTCCCTCCAGAAGGAACCCTCAAAGCGATACAGGAACATAAGGCAGATTGGAAAAGATTTGAATGATGTAAAACAGAACCTGCATATTCATTTTCCCAAGTCAAGAGCTCAATCATTAACCAAAAGTAAAATTATAAAGATTACAGTACTTATAGTTCTGCCTTTAATTCTTGTCCTGTCCTTCTTTATTCTTAAACAAGTCGTATTTAAAAAAGAGGTCATTGAAAAACCTTTATCCGTTGCAGTTATTTCCTTTGAAAATCAGACAGGAAACAGTGCTTATGATTACCTGCGGGATGCTATACCGAACCTGTTGATTACCAGCTTAGAACAGTCGCCGCGACTCCAGGTAACAACATGGGAGAGACTTTATGATCTCTTAAAGCAGCTTGGAAAGGAGAATATTCAAACGATCGATAAGAATACAGGTTTCGAATTATGTGCCATTGAAGGGATTGATGCAATTGTGCTGGGCAGTTTTGTAAAAACAGGAGATGTTTTTGCAACTGATATCAAGATTCTTGATGTAGCAACAAAAAGAATTATAAAGAGTGCTCGTTCCCAGGGAACAGGGATAGAAAGCATACTTAAAAATCAGATTGATCAGTTGAGCAATGAAATATCGAACGGACTCGTAATTCCAAAAGCACAGGCTAATTATGCTGGTACAAAGATTATGGATGTCACCACATCTTCCATAGAGGCATATAATTATTTTGTGCGGGGCAGGGATGAATATTTTAGGGGCACAGGAGAGGCACCTAAATATTTAAAAAAGGCCATTGAAATCGATACGACCTTTGCCACAGCCTATTTATGGCTTGGCCGAACGCTTATTATAGACATGGCTGAAAAAAATCAATATTTGATGAAGGCCAGGCAATACTCGCATAAGGCAACAAGAAAGGAACAGCTTTACATTGAAGCAGAATTGGAACCGGATTATAAAAAGAAATCAATATTGTATAACAAGATAATAAAAGAATTTCCTAAAGAAAAATATCCTCATTATATACTTGGCGAGAATCATAGATACAATAAAAACTTTAAGAATGCTTTGGAAGAATATATGGAGGCACTGGATTTGGATCCTTATTTTACACCCGCTACAGCATCATTATGCTACTTGTATGCTGAAACAGGAAATAACAAAAAAACTGAAGAATTTTTAAGACTTCTGGCAGCATCAAATCCCGGTGATGCACTTCCAATTATAACTGTTGCAAATATTTATTTTATAGATGGTAAGCTTGATGAGGCTCTTGAAAAATATAATGAAGCCTCGGAAATTGATCCTGATGCCATGTCAGAAGTATATGCTTCTGTTATTTATACAATTAAAATGGATTTTGAGAAGGCCTTTGAGTGCATAAACAGATATATGGGCATTGAATATCCGTCATACAGGAATCCGGGAGGACGCGGATGGCGCTGTCATCTGTATTGCCTAACCGGACAATATAAGAATGCAATCAGTGATATTGTTTATTCTCATGGCAAGTTTAAAGAATGGAATAATTTATATTTTTTGGGACTCTGCGAAGCTTTACTGGGATCTATATATTATGAAAAAGAAGATTATAAAAACAGCAGATATCACTATAACAGGTTCAGAGAAGTACTGGGAGGAGAAGATCGCCTTCAAGTTTCATACATAGTTAATTTTACCTGTGAACCCTTGCTGGGACTGGTCGATATCCGGCAGGGATACTATGATTCTGCCCAAATACGACTAATCAATAAAGATGAAATATTATCACATGTGCATGTCAATAACAAAGAGGTAAGTGAAATGCAATACCGTTTATTGGAAGCAGAACTTTTGCTGGCAATGGACTCAATTGATAATGCTATTTCTATCGGTGAGCAAACAAAAGAGCTGGCACCTCCACGTTACTTTCCGGCGGCAGACAGGCTTATTTTTTATAATTTACCATGGTCAAGAGATATTTTGGCACGTGCTTATATAAAAAAAGGAAGCATAGATAAAGCCATTGACGAATATGAACATTTAATTTGTTTTAATCCGGCTAGCAGAGATCGCCGGATAATTAATCCTAAATATCATTATTATCTTGCAAGGCTGTATCAGGAGAAGGGCCAGAAAAGCAAAGCCATTCAGCATTATAAAAGATTTCTAGAAATCTGGGAAAATGCAGATAAAGAATTACCGGAATTGGCAGATGCAAAGCAAAGATTAAGATCGCTGGCAAATGATAATGCTATTTAGGATTAAAAATTAAGTCATTAATCATAAAAAATATAATTAACCGAACGCGAGAAGAAAATGAATAAATACGAATCTTATAAATTATATACCTTAATTGAACTGGCTGTTCTATTAGGACAGCAGAGTGATTTTCATGAAGTATTAAGGTTAATAACACAAAAGGCATCAGATATAGTTAAATGCGATTATGCTTTGATAATGATGCTTAATCCACGGACCAGACAGACCGTCAAGACAATTTTTGCCGAAAGTAAAGAGCCCCGAGATAAAAAAAATCACTTTTTACATACTAATATCACCGGATGGGTAATTAATAATAACCGGCCATTCCTTACCGGTGAAATTCATTCAGATAATCGTTTTCAGAAAAATCTGTTTAAAAATATCGATATTGGATCTGCTGTTTGTGTGCCCCTGCACACAGAGGGAAGAATTATTGGAACATTACTGTTAATAAATAAAATGAATCAGGGTAGTTTCTCAACAGATGATCTTGATATTTTGGGAAAGCTGGCAGATATAGCTTCACCATTTCTGGGTAATGTGCAGAAACTTGAGGAATACTTCATTACACCTTTACCAAAGCAGACTTTAATAAGGAAGTATGAGGCATTCGGCATGCTCGGTAAAAGCAAGAAATTCATTGAACTTTTAAAATCTATTGAAGCAGCAGCTCGCAGTAAGGTAAGGGTATTACTGGAAGGCGGGAGCGGAACCGGGAAAGAGCTGGTTGCAAGGGCGATACATAATCTAAGTCCGCGCAGTCAGTGTAAATTTCTGGCCCTGGATTGTGGTACTATTCCAGCCAGTCTGATCGAAAGCGAATTATTCGGCTATGTAAAGGGTGCCTTTACAGGGGCTGCAGCACCTCATAAGGGTTTGCTAGAAGAAGCCGATGGCGGCACACTATTTTTGGATGAGATAAACAACCTTCCGCTGGAGATGCAGTCAAAATTTCTGCGCTTCATACAGGAAGGAGAGATACGACCCCTGGGCAGTAACCAGGTGAAAAAAGTTGATGTTCGGATTATTGCAGCATCCAGCATAGCCCTCCGGGAACTTGTTGAAAATAAGCAATTCAGGGAAGACCTGTTTTACCGCCTGAATGTATATCCTATTTCGGTACCATCATTAAATGAACGGCATGAAGATATTCCGCTTCTGGCAAATCATTACCTTAATAAGTTTTCAAAGGAGCAAAGCAAGAAGGCCGAATCATTTCATGGGTTACTTCTGGATTATATGGAGAAAAGGGACTGGAAAGGGAATATCCGCGAACTGGAAAACTTTGTGGAACGACTCATTACACTCGCTCCGGCAAATATAAAAATTCTGGAACCGGGTATTCTGCCACAGGAATACCAAGAAGAGTGGAAAAAAATGAAAAGAACTGTCCATGTATCTTCGACAAGTCATTCTCTGAATCAAATCCTGGCAGAATACGAAGAAAAGCTAATTTATGATGTTCTGGCTGAGTGCAATTGGAACCAGTCCAGGGCCGCAAGGATACTCGGGATCTCAGAGCATGCCATAAGATACAAAATGAAAAAGCTGGGGATAAAGAAAAAAAATAGCAAAACTCCATTACAAAACTACCCCCAAATAACTCGACAATTTTGACGAGCATGATTTATTGGTAATCAATTCAATGTAAAAGTCGCCAAAAATGACGAGTTAATATTAAATTTTTTCAGGTATTATTCATATTGGAGCCGTTTATGCAAATATTTGTATATCAAATATATACTATTATTTAAGGGAGCAAAAAATATTGTGGCATCTGTTTTGGATACTTGTATGTCCGAATAATATTTTCTCTTAATTAACTTCATCAAAAAGGAGGACGTTATGAAAAAATTTACTGGAAAAAATCTACTATTTATTAGTATATTACTATTAACCGGACTATCAGGAATAACATCCGTCATACTGGCACAGGATGGTCCATGGACATTTAAAAATCCCATTCCTACCGGCAGGGGATTTACAACAGGCACTGTCATTGATGGGAAGATATATGTAACCGGGGGATTTCCAACTCATTATTCGGTGACAGCCACTAATGAAATGTATGATCCTGAGACAGATACATGGACCGAGATGGATACTATGCCGGCAGGTCGTTGTGCTCATGCAACCTGCACATTTAATGGCAAAATGTACGTCTTTGGTGGATTGAGTATCAGTCCTTACGGATATGCCAATAATAACGTCTATGAGTATGATCCGCAAACCGATACATGGATTCAGAAGGCTGATATGCCCTATGAAATTGCATTTTGCGGAATCGCTTTATTAAACGATACTATTTATCTTATAGGGGGAACAACCAATTTTTATGAGCCGCCTGTGACTACTGTGATGGCTTATGAACCTGTTACTGAAACATGGACCGAAAAAGCTCCGTTGTCATCGGCCCGGGCTTTTATGTCAGCCTGTGTTGTGGAAGACAAAATATATATTTTCGGGGGAGGAGATGAAAACCTCCTTACCGTATCATATAAATACGTGGAGGTCTATGACCCGACAACAAATACATGGACGGCAAAAACTGACATGCCGACCGGGCGCTTTGGTTTGGGAACATGTGCAATGGATGATAAAATATACGCAGTAGGTGGTGTTTCCGATGGTATAGTAGTGGTTACCACAAATGAAATGTATGATCCCGCTGCCGATACATGGACAACAAAATCTTCTTTACAAGAACTGAGGCATACGTATTTTTTTGGTTCTGTCGGAGATAAAATCTATGCCATTGCCGGATCATATCCTGATCCCAAGAATCCGAGTGAACCTATAGTACTTACTTCAGTTGAAGTATACGACCCGGCAGCCGACACCGCAATAATAACGTCTGTTGAAAACCATCCAAACAGTGACCTGGCTTCAACCGGACTTAACGAGGCTTATCCCAATCCGTTTAATCAGCAGGTAGAAATAAAATACAAACTTCCGGCTCAGTCCCGTATTGTGTTAAAGGTTATAAACCTGCTGGGACAGGAAGTATTAACTCTTGTTGATGAAGATATGCCGGCCGGATTACACGAAGCGGCGTGGGACGGAAAGAATAGAAACGGACAGCAAATGGAAGACGGGATATACTTCGCCACACTTAGTGTCAATAATGAATTGTCAGGAACAAGGAAACTGATTTTGCAGAAGTAAAGCAATGCTTTAAACCAAACTATATCAGCAGACACACCTGCCGTGTTTGCCCGGTACCTAAGTTTATTTTAAAAATAGGTCAGAAAGTGGTATATTTATGGTCTAAATATTTAATCAACAGATTCCCATCTGGCAGGTATGGACCTTTAAAATGCACGAGTTTTAGCAGACTTAAACCGTTATACACTATTAAAATGTACTTGTTTCAAACAAGGAATATTATTATCATATTTTCCATATTAATATTTAATTTCTCATGTAAGAATAATGATATACCATCTATGAATATCGAAAAGGATGGTCAGATTGGATGGAAGGTAAAAGAACCTTGTAATATTGTTTATTCAGATAATAGTGAGAATATTATTCTTTCTGCTAAAATTAAATGCAGAGGCGGAGTTTCAAGCAGATATTTCAAGCATTCATTTGCATTGGAATTAAATGAAAAATATTCTTTCTGTAATTTGCCTTATGATGATGATTGGATACTTAATGCGAATTATATAGATAAAACATTTATGCGACATAAGTTAAGCTATGATTTATATAGACAAATGAACAATAAAAATATTGCCTCTAAAAGTGCATATATCAAATTGAAAATAAATGATCAAGCCCGGGGATTATATGTTATTATGGAAGAGATAAATGCATCAATGTTAGGATTAGACAGGAATGATTCTATGGCAATGTTGTTTAAAGACCCTCCTATATTTTATAAAAACAGATTAAAATATGTACAGGATTCTTTAAACTATTATCAGCAGAAATATCCCAAGATTAATATAGTGGATAACACTTATTACATAGAAAGATTTAAGGATTTTATTTTCAATTCAACTGATGCTGAATTCTCAGAAGGAATAAAAGACTGGATAGATATAGATAATGTAATTGACTGGCATATTCTTCTATTATTTTCAAATAGTGGTGATGGAATAATGAAGAACTTTTTTTTATACAAAATAGATTCGGCAACACCTTTCAGAATTGCCATCTGGGACTATGACCACTCTTTTGGCAGAGATGGAGACAATGAACTTAACATGATGGAAAGAGAGCTAGATTGTAGTAAATCAAATTTACTCAAAAGATTAATGCAGATATCTGAAACCGGATATTCTGATAAATTGAAGAATAGGTGGTTTGAACTAAGAAGGTCAAAGATCATTTCATATAGAAATATTAAATCCCATATTAATAGAAATAATAAGATTATAATAAAAGCCATAGATGAAAACTTCGAGATATGGCCAGCTGATAGTAAATGGTATTATGATAATAATAATTATTACGAAGAAGTTGATTTGATACTTGATTTTGTAAAGCTCAGAATTAATCAGCTTGACAAATATTTTAACAGTTTATAAATGCATAACAATACTTGTTTCATATTAATGTGTTTAATCAAAGTTGCAAACAGGATCGCAATTGAGGACACAGGGATTGGAATGGAAAAGGATACCCTGAAGGGCTTATTTGCTTATGATAATACACATAAGGCAGAGGGAAAATATAACCAAAGCGATGCAGGAATCGGACTTATGATAACAATCTAGCAGCTCAGTAAGTATATCTCACAATCAGTGATACTCCCCTTCCTCTTGTTGTATAACCAAGAATTTCAGAATACTCGGTGTTGAGAATATTTTCAATATTCATATGAAGCCTCAGGTTATCGGTAATCTTAATACGGGCGTTTAGATCAAGAAGGGTGTAGTCATCGATATTCAGGATGCCCTGTGCTCCCCACGGTCCCAGGTCGGAATCATAGAACAGATCAGTACGCGGACCGACATACCTTAAAATGGCAGTTAATGTAACAATCCTGGCAGGCTGGTAGCCAAGGGTTATATTTGCAGTATTTGATCTTCTGACCAGTCCGGATTTTTCAACATCTCCGGATATGAATTCACCGCTGGTAAATAACTGGACATGATGGCCCTCTGTATGGACCGTATCAATCTGTGAGGATTTATATCTAAGGACACCATTAAGAATGGTAAAATTTGCAGATAATGAAAACCTTCTGCTTATTCTTGTCCTGTAACTTAATTCCATCCCCCTGATATTCTGTGTGCCCAGGTTAATATAAGTATCTCCCCTGTGGTCATCCCTCATATAATCAGTGCCCAGTGAATCGACGGGAATGCTGCCGTCCCATAAATAAACATACTCAATGGAATTTTCTATCCTTGTATCAAAATATGAGATACATATTATAGTATTGTTGTTAATACTTTGCTTAAGTCCGAATTCCCAGGATTGTGATATCTCAGGCTTCAGGCCGGGATTTCCCCTTGATATGCCGGAGGCATAATACTCGTTAGGATAATAAAGCCTGTAAAGCGATGGTGAATTAAAACCGGTAGCATAGGAAAAGTAAAGGACAGAGTTGTCGTCTATCCTTACTGATGGGTTAATTTCGTAAGAAAAATTATTGCCATATGAGCTGTGGTTATTTAACCTGCTACCCAGGGCAAGGCTGAGATTCTTAAGTTTGTCGCTTACAAGGCCGCCGTCGAAATTAACATGTGCAAATATGCTGCGGTTAACATAATTCAAGTCAAGCGTATCGAGGTTCTCGCGTGATTCATATACTCCCCACATGGAATTCGAATAGAGATAAAAACTGTCGGTCATTGTTTCCCTGTAAATATTCCCGCCAATGAAAGCATTCAGGTTCCTGCCCCTGTAATTTAACTGCATTTCATTATTAATGACTGTTCCCCTGTAGTTATTCCTGATATAAGTCTGATCATAGATATTAACCGGTTCGCTCCCGGTTTCAATCCGGCCAATTACCGATGAATCATCTATTACAATCCTGCTTATATCATTATAGCCTCCATAGAAATCAAAATTTATATTATCATTAATGTTATATTTAAGCCCGTAGCTTACCATATCCCGGTCTGACTTATGCGTATGGTTATCATCATTACGGAACGCCCCGTCATCAAGGTCTGTTGACTGCTTAATTTTTTTATAGGATAAATATGCATCCCATCGTGAGTTCTTAAAACCTATTTTGCCGGCCATGTCTGTCTTACTAAAATCATCCCTGTCTGCATTATAACGGGGGCTGTTGGTGGTGGTATCAACAATGGCATCAAGTCCGTTTATAGCGGAGTTAAACAGCTCGCCGTTAATATACAGGCCGCTGTTGAATGTATAATTCAGGAATAAATCCTGGTTAAATTCTGATGTGGCTTTGCCAAACGAACCTGCCTTTAATCCGGCATTTACATTAAGTCCGTTTTTTGCCTTCTTCCTTGTGTAAATGTTTATAACACCGCCGATGGCGGAATTGCCGTAATATGTACTGTGCGATCCGCGCACTACTTCAATACGTTTAATATTTGAGAGTGACAGCTCTGACAGGTCGAGTGCATTCTCAACCGATGCCGGATCAGTAATCCTTATGCCGTCAACGAGCACAAGTGTCTGATTTGCGCTTGTGCCTCTCATGTATATCCTCTGCAACGCACCGGGATTCTGATAACTGCCGATAACATTTATACCTTCCTGCATTGATAGCAGTTCACCTATATTATTATAGGGGCAGTTATTCAATTCTTCTTCACTGTAGATGCTTACGCTTCTTCCTACATCCAGAGGGTTCATCTCTATCCTCTTGCCTGAGATGATTACTTCATCTATGGGATAGGTCCTGACTGAGTCCCCTTGCTGTGATAATACATTCATGCTGGCAGGCAACAGGGTTGTCAGCGCAAAAACTAATGCAGTCATTCTTTTCATCATTAATTAAATTTAGTTGTTAAACATAAATAAATAACTGGTTAACAACCATTATTCAGAAGCTCAACAGGAGTTAAGAAGGAATGCTTTATGATATATCCAGCCTTTATCCCGAAAGCCCAGAAAATGGTGCTGTTATGGCAGGTCTTCTGACTTACTCCCTTTTTGAGTGCCTTCCCATCCTGAATATTGTGAACAGTGGCCGAGGATACTCAAAAAGCTAATGGAGATCACAGCAGCGGGTACTGTCCAGGATTTCCCGCCCTCGCCGGCAGGTCACCTGATTCCCTATTATTCCATGCTTCAGATATAAAGCACAGAAACCATAAACTATACAAATATATATAATAATATCAGTGAATGGCAATAGTGTAACACTTATCTTTTTAACAAGTTTTAAGCTCGGCCCGGCAAATCTTGCCAAACCTGCTATTTATTTTGTTTAATTAAATTTTTATATTTATAATTTCCCTAACTTCAGAAGATAAAAAACTGAACATTATCCGCATAACAACATGGATCTATTTACTGATGCCGGTGAAAGGATAAAAAAGCTGAGGGAGGTCTTAAATGAGCATAATTACAGGTATTATGTGCTAAACCAGCCGGTAATAAGTGACTTTGAATATGACAAGCTGATGAGGGAGCTGATAGATATGGAGTCGGCACATCCCGAATACTACGATCCCAACTCACCCTCGCAACGTATCGGCGATGACCGGAACCAGGAATTTCAACAGGTGGAGCATAAATACCCTGTGCTTTCCCTCGGTAATACCTATTCAAAAGAAGAGATTGTCGATTTTGACAACCGCATAAGGAAAGTCATTCATGATCCTGTAGAATATGTATGTGAACTTAAATATGACGGTGCTTCAATAAGTCTGACTTACGGGAATGGCATACTTATGGAGGCTGTTACCAGGGGAGACGGACTTACAGGTGATAATGTCATAGCCAATGCCAGGACCATCAGAAGTATTCCGCTTGTGCTTTCAGGCAATGATTATCCTTCATTTTTTGAAATTAGAGGGGAAATATTCCTGCCTCATGCAGGCTTTGAGAAGATGAACAAAGAAAGGGAGGAGATAGGGGAGGTGCCCTTTGCCAACCCGCGCAATGCCGCATCGGGAACGCTTAAAATCCAGAATTCGTCTGTGGTGGCAAAGCGGCCGCTGGACTGTGTTTTGTATTATCTCCTGGGGGACGGACTGCCCTTTGACAGCCATTACGAAAATCTGTGTAAAGCCAGGGATTGGGGATTTAAGGTTTCGCAGCATATAAGCAAATGTTCTGCACTGGAAGAAGTGTTTAAATTCATAGATCGGTGGGAAGGGCGCCGCCGTGATTTGCCATATGATATTGACGGTATTGTTATCAAGGTGAATTCATATAAGCAGCAAAGCAGTCTCGGTTATACAGCAAAGACACCCCGCTGGGCTATTGCATATAAATACAGGGCCGAGCAGGCTGCGACACGTCTTCTGTCAATAGATTACCAGGTGGGAAGAACGGGAGCCATAACTCCTGTAGCTAATCTTGAACCTGTCTTACTGGCAGGGACAAAGGTTAAACGCGCCTCATTGCACAATGCGGACCAGATTGCTCTGCTGGATATAAGGATTAATGATACAGTATATATTGAGAAGGGCGGTGAGATCATTCCAAAGGTTGTCGGGGTGGATAAGGATAGCAGGCAGGCAGATTCGAAGCCGGTGGATTATATAAGGCAATGCCCCCAGTGTGGGACTCCTCTTATACGCAGTGAGGGAGAGGCAAAGCACTATTGTCCGAATGAAGACGGTTGTCCTCCCCAGATAAAAGGTAAAATTGAACATTTTGTAAGCCGCAGGGCAATGGATATCGGATTCGCCGAAGCGACCATTGATCAGTTATACAGGAGCGGACTGGTAAAAGATATTGCAGACCTTTATTCACTGACCCGTGAGTCGCTACTCAGGCTTGAACGCTTTGCCGATAAGTCGGCCGATAATTTGGTAAAGAGTATTGAGAGTTCGAAAAAAGTGCCTTTTGACAGGGTCCTCTTTGCCCTTGGTATAAGGTATGTCGGAGAGACTGTTGCCAGGAAGCTGGCACATCACTTCGGATCACTGGATAACCTCGCAGGGGCCCGGTTTGAAGAACTTACCGCTGTAGAAGAAATAGGTGATAAGATAGCCGAAAGTATCATTGCCTATTTCAAAAATGATAAAACGGCAAGGCTCCATGAGAGGCTCAGGGAAGCCGGATTGCAGATGAGTATTGGCAGGGAGACAGTTAAAAAGGCAACAAATATCCTGCAGGGGAGATCCATTATCATATCAGGCGTCTTTGAGAAATACTCCCGGGAGGGGCTCAAAGAGCTTATAGAAAAAAACGGGGGGCGCAATGTAAGTTCCATTTCAAACAGGACAGACTACCTTCTGGCAGGAGATAAAATCGGACCCTCAAAACTTGAGAAGGCAAAAAAGATGAATATTAAAATAATTTCTGAAGATGATTTTCTTAAGATGATAAACGCATGAATTGGATGAAATTTTATAAAATTGCAGATTAAAACAAAATACTTACTGGATTTTAATAATGCTGAATAACACCAAAACATATATAGGGAAAAAAGTACTGGCAAGAAAACTCAGGGACAGGGTTAGAACAACGAAAGTCTGTAATATTAACGAAGCGAAAAATATTGGCATTCTATTTAACGCCACACAGCTTGTTAGCTTTGAGATAATAAGAAACTTAACAAAGGAACTGACTGAAAGGAAGATCAAGGTGTCTGTCCTCGGGTATGTGCATAGCAAGAAACTTATTGACCATTACCTCTACAGGAAAGGATTTAGTTTTTTTACAAAGGGCAACCTGAACTGGTTTAAAAAGCCTGTGGCAGACTCCGTTGAGGAGTTTATCAATATTCCTTTTGACATACTTATTAACCTGTGTCTTGAAGAAAGCTATCCTATCCAGTATATAGTGGCATTATCTGCTTCCAGTTTTAAGGTAGGAAAATACTCTGATGAGCCTAATTACCTTGATTTCATGATCGATATTGAAAAGGAGAAGCAGGAAATGAGGGATTTGCAGAAACAGATTAATGTGGATAAGAAACAAGAATCTTCCGACCAGGAAATGGAAAAAGAAATAGAAAAGAAAATAGATATTGACTTTCAGCTGAATTTTCTAATAAATCAATTGATGTACTATCTTTCAATATTAAAAGGTAATTAAGTCATGACCCAGAAAAAGTTTACCGGAACCGGCGTTGCAATAGTAACTCCATTCAGAAAAGACATAAGTGTTGATTTCAAATCCCTTGAAAAGCTTCTTGAGCACATAATAAAAAATGGCGTTGACTATATTGTAGCCCTTGGCACTACCGGTGAATCTGCCACTTTGTCGAAAGATGAAAAGCAGGCAGTAATAAACTATGTTATTGAGGTCGTTGACAGCAGGGTTCCCCTGGTTGTTGGCATGGGAGGTAATAATACACAGGAATTGGTTAATTGTATAAACTCCACTGATTTTAAAAATATAGATGCCATACTGTCTGTGGCGCCATATTATAACAAACCGTCACAGCAGGGCATATATGAGCATTTCAAGGCAATAGCCTCCGCAAGTCCGGTTCCCGTAATGATTTACAACGTACCGGGGCGGACAAGCTCCAACATATCTGCAGAAACTGCAGTAAGACTTGCCAGCGAGATAAAGGGAATCATTGCTGTTAAAGAAGCATCGGGGAACTTATCACAGATAATGAAGATAATCAAAAATAAGCCCAAAGGATTCCAGGTTATTTCCGGTGATGACACACTGACACTTCCTATAGTTGCAGCAGGCGGAGAAGGTGTCATATCGGTCGCAGCCAACGCTTATCCTCGCGAAATTTCCGATATGGTTAATTATGCATTGAAGAGTGATATGGCAAGGGCTGGAGAAATACATTACAGATTAATGGACATGGTTGATGCCCTTTTTGAGGAAGGTAATCCTTCAGGTGTAAAGGCGGTGCTTGAAATACTGAAAATCTGCACCTGTAATGTAAGGCTGCCACTATTGCCTGTTAGCGACGCGCTCTACCGCAAAATAAACGATATTGTAAAAAAGCTTAAATAGAAAAGTATCCTCTGTCAGTTGTCAGACCTGTGCTCCCATGCCCGGCCTTCCATGGCAGTATTTGTACTTCTTGCCGCTGCCACAGGGGCATAAATCGTTTCTCCCTATTTTTTTCTCAACCCTCACCGGCTGTACTCTCTGCTGCCTTTCCTGCTGGGACTGGCTTTCGCCATATGAAGGCTGGTATTCACTCTTGCTGGCCTCAAGTTCACTCATGTCAAGTCTTCTGGGACCCGGTGCATTTCGTACTTCGCTTGAGTCACGGATAGGTATATGTCCCCTCATTAATATGCCGACGACATCCTTATTAATCTTGTCTATCATTGCCCTGAACAGTTCGTATGACTCGAACTTATATATTAACAGGGGATCCTTTTGTTCATAGGTGGCATTCTGGACCGACTGTTTAAGGTCGTCAAGCTCACGCAGGTTTTCCTTCCACGACTCATCAATAATTGCCAGCACGATTGATTTTTCATATGATCTGACCAGCTCCTCTCCATTTGTATTGTATGCTTTTTCAAGGTTGGTCAGGATATGGTAAGTCCGTGTACCGTCGGTAATAGGAACAACAATATTCTCATATATTTTTGACTGTTTTTCATATACATCCTTTATAACAGGATAAGCCTGCTTTGCTATTACTTCTTTTTTCCTCAGGTACGAATCAATTATGGTTATATATAGTTTTTCAATGATTTCTTCGGCTCCCATCTTAAGATAATCTGATTCATCAACTGGTGAGTCAACAGACAGGATACGCAGAACCTCAAACTTGAACTCTTCAAACTCTGTATTCCCATGGTATTCATTTACCAGGTTTTCACATACATCATACATCATGTTTGCAACATCGACCTGTATCCTTTCACCGAACAAGGCATGTTTTCTCTTTGTATAGATGACCTCACGCTGTGAGTTCATTACATCGTCATATTCAAGGAGCCTCTTCCTTATGCCGAAGTTGTTTTCTTCAACTTTTTTCTGTGCCCTTTCAATGGAACGTGAGATCATGCGGTGCTGTATAACTTCACCTTCCTTTAGTCCCATCCTGTCCATTAGTCCGGCTATCCTGTCGGAACCGAAAAGGCGCATAAGGTCATCTTCAAGAGACACATAGAACTGTGATGATCCCGGGTCTCCCTGCCTCCCGGAGCGGCCCCTGAGCTGCCTGTCAACTCTTCTTGATTCGTGCCTCTCCGTCCCTATAATTGACAGTCCCCCCGCTTTTCTGACTTCTTCGGTGAGCTTGATGTCCGTACCCCTGCCGGCCATATTGGTAGCTATGGTAACTGTCCCCCTCTTGCCCGCGTCGGCAACGATCTCAGCTTCCCGCTGATGAAGCTTGGCATTCAGTACGTTATGCTTTATACCTTTCATCTTGAGCATGCGGCTCAGCAATTCGGAAATTTCCACGGAAGTTGTTCCCACAAGAACAGGCCTTCCGTTATTTATAAGGTCGACTATTTCTTCAATAGTTGCATTATACTTTTCACGTTTCGTTTTATAAACGAGATCTTCATAATCTGTCCTTATTACAGGTTCATTGGTAGGAATGACAACAACATCCAGCTTATAGATATCCCACAACTCACCTGCTTCGGTTTCTGCCGTGCCGGTCATTCCTGCAAGCTTTTCGTACATCCTGAAATAGTTCTGAAGCGTTATTGTTGCAAAGGTCTGGGTTGCAGCTTCAACCTGCACCCTCTCCTTTGCTTCTATGGCCTGATGCAGTCCGTCGGAATAACGCCTTCCCTCCATTATACGTCCGGTCTGCTCATCAACAATCTTTACTTTATTGTCAATAACAACATATTCAACATCCTTTTCAAACAGTGCATATGCTTTAAGCAGCTGGTTTACAGTATGTACTCGCTCAGATTTAATTGCATAGTCCTGCAGTAGCTTGTCTTTCTTCTGCAGAATTTCTACAGGTTTGAGATTTGACTTCTCGAGGTCAGCAATCTCCGAACCTATATCAGGAAGAATAAAGAAATCTGTTTCTTCAGCAGAGGTGGTTATTAAGTCAATACCTTTATCCGTAAGCTCCACAGAATTAAGTTTTTCATCGATTATGAAGTATAGATCGTCAGTGACCTTATGCATGTTCTTACTGTTCTCCTGCATATAAAAGTTCTCGGTCTTCAGCAGAAGAGTCTTATTTCCCTGCTCACTCAGGAATTTTATAAGTGCTTTATTCTTGGGCAAACCTTTAAATGACTGAAGCAGCTTAAAACCTCCTGTTTCATTATTGCCATCCTGGATCTGCTTTTTTGCATCGGCAAGCACTTCATTGACGAGCTTTCTTTGCGCATTGACAAGCTTTTCAACCTTGGGCTTCAGTTCATCAAATTCCTGGCTGTCTCCACGTGGTACAGGTCCTGATATTATAAGCGGTGTCCTGGCATCATCGATAAGCACTGAGTCTACCTCGTCCACTATTGCATAATTGTGTTTTCTCTGAACCAGGTCATTCGGACTGATAGCCATGTTATCCCTGAGGTAGTCAAACCCGAACTCATTATTTGTGCCGTATGTTATGTCTGCAGCGTAGGCCTTGCGCCTTCCATCGGAATTGGGTTGGTGCTTGTCAATACAGTCAACCGATAAACCGTGAAATTCATATATGGGGCCCATCCATTCCGCATCACGCTTTGCCAGGTAGTCATTTACCGTGACAATGTGAACGCCGCGCCCGGTGAGGGCATTTAAAAATACAGGCAGGGTAGCCACCAGCGTTTTACCTTCACCCGTGGCCATCTCGGCTATCTTGCCCTGATGCAGAACCACACCACCGATAAGCTGAACATCATAATGAACCATGTCCCATGTTATCTCATTACCTCCTGCTATCCATTTGTTATAATACCTTACCTTGTTGCCTGTTATCTGGATGTGGGGCTTTGTGGCAGCAAGATCCCTGTCAAAATCCGTTGCCGTGGCTTCAAGATACTCATTATCGTTAAACCTCCTTGCTGTCTCCTTTACAAGGGCAAATGTTACAGGCAGTACTTCGTCAAGTACAACTTTCAGCTTTTCATCGATGTCTTTTTCTATGCTGTCTATCTGGTTATAAATTCTTTCAGCTTCATCTACCGGGGGCTTTTCGGTTTCAATCTTTTCCTTAAGCTCCCTAATCTTTTCCTCATCAGCCTTAATATAATCCTTTATTGTCTTTTTTATCTCAATTGTCTTTGCCCTCAGATCATCATTTGACAAAGGCTGTATTTTGGGATATTCTTCCTTGAATCTTTCACTATATGGGGCAAGTTCCTGCAGATCTCTCTCGTATTTGCTGCCGAAAATTTTGCTTAATATGCTTGTTAAAAAACCCATGATATAATAATCTTAAAATAAAATAAAAATAAATGTCAAAGATAATGTAAAATAGTGAATTTTGGGCTAATACTAATTAACAGGAATTTCATTTTTTATAAATATAAAAGTATATAAAATAAACTTTAACTATCTTTAAGCTTTGACAATAAGCTTGATATTGTCTAATAGTAATTTAGAAATGAATTGAATGAAAAAGCTGTTGATGCCGGTTTTAATGCTCTATTTAATCTGTGGCGGATTTGCAAACGGACAGCCCTGGATGAAAGCTTCGCGGCTGAAGTCATCTGAGGAGCCAAATTTCTATAATATCCAGAAATCCTTTAATGATTATTGGAAAGACAGGCCTATAGAAAGAAGTAAAGGGTATAACCCGTTTAAAAGGTGGGAGTACTTTATGGAGCCAAGGGTTTACCCTTCAGGAGTATTCCCGAATACAATAATATGGAATGAGATTGAGAAAAAGGAATCGGCAGAAAGATCTGAAATGGCAGCTACTGCAAACTGGACGCACCTGGGGCCTGACGATACACCGCGTTATTATAACAATAACAGCCTGATAGGCGGCTCGGGACGAATAAACTGCATAGCTTTCCATCCTTTTGATACGAGCATAATTTACGTAGGCGCACCTTCAGGCGGATTCTGGAAGACAACAGACGGGGGGCAGACCTGGGTTACCTCCACGGATCAGCTCGCTGCAATAGGTATCTCAGATATTGCAGTCATACCGCAGAGTCCGAATGTAATTTACCTGGCAACAGGTGATGGCGACGGTCTGGATACGTACAGCATAGGAATATTGAAATCCACTAACGGGGGTGTATCGTGGAAACCTACGATTGTCTCCGAAGATGTTACCAGCAACAATCATTTCAGGAGGATATTAGTACATCCTGTTGATCCTGACATTATGATTGCTGCCTCGGCAAAAGGGATATATAAGACTACTGACGGATGGGATACATATAGCCTGGTTAAGAGCGGACATTTCAAGGACCTGGAGTTTAATACTTCTGACCCGAGTATAATATATGCCACATCTTACGACTATAATGGAAACGCAAAGATTTATAAATCTACCGATACCGGTGACACTTTCAACGAGGCCATGACCGGCATCAACCTGAACGGAGAAGTAGACAGGATAGAGCTTGCAGTCACAAAAGCGAACTCCTCTTATGTATATGCACTTTGCAGTAATGCCAGTGACGGCGGGTTTCACGGACTGTACAGATCTGTGAATGGTGGTCAGGTATGGAGCCTGATATATTCAGGAAACTACCTTAACCTGCTGGGATGGGAAGCTGACGGACAGGACCAGGGGGGACAGGGATGGTATGATCTAACTCTGGCAGTATCACCGGATAAGGCAACAGAGGTATTCATAGGGGGAGTTAATATATGGTGGTCAATAAGCGGGGGAGGAGGATGGAAGCCAATTACTATGTGGTACCATGGCCATGAGGCCGAATATGTACATGCCGATCACCATATGCTTGTTTTTAATCCTTATACGGATGTGCTCTTCTCAGGCAATGACGGCGGAATATATAAAAGCTATGATAAAGGTGAAACGTGGACTGACATAAGCGACGGATTGCATATACTTCAAATTTACAGGATCACTAACTCGGTGAATGATCCTGACCTGAATATTACAGGCAACCAGGATAACGGGACCATAATGAGGGATGCATCGGACTGGTACGAGATATATGGAGGCGACGGTATGGAATGTTTTATTGACTATAATGATGATGATATTATTTATGTATCCATGCAGCGGGGCAGCCTCATGAAATCAATAGACGGCGGGAAAAACTTTTCCAGTATCAAGCCTGATGTCGGGGATGATGGTGCATGGATAACCCCGTTTATTATGCATCCTGTCATTCCTAATATCATCTATTCAGGATATCAGGATGTATATAAAAGTGTTAACGGCGGATACTCATGGACAAAAATATCTGATAATCTGACGGGAGGGGAAAACCTGAATGCCTTGGCTGTGGCAGGCAGTAATGATGACCATATCTATGCATCGGCCCGGGATAAAATATGGAAAACAAATGATGGTGGCGACACGTGGACTGACATTTCTGAAGGCATCTCCGACCATTATATTACAGGTATTGCCGTTTCGGAAACAGACCCGAATAAAGTCTGGATCACACTATCGGGTTATGAAGCCGGGGAAAAGATTTACTATTCTGCTAATGGTGGCCAGTCATGGTCGAATTATTCGGAGGGATTGCCAAATGTGCCTGCCAACTGTATCATATATAAGAATAGTTCCAATAACGCCTTATATGCCGGGACAGATATAGGAGTATATTACCGCGACAGGTCAATGTCACAGTGGGTGGACTACTCCGATAACCTGCCTAACGTTATTGTAAATGACCTTGCCATACATTATACGGCAGGAAAGCTTCGTGCAGGGACATACGGCAGGGGATTATGGGAATCTGATTTATATCCTGAGACCTCTGCAACCTATGCTGACTATACAGTTCAAAATACGAACATATGTATTAGCGCATCAACAAAATTTACTTATGCAGGATCAGCGGATATTGACAGCATAAGCTGGAGCTTTGGCAGCGGAGCTTCTCCTTCTTCGGCAAAAACTACCGGTCCCCACAATGTCAGTTATAGTACTACCGGCTGGAAGACTGTTGAGCTGAAAGTGTATAAAAATGGTGTTAAATACAACGATGTAAAGACTGACATACTAAATGTTGTAAGTGAACTGGATTTCGATGTATACCCTGAAATGACAGCCCTGTGTGCGGGAGGGGAGGTTCACCTTTATGCAGGGGGCAACCATGACTTTACATGGGCACCTTCAACCGGACTTAACACAACATCGGGCGACCATGTTATAGCCAGTCCCTCCCAGAAGACAACTTATGTTGTGACGGCGACCAGTGGTTCATGCATTGCCGAGAAGTCTGTCAGTATCCTGCTGTCTTCAAATGATAATGTCTGTGATGCTATAACACTTAATGAAGGGGCAAACGGTTATTTTACCAACGTATGCGCCACAGCTGAAGAAAATGAACCGGTGCCTCCCAAAGGTTCGACCGGATTGTATGGGTGTGAGTCGCAGGACGGATGGTGTGACGGGGAGACAACCATTGACAACAGCGTGTGGTTTAAGTTTATCGCTCCTGACTATGATATAGTATCGATAGCAACCAGCGGATTTGATAACCAGATAGCAGTATATAAAGCCGGGACTTGCAATGATCTGCTAACGGACAACTATGAGCTTATTGCTGCCAATGATGACTTTCCGGGAATGACCGATTATGCGGCATGTATACAGGAGATGACCGGCCTTGTGCCTGGCGACACCTACTGGCTGCAGCTCGACGGCTCATACGGCGGTGTTGAAGGAATATGCTCCATAAGTATTAATAATTACAGGCTTAGTTCTTCTAACGAGAAATTACTTGAGCATGGGGATGCCCGCGTTGATATTTATCCCAATCCCAACAACGGAATATTCACAGTCAGTTATGCAGTGCAGGACCTGTCAGAGGTAACGGTAAAAATATACAATATTCAGGGCAACAAAATGATGGAAAAAAAGGTAAGGCCATCTCAGCTGGAAAATGAAACTATTATCAATGCAGGTACCCTTCCAAAAGGTATCTATATCTTGCAGTTAATAAACAGGGACAATTATATGTATAATAAATTTATTGTTAATTAATTATACAGCTGTAAATATGTGTATAAATAATTTGCAAATAGTAGACTTCGGATGTATACTTGTCGCTGAAAACGGTAAGAAATACAGGCGGCTGAAAGTCAGGGATCTTACAAACAATAAGGTTGTGGATCATGTTATATTTGAAAAGACCAATCCATCCTTGTGGAGGGATTTTCTCAAATATGAAAAAACAAGCTGCCAGCAATCAGTCTATAATGGCAAGATAGTCACCCACGAGGGCCTTGACGTGCTTATCCTTGCTTCCGAATCTGCCGAGTATCCGGCTGATACAGAAGACTAAGCCTTAAATCCTGCTATTCTGCCTGCGCAGCTGCCTGTTATTCAACATTTGCAGCTGCCTGTTCTTCAACACTTGCATCGACCTCTTCTCCGGCATCATTCTCTGGCACCAGTACCACCCTTATATATTCATCAGGTGTGATGTATTTTTCTGCAACCCTTTTAAGTTCATCAGATGTTATACATTCGATGAGCTTATTAAAATCAGTGAACACCTGTAATGATGTGCCGCTCTGGTAGTGGCTTTGCAGGTTGCTTAACCAGAAGCTGTTGATTTTCAGGTCTTTTTCAATTTCCCGCCTTTGAATTTCTTTTGCTTTATTGATATCCTCATCAGACACACCCTTGTCACGTATCTTTATAATTTCAGCCAGTGCTGTATGTGTAAGGCTGTCAATGTTTGCCGGCGAGCAGGGAAAGACAATCTGCATATAGGCGTGGCCGTATGGTACCTTGCTTATTCCTGCACTTGTCCGTATACCATAGACACCGCTCATCTCTTCCCTGAGTATTTCAATATATTTCCGGTTTAATATCTGTGCGACAACAGACAGCAGATATTCATCCTTTTCATTCCACTGGGCTTTTTTATCGAAATATATGGCTACAAAGCTTTTAGGATCCATGCCTTTTTTTACCACCTCTTCCACCTTGCCTTCCGGGGGCCTTATATTAAGGTCTTTCCAGCTTTCTTTTCTGTTAATATCAGGCAAGCTGCCCAGGTATGTTTCAATCAATGGTATGATAGTGTCAACATTGAATGCGCCGACAAAAAGGAACGTGAAATCACTGGCATCGGCAAACCTGTTTTTATATATATCTAAAGCTTTATTAAATCTGATACTGTTTAAATCTTCCTCGGTGGGCAGCCTGGGCGCCCTGGGGTGATTATTTGCTTTTATCTTCCTGTACTGGTCATAATAGTATTGCACTGGATCTGACAGCAGGTTCTTATAAAGCCCCTTCTGTTTGTTTATAAATGACCTGAACGACGCGGTATCTTCCCTTGGGTCGGTGAAATACAAATATGTTAGCTCAAACAGTGAAGCAAGGTCTTTCGGTGAACTGCTACCGCTGAAACCTTCAAAGAAATAATCAATATACGGATTTACGCTTACAGTCTTTCCGGCGAGTATCTTTGACAGGTCGGTAGAAGAAAAATCATTAACCCCGCTTTCTTCGACAATGTTTACAGCGTTTATGGCTGACTGGTGATCTTCATCTGCACATAAAGAGTGTCCTCCGGCACTGAAAGCCGACATCAATATCTCATCGTTCTTAAAGTCTGTAGGCTTAAGTATTACTTTTATCCTGTTGGAAAGTGTCAGCTCAGTAACACCTATATCTTCAATTTCTTTTCTTTCAACAATAGCTCCCCTGGTCGGAAGAGATTCCATCAGCTTTGTGGCAAGCTGCTTGTCTTCGTACGGACTTATATCTGACTGCTCAACTGATTCAGCAAGGGCAAGAAGCTCGCTTTCAGAAGGGATAGCTATATTTTCCTTTTCAGGTGCATTAATGACTATTACCCTGTTACTGCTGGTTATCAGCTTTTCTGCCACAGCATTTACTTCATCAAGTGTAATTCCGGGGAGGGTCCTGAGTGCAAATTCATATTCAAATTCTATTCCGGGAACAGGTTCATCCTCCAGGAAATTTCTCATATATTCCGATGCATAGGATTCTGATTCGGTTTTATCCCTTTCACTGTAAGCCTGCTCATAGAATCTCACCATATTAAGCTTGTATCTCTGTAACTCTCCCTCCGTAAATCCGTATTTTTTAACACGCAGATTCTCTTCAAGCAGTGCCTGCAGTCCCATGTTAATACCATTCTCGGCTACTACGGCAAATGCCTGGTATCCGTATTTCGTTCGTGCCCATAATCCTCCGTAATAGACCTGTGCATTAATAAAAGGAGGTTCGGGTTTTTCCATCAGTTCTTGAAGCCGCTGGTTTAGCATTCCCGTGAAAAGATTGTAAATGAGCATCCTTCTGTAATCGCCGTAAGTCTCAAACCTGTCAACATCAGCCAGGTTAATTACCGTCACTACAGTGATGGGTGCTTCTTTGTCGGTGGTAACAGAGACCAGGGTTTCTTTGTGATCGGGCACCTCGTATGAAAGCCTTTGCCTCTCGTTAACAGGATTTTCAAGGTTATTGAAATGTTCCTTTATCTTTTGTTCTGTTTCGTCAACGTCGATGTCTCCGACCACTATAAAGGCCATAAGGTCAGGCCTGTACCAATCGCGGTAAAACTTCCTTAGTGTTTCATATTCCGCATTCTCGACTATTTCTTTTTTGCCTATGGGCAGCCTTTCGGCGTACCTTGAATTTTGAAATAGCACGGGCAGGTATTTATCAAGCATCCTCTGCCAGGGGCCGCGGCCTATTCTCCATTCTTCTATTATTACGCCTCTTTCCTTATCTATTTCGCTGCTGTCAAAAGAAACATTATGGGCCCAGTCTTCCATGACAAGGTATGCTTTGTTCATTATCTCGGCAGAGTCTGTCGGGACAGTAAGCATATATACTGTTTCATCAAAAGACGTAAATGCATTAATTTCCGGTCCGAATTGTATTCCCATCGATTCAAGGCAGTTGACAAGCTCATTCTTTTCAAAGTGCTTTGTTCCGTTGAAGCACATATGCTCAGTAAAATGAGCAAGTCCCCGCTGATTTTCATCCTCGAGTATAGATCCGGCATTAACAACAAGTCTCATCTCAGCCCTGTTTTCCGGCTTTTTATTATACCTTATATAATATGTAAGCCCGTTATCAAGCTTTCCTATCCTGATTTTTTCATCAAAAGGCAGTTTCCTGTCAGAATCATCTGTCTGTGAATATGTAAGAAATGGAAGTAAAAAACCAAGATAAATCAATGTTAGTGTAACAATAAAATACTTTTTCATTTTTTAATTAATTAAAAAATTCATTATTCACTTAAGCATTTAAAAATAATACTTTTATTTATTTAATAGCAATATTAAAAGATTTAACGGCTGGATTAATAATTTATTTTTTTATATCTTGGGTCATTAATAAGTAACATCTAAAACATATACTATGAAGAAAAGTATACTGCTGGTACTAATCTGCACTGTATTTACACTAACTGAAATTATAGCACAGGATATTACTGAACATAAGAATGTCGTAAACCTGGGACTGGGAGGACTTGCCCTTGGCAATGTTTCACTGAACTACGAAAGGACTTTCAGTGACAGCCGTGCAGCTTCATTGACTGCAGGATTCCTTGTACCGAGGAATCTTCCGTCATTTATATATGATAATCTCTCTGATGAAGACAACTGGGATGCCGACAATAAGCTTTCGGGGTTTTTCATAATGCCTGAGTACAGGTTTTATCCCAGCTATAAAATAGCACCCGAAGGTTTTTATATAGCCCCCTTCTTGCGGCTGAACCATTACACCCTTGATATAGGAGGTGATTTTGATGATATTACTGCGAATATTAAAGGTAAAATAGTCGGTGTCGGCGGGGGAGTTCAGTTCGGAATGCATTGGATCATAAAGGAAAGGATTTCCATTGATTTTTATCTTGCCGGACTGGGATTTTTTTACAACAGTATTTCCCTGAGGTTTGAATCAGACGATCCCGATGTTGACTATGATGAACTGCGTGGTAATGTTGAGGTTGACATAAACGGCATACCAATTATTGGAGAAAAAACAGAAATTGAGGTAGGGGATGATTACGTTGATGCCAGTGCTTCATTTTTGTTTCCCGGATTCAGATCAGGTATTTCAATTGGCATAGTCTTTTAGGATTTACGGCAGTAATTGCAATAATATATCTTAACTCTTTTTTCCCTATATTTGTAATCTATACCAACCGAAGCCTCGGCCTGTTTTCCGAAGCTTTTGCGTAGGAGAACCTGTCCGCCATATAGAATACTCTGGAAGGCGGGCCTGTCCGCCGTATGAAAAACTTCGGAAGGCGGGCCTGTCCGCCGTATGAAAAACTTCGGAAGGCGGGCGTAGGTTGGCAATAATTTCTATCTGGACCCGTAGCTTAATTGGATAGAGCACCTGACTACGGATCAGGAGATTGAGAGTTCGAGTCTCTCCGGGTTCACAAGGCTTTCAGGATTTTATGATTTTAAATAGATACACGTTTGAACACACAGGGGTTGAGATAATAAAAAACCCGGCTGCCAACTTCTAAAGTTGACCACCGGGTGCCAAAAATATAACCGAAACAAAGATACAAAATTATTACTGCAATGCAATAGCTCAATAAGGTCAATTTTTCAACAAGGGGTGGGTATAATACCTTAACCGAAAGGGAGAACGTTTGTTATATCGCTTTAAAATAAGTCATTTTTTTCTTTTAATGATAGTCAAGTAGCTTCAGGAGAATGTTGATAACCCTTATAGCCACCGGTGGCTGAACGATAATTTTTGCCTCGACTGGGTGAGGCAGAATTATAATATCTCCCATTATCGGTAATGGGAGAATGTTAATAAATTCCGTCTACACCGGAAGCGACGGAATGACTTATAGGTTTTTTAAACCTTTGCAGCTACCGGTAACTGCCCCTACTGGGAAGGGCACGTATTGAAATGCTTCTTTTGACATAAAGGATTTCTGCACCGGTGCAGAATTTTTAATTTCCTCCGGATGTTTTTTGTTGATACCAGTATCAACAAGACATTCTGTATCTACCGGTAAATACAAAGTTTAATGATAGTCAGGTAACTTCATTTAAGAAATTCAGCAATTTGAAATGCTTCAGGGGAATATGTATATCCTCGACCAGTCGAGGAAGACTTATAATTTATTGGCTGTTTAGTTTTAATTTCCTCCGGATGCTCATTTAAAAAAAAGGGGAGCCGCAAAGCTCCCCACCATTAAATAAACACAAATGAATGAGTGAAAAATTAAACAGAAAAGGCTTATTTTATATAGGCACGTTTATTAGCCTGAGCCATGACAGCTTGAGGCTTTATTATCTTCTTTAGATAGCCTTTTATAAATTTCAAGGTTGAACCATCCGGGAGGACAAACTCGCCTGAAGCAGGCACGCCGTCAATCTCTGCATAAGCACCAATTATCAGACAATCAAATTCATCGTTTACTTTTATGAAATCCAGTTCCGTACCGGTTGCGCTTTGTAAACTGAAATTCTTAACTATATCAATTATTTTCTCATTCGGCCTGGCCTGAATGGCCTGTACATTATAATAGATTTTTTTCTTGAGTATATGCCTATTTGTTAAATCTGAGTAAGGAACGTATTTCCTAATCCTCAAATTAACAGTTCTATACTTTTTTAAAGCCTTGCGGCTGGCTTTGTTTTCCTGCCTGGCAGGTTGTGCCGGTTTTAATCTGTATGCTTTAAGTTTCATTTTATTAATTATTTAATTTGACAAATATATTTTTGATTATTTCTGCTGTTTCGTTAACAGTAGCAGTATCTTTTAAATCCTTTGTTATTTCTTCAATATCAAAATCAATATTAAGAGGCTTTTTTCTTTGTGTATTTTGTGAATATACCCTGATAACATGAACATTCTTTAAGTTGAATATAATAGGCTCATCGCTGTAAGCTATTAAAGTATCTCCAAGCCCGGCAAATTTTATAAATATTTCCTTATTGACAGGTTGCCACGCATCTTTACCAAGCCTGAAGACTTGCCCGTTCTCTAATTTATACAAGTTTTTAAAATAACTGATCTTACCGCTTTTAATAGTTCTAAGCCAGTCTGTAATTTGCTCCCGGTTTGCCCTATAAATTCCCTTTTTTGAAATCGGTTGCTCTAAAGTTGGCTGCGCCTTAATATCTTTTGACAATAAGGATTGCATCTTTTGTTTAAATTGAGTAAGTAAATTCATTTTTTCCGCTTTGAAGTTTATAAATTAAATTTTTGTAAATATCTGAATATTCCGGATCGCCCCGGAGAAATATTATACCTGGTATTTTAAAATCGGCAGTATTTTCGTTCTTATCACAAATAAAGAAGTCAGGATTCATCGGGGTTGCATTATGAGTAAGTTTGATAAAATCCGCTTTGCTTATCGGAAGCCAGGCATTTTTAACAGACAGAAACAACTGTCCGTTGTCCAGCTTAAATGTATGTTTTTTGACCTTAACTTTCCCTGACATGACGCCTTTAAGCCAGGTTATCAATTCATTCCGGTTCATATTTGAGGTTTTCATCTTCTGCATGATTTAAAATGTTATCAGCTAATTTCCGCAAATCGTCATCACTAAGGTTATCAAATTCAGAATGAAGGCCAACACTTTGCATTTTTGGGATGCTATATTGAAGCAATTCCCTGTAAAAATTAACCTTATCCTTACCCTTTAGTTTTTTCCATTCTTTAACAACCAGGTCAAAATTTTCCTCCAAAAATGTAGTAACATCCTGCCTGAGCTTACGGCTCATTTTATTTAATGCGCCTGGAGGCTTCCCGTTAGGGTTATTTGTTTGACCTTTTTTGAGTCCCATTTTTTTGTAAAATTCAAAATTTCAAAAAATCATTATACCAGTTCATAAATTCATCAAACGAATGAACAATAAGATATGTCCCGCCGGCCTGTTCAACCTGCCGTTCGTATTCAGCTTGTGCCTTGCTTTGCTTATCACCTGGCATTTTAACTTCTATTTTGACGGATCTCCCGTTAATAGTTGCTGAAATATCGGACGTTCCTTTCTGCATACTGCTATAAATCCATTTTGCCGTTCCTATTCGTCTTTTATGGCCTAATACATCACTTACTATCTTGTGAGGTATATACCTGCCTGTGCATGAAATTCGCTCTGCATGGCCACCGGTTAACCTTATGTAGTCAATAATACACTTTTGCAGGCCGTTCGCCGATTTATCTGAATATTTTGGCGCAACCCTGGCAGGCTCCGGGAGTGATGGGTAACGTTCCCGGTGCTGTTGAAGGTATAATATTTTTAATTCGCTTATCAATTCAATTAAATTATGCTGTTTTTAAATATCTATAATATATTTCATTAAGAACATCTAATTGTCGGTTTGAGAATTTCTTTGCATGCTGATAATATTTCCTCAATCCTGACAAAAACTTCATTTCACTTTCTGATAGCCCTTCTTTATCATTCAACATCTTATTTACTCGCTTCATAATTGCTTAATATCTGTTTATTACTTGTTAATATCTGCCTGTTGTCAATCATTTTTTCCATTTTTTTTTCATTTTAACAAAGCAGGAGCTTCTATTCTGGTGACCTCTTACCAGAACATACTGCTAAATATTAATGAAATATTAAAAAAGGTCGAAAAAAATCATTAATTTAGCAGTCAGAGAATTTTTTAAAAGCCTGGTTGCCTTTTATCAGGCTCTGCAATGACCTCTTAACTTTGCAGATTTGCTTTAATTGTTCTTTAATTATTATCAAAAAATTGTCACCTGCCTGGGGGGAGAAGTCCTGACACTCCCCTCCAGGACTATTAAAGAACTCATTCTCACAATCCCTTTTATGTCCGTTTTTGGTTAGGTTCGGGACAATCAACCCCGGAATTGTTATATGTTTTATAAAATTCATTTTCTATTTAATCATTTGTGTTCTAATGTGTATTCAAAATATTAATATTATTTCTGAAAACCTTGTCATTATTGAATTTCCTATCTTTTAACTTATGATTTGACATCATAACCAGCATTTATTTAGAATCGTTCTAAGTAAATCCCATTTCCTTCTTATAACTATTAATCCTTTGTTCACGTTCTTTTCGTTCTTTTTCCGAGTATTGTTCCTTTTTATCACTTTGCAAATTCTTACTAAATAGAAATTGTTTAATCTTACTAAGATTCGGTTTCAATGTCCATTTTTTCGTTACCTCATCTACAACAAAATTCAGGTCGAAATACTTTGCAGTCGCGTTCAGGCAGGTGTTATGATAATTGTATTTATGCGCAAATTCAGTTATTCTCTTACACAGATCATCTATATACTGATACTCGCAAATTTCGTCCTGATTGCTTAGATAGAGTTTGCATTTATCCTGAACATATTTTTCATTGACTGAAATATCAACATTTCCGGTTTCCTCAAAGATTGAAATTGTGTAATATTCTAACGGCTCGCGGCTGCCAATAACAAGCTGTTTAAATTGTGTCAAGTCAATTGAATAGAATCGTAGGACTGCTTCAAAATTAACTTGTTTACCTGATATTGTCAGTTTTGATTCTGACAATAAGTTGCGCTCTAAGACTTCCAGAGGGCTTTGCAGAAATTCCCGTATATCCTCAACACTTGTAAGTTTCGGCAAAAGTTTTATGCTGTGATAATTGTCTATTAAGTCTAACATAACCTTTGCTTTTCTCCTTAGCCTATTGATTGAGTCGTTGGCCAGTTGCGTTTTATTATCCACTAAAAGTTTCATTTTAAATTTATTTTGAGTTTATAATTTTCGTCCATTGTCCAGCCATTTATCTATATCACTTTTCCTGAAATAGAGCCTTTTAGTATTATTGAATTTTATATAAGGTATTTTCCTGTTATTTACTAACATATAAATAGTTTGACGTGCTAACTTTTTGCCAGGTAAGTAATTCCTTAACTGATCCATATCTAAAAGAGGATCATTTTCTTCCGGTTCATTTTGTCTTAATGATATTAAAAGATTCAATTTTCTGTCTATTTCCTGGATCGCCTTTGGCATATCTTCGAATTTTAGTTCCATAATTTTAATTATTATTTGCTTACAAATATCTTTAAAATATTTATATTATACAATTGATTATCAGGAAATTACGGGGTAATTAAGGGGGTAAATTTTCTTAACAATTGAATATCTGATATTTGGGAAGGCGAAATTTACCAGTTATTTTGAATGTATTTAATAATTTGATTACTCTCTGGCATTTCTTTTAAAATATCATAACCGGTTCTGCCATCGTTATAAGGTTGTTTATCAAGATAGGATTTTATTTCGTCTCTATTACCATTGAAGCAAATAGATATTTCTTTTCGTATGGTATTTGCTGTTGACCTGGAACCGACTTTATTTATAACCTGAACTAAATCATTTTTACTCAGTCTATTGGGTAATAATTTTAATTCTTTTGCAATTACTATATAAATAGCTAATATTCTATTTGGACAATCTGACTTTTTAAAATCTTTTAACTCATCAATCAATTTTTTAAAGAAATGTTGTATCTCAAAATCTGAGTTGCGTTTAACTATCCTTTCTAATATTCCTATACCATTATTAATTAACTTTTCACGTTCCTTGCCTTCAGCTTGGTTTAATAGTTCCTGAAACTGATGAAATTTCTCATCCCAGATTTGTTGAATTTTATTCAATTCTTTATGATTATATTTATGATATGATGGAATACTTAAAGGTGTTCGGCCGGTTATCCGATAATGTTCTAAAAGTGACTTTTTATTTACTTCATTTAAAAATTCTGATTTCTCTTTACTCGGAGGTATAACCGGATTATAACGAATTAAATCTTTTGTTTTTTTCATGTTATATGGCATTATTAATTTCATTTTCTAATTTTTCAGCATGTTCAACCCTTGTTGATTTCTCAAAGGATTTTAAATAAGCCTCAGTTACATTAACTGAACTATGGCCTAATGCTTCCTTTATAAATTCAATAGATGTTCCGCTATTCTTTGAAATAGTCGCAAATGAGTGCCGAGCCGTGTAACTCGATACGTTTTCTTTAATCCCAACGGCACGGGCTATATTTTTCAGGTATTTATTAAGCTGTTTAGTTTTATGTTTGATTGTTAAAAACTGCATTTCATCGCTTAACTCAGGCTTAAGTATCGGAAATAAATAACTATCAAACCCAACGGCCTTGTTACCATGTCTGTTAATAATTATCTGCATTGTTTTAGTAATAGGCACATTGATTTTATCTATATCCTTGCCTTTAGTTTTTTCACGGATAAAAGATATTTCATCATCCTGAATATTCGAATAACGTAAACGGGCAATATCAGTAAAATTCATGCCATTGGCAAAAAAGCTGAACATGAACATATCCCGGTAAAATTGTTCCAGGGGATGCTCTGTTTGATAATGCGATATTAAACCAATTTGGTAAGCTGTCAATGCAATTTTTCGGCCTGTTGAGCTTTTAGGCTGATATTTCTTAAACGGATAGTCAACCTTTATTTTGTGATCATCTATTGCAATGTTGAATAATACCCGGATATTTCTCATATATATACCAATAGTTGACTCTGATTTGCCTTGTTTTCTCATCCATATTTCAAATTTTTTCAGCCAGGTAGATGTAATATCAACAAAGTTTAATTTGCCTTTGTGGAACTGTTTTATAGCTTTTAATGTACTTTCAAACGTTGAGGCATAACCAAACCTGCCTTCATTTTTCAGACTTTGAATATGGCTGTTTATTGCGTCAAATATATTATTCCACGTTGCAACCCTGTTAAAAAACCTTTCTTCAAACTGGCCGAAGCTGAATATTGAAATATCATTTATGATACTCTCAGCTTCTTTAACAATTCGCTTATATTCAAATGCAATATCCCGGTACTTGCCATGTGGACTTTTACAAGTCACTTTCTCAATATCAGCATCGGATAGAAATAACCAGCTATTATCCTTTATTTTATCAACAATAGAATAATATTTACGGGTTCTTTTGTGTGTAACACACAATTTCACCGGGCAAAGATTATCTTTTGTCCTTTTTACCAGTGTCTTTTGGAAATAAATTCGTGCTGTTGCCTGCATAGTTTTATATTTTAAGTGTGTATTCAGTAACATCAGTGAACACACAAAAGTAATAAATAAAGCATAAATTAACAAAAATAAAATATAAATTTATTAACATAAACAGTTGAAAAACAGTAACATTAAAATATATCTGATAAATGTTCAAAACATACGGATTAAGACTACGGATCAGGAGATTGAGAGTTCGAGTCTCTCCGGGTTCACAAAAATGGAAAAAGGTGAACGATCTCATAAGTGGGTTGTGGTTCAGCCTGGCGGGAGCGAATAATCCTCCTGGAATCACAAATCAGGAAAGGCCGCC